>ERZ1674297.255-NODE-257-length-15164-cov-8.650341_pt1 | contig 15164 bp, 14 predicted proteins | sample MGYA00581112_ERZ1674297 | MGnify/ENA primary metagenome ERZ1674297 (study PRJEB41354, sample SAMEA4873322) | human saliva metagenome | biome: human-associated habitat [ENVO:00009003]; feature: mouth environment [ENVO:08000002]; material: saliva material...
GGAATTTCACCCTGAGGCGGTGCGTCGGGCACGTCGCCGGGCGCATGCTTATCCTTTATCCTTGAAAAGGACGAAGGTGATGGGGATGGTGACACGCACGGGAGATACTTTCCCCTTGTGTTTCCCGGGTTTCCACTTGGGCATGCGTTTAATACCGGTCATCACGGCGCGATCGAGCATGGGTTGGGTCTTCTTGGTGAGCTCGATGTCAGTGATGCTGCCGTCGGGTTGGACCACAAAGGCCACTTCGCAGGTGCCGTCGAGCTGCAATCGCTGTGCTGCGCCGGAATAGACGATGTTGTCATCGAGAAATTTCACCATCGCTTTGTATCCGCCGGGGAATTGCGGCATTTCTTCCACCACTTCTGTGGCGGTGAGTTGCGGTCCTTCGACGGGGAGATCGGGTTGATCGGCGTTGTGGTGGATGTCTTGGTCGACGAGCTCGCTGCGGTCGAGTTGTTTGCTGTCGTCCGGTCCGTCAATGCCGATGGGGGCGGTGACCGTGCGGCGATCGACGATGATGGGCGCGGTGTTTCGTCCGCCGGGAGTAGTGGCAACTTTCACCGCTCTGCGACCTACCGAAATGTTCTTTCGCTCGAAGCCGTCGCGTGTCTTGACCGGTTCGAGGTGTTTGACCTCTTCGTTGATTTCGGTGCTGATTTCCTGCACTTTTTTGTAGACAAAATAGCCCAGTACGCCGGCAATGACGGCCAGCACGAGGAAAACTCCGAGGAAGATCATCCCCACGCGCCGATAGCGCTTGCCGGTCTCCTTGCGGAGCACGTAAGCGCCGTATTGCTTATTGCGGTTTTCGAACACCAGGTCGTTCCACTCGCGCGAAAGTAGGGGAGATTCGTTCAAAGTGTCTGTAAGTTTAGTGGGGTAGAGGAGACCGCACAACCGACGAACGGATCGGAGAGTCGCAAACGACCGATCTTGCCTGAAACCTTGATTGAAAAGGGGATGGCGGTCTCTGATTTCGGAGCAAAAGTACGCCCAAAAACTAAATTATGTCGTACCTTTGTCGCACTATTTTTCGGCGCGAATGAAAAAAAAACTAATTCTCCTCTTCCTCCTCTTGTCGGGGCTTTGTGCATCGGCGCAAGAGAGTACGTCGGCCTATAATGTGCTGCGATTGCCCGTTTCGGCGCATGTGGCCGCGCTCGGCGGCGAAAGCAACAGCGTGCCCGATGACGATGCGGCCCTTGCGCAGCACAACCCGGCTTTACTGGCCGATGTCACGCCGCGCCAGTTCGGTCTCACCGTCGCTTCGCTTCCTGACGGAGCGCTGTGGGCGGGCGCACAGTATGTGCACGGTTTTGGACTTCGCCACACCGCGAGCTTTTTCGCTCAACGCATCAGTTACGGCACGATGTTCGAAACCGATGAGTACGGTGCCGATTTGGGTCAGTTCGCCCCGAGCAACATGATTGTCGGCGCGGGCTACGGCTACGCGCTCTCCCCTCGATGGGCGGGTGGCGCGAACCTCAAGACGGTTTACTCGCGACTGGGCACGATGAGTGCCGCGGCCTTGGTTGCCGACGTGGGACTCAACTATTATAATAAGGAAGAGGGCTGGAGCTGGTCTGCCGTGCTGCGCAATGCGGGGGCAGAGATCAAGCATTTCGATCGGCGCACCGAAACGGTTCCCTACTCGTTGCAGATGGGCTTCTCCAAGCAATTGGCGCACACGCCGCTGCGTTTCAACGTCACGCTGATCGATTTGACGCGTTGGTCGAAAGCCTATTATATGCCTACGGCCGATGCCGAACTGAGTGCCGGACGTTTGTTCACAAACCACCTGGTGGTGGGTGTCGACTGGATGCCTTCTCAACAAGTGACGCTTTCGGCCGGCTACAATTTCCGCCGCGGCTACGAATTAACGGCTGCCGGTCGCGGCCACGGTGCGGGATTTTCTTTCGGTGCCGGCGTTCGCTTTTCGCGCCTACGGTTAGACTTGGCGTGGGCGCGCTACCATTTGGCCAGTTCTTCGCTGATGGGCTGCGTTTCCTACCGACTTTGATCCGCAAACGGGGGTGAATTCCCGACAATCGTCCGTCCGTTTTGCAAAAATCGCAAGCACGTCTTGGCAAATGCCCGTCTACCCCGACAATCGCTCGTTCATTCCGGTAGAGACGCCGCCCCGTTTCGGTAAACGCCCCCTCTTTTCCCACAAACAGACACAAACTATGCTACATATCGAAATCGACGCCGGTTCCGGCTTCTGCTTTGGGGTCACCACCGCCATCAAAAAGGCAGAAGAAGAATTGGGACAGCGTGACATCTTATATTGTCTCGGCGACATCGTCCACAATAGCCGCGAATGCGAACGCCTGCGCGAGCGTGGTCTCGTGATCATCGACCACGAAACCTTCGCCACTTTGCACGATGTCCGGGTTTTGCTTCGCGCACACGGAGAACCCCCTTCTACTTACGAGATCGCACGACGCAACAACATCACCCTCGTCGACGCCACCTGTCCCGTCGTGCTCAATTTGCAACAGCGCATCAGTCGCGTCTATCACGAAATGGAAAATCCCCAGATCGTGATCTACGGCAAGCACGGCCACGCCGAAGTACTCGGGCTGGTGGGGCAAACCAACAGCGAAGCGGTCGTGATCTCCGACATCAGCGAAGTTGACAAAGTCGATCTCACGCGCAACACCTATCTCTTCTCGCAAACCACCAAACCGCTCGAAGGATTCCAAACCCTCATCGATTATCTCACGACCCACATCCAGCCGCCGGCCGAGTTTCGTTGCTACGACACCATCTGTCGTCGCGTCTCCAACCGCTTGCCCGGCGTACAGGAATTTGCGCGTCGCCACGACCTCGTGCTTTTCGTCTGCGGCCTCAAGAGCAGCAACGGCCGCGTGCTGTTCGAAGCCTGTCGCAAGGTCAATGAAAACACCCACCTCATCGACGATCCGGAACTGATCGATCCCGAGTGGTTCAACGGCGTGAAGAGTGTCGGCATCTGCGGTGCCACCTCCACGCCCAAGTGGCTTATGGAACGTTGCGCCGAACGCGTGCGCGAACTTGACCCCGATCGTTCGACCGATGTCTCGGGCCCGTCGTCCCTTTCCCCCTCTTCCTCAACGCAACAACCATCATGAATATCGCTCTCCTGCTTTCCGGCGGCGTCGACAGCGCAGTCGCCACCCACCTCCTGATGGAACGCGGTTTGCGTCCCGACCTCTACTACATCAAAATCGGAATGGACGGCGACGATGAACTCACCTGCACCGCCGAAGAAGACCTCGAACTCTGCCAAGCCGTGGCACGCCGTTACGGTCTGCCGCTCGAAGTCGTCGATCTGCAAAAAGAATATTGGGATCGCGTAGTGACCTACACGATGGACCACGTGCGCCGCGGCCTCACCCCCAACCCCGATGTGATGTGCAATCGGCTCATCAAGTTCGGCGCCTTCGAAGAGCGCGTCGGCCATGCCTACGACCGCATCTGCACCGGCCACTATGCGCGCACCCTCCGCGACAACGAAGTCTTCAGCGACCCTCTTTCAGACGAAGCCGTCGATCTCAGCGCCCACACCACCTGGCTCGGCACCGCCCCCGATCCCGTGAAGGACCAAACCGATTTTTTGGCGCAACTCGAATCGTGTCAAGTCGAGAAGCTCATGCTCCCGCTCGGCCATCTGCAGAAAGACGAAGTGCGCCGCATCGCCGTCGAAAATCGGCTGGCCCCCGCCCGTCGCAAAGACTCGCAAGGCATCTGTTTCTTGGGTAAGATCAACTACAACGACTTCGTACGTCGTTTTCTCGGTGAGCGCACGGGCGATGTCATAGAGATCGAAAGCGGCAAAAAGGTCGGCGAGCACAAAGGCTACTGGTTCCACACCATCGGTCAGCGCAAAGGACTCGGTCTCGGCGGCGGCCCGTGGTTTGTGGTCAAGAAAGATCTCGAAGCCAACATCCTCTACGTCTCGCACGGCTACGACAACCTCCTTCAATACGGCCGTTCGTTCAATCTGTCGGGTTTTCATTTCCTCACCGGCGATCCCTGGCCCGAAACCGGCACCTTCAATGTCACGTTCAAGGTGCGGCACACCGATCGTTGGCGCACCGGCCGTTTAACGCGCACCCTCGACGGCACGTTCCACATCGACGGCGACGCCCCCATCCAGGGCATTGCCCCGGGCCAGTTCGGGGTCATCTACACGCCCGACGGCCGCGTTTGCGTCGGTTCCGGCGAAATCAGCGTCTGATTCCTTGTTTTTCTCGTCCCGTAATTCCTCCGTTCATGCCACAAGCCTTTCAGAAAACCTACGATAAAGCCACCATCGGAGAACTCGTCGCCTGGTTCCAGGCCCGTCTCGATCGCTTACCCGAGTCGCTCGATCTCATGGGCTGCATGCACATCACCCACCTGCGGACCACCGTCGAGCGCTACATCGACCTCGTCGAAAAGCACCACGACGCCCCCGTCTACGGTGGACAGGTGTTGCATCTTTTCCGCATTCGCGAGAAACTCGAGGAACAAGGGCTCTGATTCCGCCCCTTCCCCGTTGCTTTCTCCCGCAACAAACGACCGTCCGCCGAAAGCCTTCAAGCCTTCAGCGGACGGTCGTTTTTCCTGTCTGCGGTGTCTGCCCCTACACCCCCAGATCCAAGTGGCCGTTCATCACGGCATAGATAATAATGTCCGAAAGCGAATGCGCCCCCAGTTTGAGCATGAGATTTTTCCGGTGGGTGATCACCGTCGAAAGACTGATGTTCAGCTGTTCGGCCACCTCCTTGTTCGTGTAGCCGCGCGCCAAATGCGTCGCCACCTCAATTTCTCGCAGTGTCAGCGGCGATTTCAGCTCCGTCGTCTCCTGCATCGGCGGCGTTTCGCCGGGGTGTGACATCGTCGGTCGGCGAAACTGCGCGTGTCCGTGCCCCTCTGTCGGTGTCGCCGTGCGCGGCCGATGCGGCCCCGCGCCGTGTCCGAAAGCGTGGAACTCCAGCAGCGATTTGATCAGGTCCTCCTCGCTCTGACACACATTGAGGGTGAGCAATCCCGGCGTGGGAGGCAGGTTCTCGCCGTTGGTCAGTACGATCGTGGCAAACGGTCGGCGGCGGAAGAAATGCGTGTGTTCAAAATAGATGCGCGCCGCCACAAAAAAGTGGGCAAAATCCTCTGCGTTCGTTTCCATCAGCGCCTCATACGAAGCGAAGGTACAAACCTCGGCAATGGGAATGATTTTGCGCAGCGTGTTTTCCAACCCCATGCAGGCCAGTACATTGGGTTCCACCACCGCCATGCGCAGTGCGGGCCGTTGGCCTTGGCCTTCGGTCGGTGCCGCTGCCGGATGGTGCGGGTGAGCGTGCGGAGAAGCGGGGTGGTGGTTGTGTGGCATGTCGAGTCTATGTGTGCAAGCGAGTCGCCGGTTCCAAAAACGGCGTCCTCACTCAAGAATCTGCTGCAAAAATAGCCATTTCTCGTCGGAAACGCTTAATTTTGTTCGATAATCTACGGTGCAAAATCCCCGTAAAAAATAGAATCCACTGTTCACAATGGAAAACCCCGAACGCGATTTGGCGCGCCAAATCATTGAGAACACCAACACCAACCTTTTCCTCACCGGCCGCGCCGGCACAGGCAAGACCACCTTTTTGCGTCAAATTCGCGAAGAGGTGCACAAGCGCATGGTGGTGCTCGCCCCCACCGGCATCGCCGCCATCAACGCCGGCGGCGTCACCATCCACTCGTTTCTGCAGCTCCCCTTCGCCCCCTTCATTCCCGGCATGCAGTTTCGCACCGACCAGTTTCGCATGCCCGATCGCAAGCGCCGCCTCATTCGCAGTCTCGATCTCATCGTCATCGACGAAATTTCCATGGTGCGCGCCGACCTGCTCGACAGTGTCGACGCAGCCTTGCGTCGCTACCGCGACCCCACACGTCCGTTCGGCGGCGTGCAATTGCTGCTCATCGGCGATTTGCAGCAGCTCTCGCCCGTGGTCAAGGACGAAGATCGCGAATTGTTGTCGCGCTACTACGACTCCGAGTACTTCTTTTCCAGCCACGCCCTGCGCCAAACGCCCTTCGTCACCGTCGAACTGCAAACCGTCTATCGACAGTCTGACGACACGTTCCTGCGACTCCTCAACGCCGTGCGCAGCAACCGCCTCGACGCCGCCATGCTCGCGCAGCTCAATGCGCGCTACGTGCCCAATTTCCGTCCGCCCGAAGGCGAAGCCTACGTGCGCCTCGTCACGCACAATCACCAGGCCGATTCCATCAACCGGGCCGAAATGACCGCGCTCACCACCCCCGCTTTCACCTACGACGCCGAAGTCAAAGACAAGTTCCCCGAATCCTCTTACCCCGCGGCCGATCGGCTCGTGCTCAAACGCGGCGCACAAGTCATGTTCATTCGCAACGGCATGGCGGGCGACGACCACTATTTCAACGGCATGCTCGGCGAGGTGGTGAGTCTCGACCGCGATGAAATCACCGTCCGCACCAATGAGGGCGGCGTGCTCATCAACGTGCCGCGCGAAACGTGGAACAACGCCCGCTACGTCCTCAACGAGCGCACCAATGAGATCGAAGAAGTGGTCGACGGCACCTTCACGCAGTATCCCCTCCGCCCCGCCTGGGCCATCACCGTGCACAAGAGCCAAGGTCTCACCTTCGAGCGCGCCATCATCGACGTGCAAGGCGCTTTCGCCCACGGGCAGGCCTACGTAGCCCTCTCGCGTTGCAAGTCTCTCGAAGGCCTGGTGCTCAGCGCCCCCATTCCCGCCTCGGCCATCATCCAAGACGGCACCGTGCTCCAATTCACCGAGCACATTCCCGAGCAGCAGCCCACGCCCGACCAGTTGCAACAGATGCGCCGCAACTATTTCTTCGCCCTCGTGTGCGATCTCTTCTCGTTTGCCGACCTCGAGCGACGCAACGCCGCCATGCAGCGGTTGCTCGAAGAGTTTTTCTACAAGAAAGCCCCCATCACGCTCGAAGATTTCCGCAAACTCCTCATCCTCTTCCGCCAGCAAATCGCCGCCGTCGCCGTGAAATTCCGTCCGCAGTACGAAACGCTCATCGCCACCCACGCCGACTACGCCACTCACCCCGAACTGCTCGAGCGCATCACCAAGGGTGCGGCCTATTTCGCCGACCGTCTCGGTGCCTTCGAGGGCTTCATGCGCACCCTCTCCCTCCCCGCCGGCGGAAAGGAGGTGGCCAAGCGCGCCCAAACCGTGATCGAAGAACTGCGCCGCGATCTCTATGTCAAATTGCGCGTCTTGCGCTATTTTGCCAAACACCCCTTCGATGTCAACGACTATCAGCGCTTGCACTCGCTCGCCACCATCGAAGACCCCACCGGGCCCATGCCCACCGGCTTGGCCTCCACCGCCCGTAAGACGCCGGCCGAATCGGCGTCGGCCTCGAGCTCGCGCACGAAAAAAAGCAGCGCCCCGCGCGAAACGATGGAAGAGAAGCGTGCCGATGCCCTGCGCCAACTCGAAGCCGGCAAGAGCGTGCGCGAAATTGCCGCCGCGCGCGGCGTCACCGAGCAGACGGTGAGCAACTATCTCCTGCCGGCGCTGCTCACCGGACGCATCGAGCTCGACGACCTCTATCCCGCCGACCATGTGCGGCGCGTGCGGCACTATCTGCGCGACCACGATCACAGCCGCGACGACGACACGCCCGTTTCGCTCACCGCCATCCGCGAAGCCGTGGGCGCCGACATCAGTTTCGACACCATCCGCACGGTGCGCGCCGTGGTGCGTGCCGAACGCTGAGCACGCGCCGTTTCGCCCCGTCGGTCCGGGGCGCGCCGACCGCGAGATTGCGCAGCCCGTATGCAAAAAAGCCCCCTTGCCGGCGACTTGTGTGCCGGAAAAGGGGGCAAAACTTTGTGAGGCGCGCCGAAACCACTAATTTCGCACTCCGGTTTTCGTATGCCATGCGCACACTGCGCCGCATACCGACCGTTTTTCTTGATTTCTCCACCATCAATCATCCCGAATATGATCAAAGTTGCCATGTTCGACACTCATTCCTACGATGAGCAGTCGTTCAATAAGACGAACGCCGATTTCGGTTTCGACATCCGCTACTACAAAGAGCACCTCTCCATGAAAACCGTACCCCTCGCCAAGGGCGCCGACGTGGTGTGCATCTTTGTCAACGCCGAGTGCAACGCCGCCGTCATCGACGAACTCGTGAGCTACGGCGTGAAGCTCATCGCCCTGCGCTGTGCCGGTTTCAACAACGTCGATCTCAAAGCCGCCAAAGACCGCATCGACGTGGTGCGCGTGCCGGCCTATTCGCCCCACGCCGTGGCCGAGTATGCTGTGGCGCTCATGCTCTCGCTCAACCGCAAAATCTATCGCGCCGTCAACCGCACGCGCGAAGGTAATTTCAAGCTCAAAGGCCTCCTCGGTTTCGACATGTACGGCAAAACGGCCGGTCTCGTCGGCATGGGCCGCATCGCCAAGGAACTCATCAAAATTCTGCGCGGTTTCGGCATGCACGTCCTGGCCTACGACCTCTATCCCGACCACGAATTTGCGAAGCAGTATGATGTGAAGGTCGTGGAACTCGACGAGCTCTACGCCCAGAGCGACATCATCTCGCTCCACTGCCCGCTCACGCCCGAGACGAAGCACATCATCAACACCGAGAGCATCGCCAAGATGAAACCCGGCGTGATGATCATCAACACCGGCCGCGGTCAACTCATCAACACCGAAGACCTCATCGAGGGCTTGCGCACCAAGCGCATCGGCTCGGCCGGTCTCGACGTGTATGAAGAAGAGAGAAACTACTTCTACGAAGACCGCAGCGACAAGATGATCGACGACGACGTGCTGGCTCGTCTGCTCATGGTGCCCAACGTGGTGCTCACTTCCCACCAAGCCTTCTTCACCGAAGAGGCGCTCCACAACATTGCGCTCACCACCCTCAGCAGCATCAAGGAGCTTGAAGAGGGCAAGCCCCTCACCAACAAAGTCGAGGGCTGATCAGCTCGCCATTTTCGGTTCGCCATTTTCCGTTCCCTTCTCGATGTGCTTCGGCCGTCGAGAGGGGAACGTGTTTTTTGCGGCTCGCGGCTCGTTGAGATAGCCGCCTCTCGCGTGCGCGCGTACGCGCCTCCGCCACTTTTCGTTTTTTTCCTTCACCTCTTCACCCACCTTGCGCAATTCGTTGTTCCACTGAGCGTTAGGGGTGAAGACTTTTGCGTTTTTGCCTTCACACCCCTTGCTTGCCGCCACTGTCGTGTTTTGCGCAGCGCGATGCGGCGAAAAGGCCGATGCGAAGGCCGAGAAAAATCGCAGCGCATCGTGGCGGGTTAGGTAGACGTTTGTGCTGATTAAGTAGCTGAATGATAGCGAGATATAGGTGTGCTCTTTTGTGCTCCCGGCGTATTCCCCTGCGCGAGGTGCCCGTTCCCCAATTTCGACACCGAGAAAAGGCGTGTGAATGTGATTTTTCTCCGAGGTGAAGGCAAATCGCTTGAAAATAAGGGAGTTATCGGCCGATGGTTCCCCGATTTCGCTCGAAATCGCCCCTGTTTTCACCCAAAGCCTTCACCCTTATTATGCAGTCAGTCAGCGGTTTGCGCAAGGTGAGTGAAGCGGTGAAGGCAAAAAACAAAAAGCTGCTGAGGCGCAGGTGCGCACACGCGCGTGCGTGCGCACGTGAGAGCGCCTTCACCCACCGGAAAGGGGAGGGCACGCCGGAACGGGATCGCGCTCCCCGACCGAGGGCGAAAAGGAGCGGAAGCACAACGAAACAACCCCCGCCGTTCCCAAGTGGGAGCGGCGGGGGCTGTTTGGTCGGGGCTGTTGTCAGGCAGCTGTGGGGGAGGTCACTCCTGTCCCGCGCTGCGGTCGATGTACTGTTCGTGAGGCGGGAGATATTGGCGGTATTCTTCGTAGTCCATTTCGCGCGCTCCCATTGAGCGAAGGTGATCGGTGGGCAGTTGGCAGTCGATGATGCCGTCACCCTCGGCCGCCATGCGTTCGGCGAGGGCAATGAGCGCCATTTTCGAGGCGCTGGGCGCCAGACTGAACATGCTGTCGCCGCAGAAGAGGCGCGGATGGCGCACGCCGTAGAGACCACCCACCAGTGCGTCGCCTTCCCACACTTCGACACTCTCGGCCAAGCCCTCGTCGTGGAGTTGGCAGAAAGAGGCCATGAGCGGTTCGCTCAGCCAAGCGCCTTGCTGTCGGTGGCGGTCCTGCGCCGTGCGGCAACCGTCGACCACGCGGGCGAAAGCCGTGTTGAAGGTCACGCGGTAGCGCCCGGAGTGCCGGAGTTGGCGCATGGAGTGGGAGATGTGCACCTCGTCGGGGCGCAACACAAAGCGCGGACGGGGCGCCCACCAATACAATTCGCGTTCGCCTTCGAAGGCACTCCACGGGAAAATGCCCGAGGAGTAGGCGGCGCGCAGGCGTTCGGGGCTCACGTCGCCGCCGATGGCCAGAAATCCGTCGGCTTCGGCCAACTGCGGGTCGGGGAAGCACAGCGAATCGGGATCGAGGATGAAAATCATAGCTGAAGGAATGAGAAAGAGGGGAATGTTAGACTTCGTCGGCTGCGGGGTCGGTGTTTTGAGGGTCGGAATTTTCGCGGAGCGTCAAGCCTTCGTCGCCGACATCGACCAGCGCGGTGCCGCCGTGGGCAAGCGCGCCGAAGAGGAGGCCGCGGGTGAGAAGCGGTTTGACGTGCGCGGCGATGGCGCGATCGAGTTCGCGCGCGCCATATTCGCGGGTGAATCCGCGTTGGAGCAACCATTCGCGCGCCGCGTCGGTGAGGCGGAGTTGCACGCCGCGGGGCGTGAGCAGCGATTGGAGCACGCCGAGTTGCTTGTCGAGAATGCGGCGTGCCATGTCGAGCGTCATTTCGCCGAAGACCACGGTGCCGGTGAGGCGGTTGAGAAATTCGGGTTTGAACAGCTTTTTCACCTCGGTGAGCATGGCCTCGCCCGGCGTGACATCGCCGGTGAAGCCCACGGCCGCGCGGCGGGCAAACTGTGCGCCGGCGTTGGAGGTGAGGATCAGCAGCACGTGGCGGAAATCGGCCTTGCGTCCGTGGGTGTCGGTGAGCGTGGCGCGATCCATGACCTGGAGCAGGATGTTGAAAATGTCGGGGTGGGCTTTTTCGATCTCGTCGAGCAGCAGCACGCAGTGGGGCGAACGACGAATGGCGTCGGTGAGTTGGCCGCCGTCCTCGTAGCCGACGTAGCCGGCGGGCGAACCGATGAGGCGCGACACGGTGTGCTTCTCGGCATATTCGCTCATGTCGAAGTAGACCAGCTCAATGCCCAGTTGCTCGGCGAGCACTTTGGCCACTTCGGTCTTACCCACGCCGGTGGGGCCGACGAAAAGGAGCGAGGCCATGGGCTTGTCGGGGCCGGTGAGGCCGGCGTGCGACATCATGACGGCTTCGGTGACCTCGGCGATGGCACGATCCTGCCCGAAGACGCGGCGCAGCAGCTCGGGCCGGAGGTGGCGCAGAGCGGTGTGGTCGTTGTCGTCGTCGGGGCGGAGGGTGTCGACCTTGCAGAGGGTGGCCAGCACGGTGTCGACGAGATCGCGCGTGACGAGTTGCGTGCCGTCGGGGTGCACTTCGCGATAGGCGGCGGCTTCGTCGATGAGGTCGATCGCTTTGTCGGGGAGTCGGCGGTCGTTGAGGTAGCGATCGGCGCGACGCACGGCGTGCTCGATGACCCCCTCGGCAAAGGTGACGCCGTGAAACGCTTCGTAGCGCGAGCGCAGTCCCTCGAGGATGAGGCAGGTCTCTTCGATGGAGGGTTCGGGCACGTCGATGGTTTGGAAACGGCGCACGAGGGCACCACTTTTTGAGAAGTAGCGGTTATATTCCTCGTGGGTGGTGGCACCGATGAAGCGCACGCTGCCCGTTTCGAGGTAGGGTTTGAGCAGATTGGCGAGATCGAGCGAGCCTTCGCCCGTTTGGCCTGCGCCGACGAGGTTGTGGATCTCGTCGATGTAGGCGATGGCGTTGCCCTCCTCGGCCATGCCGTCGATGATGCTGAGCAGGCGCTTCTCGAGTTGGCCGCGATATTGCGTACCGCTGAGGAGGCTGCCGAGTTGGAGGGAGTAGATGCGCGCACCGGTCAGTCGTTCCGGCACGCGGCCGTCGCGAATGAGGGCGGCGAGGCCGTAGATGAGGGCGGTTTTGCCCACACCGGGATCGCCGACGTGGAGGGGATTGTTCTTGTCGAGGCGGCAGAGCACGCGGATGGTGCGTTCGAGTTCTGTCTCGCGGCCGATGAGAGGATTGTGGCTGTCGAGATGATCGTTGATGCAGGTGACGTGGCGGTGCCAGTCGTCGGTGGGCTCAGCTTCGGCCGTGGCCGCTGCACCGGAGCGGGCGGACGAGAGGACCTCGTCATCGGGGGCATCGGCGCTGTGCGCATTGTGCGGCGTGTCGGGGTCGGTGCTCAGGCGGTCGATGAGCGCCGAAAGCAGGAAACCCTTTTCGCCGAGATAGCGTGCGACCAGTTGCGCGGCGAAGCTATGCTCCAGGGAGTAGAGGGCGGAGAGATAGTGGGTGATGTCGAGCGTTTGCACCTGCGAACCGAGTGCCTGCAAGGCGGCGAAGTGTTCGAGCCGCTGCCAGAGGAAGGACGGTTCGGGCGGTTCGGACGAGGTGGTGAGGTCGCGATCCAGGACCTCGACAAGGGCCGCACGGAGCGCTTCGAGCCGGTCGAGCGGGACAATGCCCTTGAAGAGGTCGGCCTGCACGCAGGCCAGCAGCAAGTGCTCGGGGGTGAGGAACTCGTTGTGGTGGGCGGCGGCGAGCTCGCGCGACGCAGTGAAGAGGCGTTGGAGGAGGGGAGTGTAATGGAAATCCATCGGAACAACGGAAAAAGAGGGAGCGACCGGTTTAGTCTTCGGTCACTTCGAGACGGAGGGGATACTGATGTTCGCGCGCCAGCCGCATGGCTTTTTCGGCTTTGCTGTGCGCCACGTCGAAAGAGTAGATGCCGGCCACGGCACGTCCCGATCGGTGGACGCGCATCATGATGTTTTCGGCGATGACAGGGGCTTTGTCGAAAAGTCCGCAGAGGATTTCGACGACAAAGTCCATCGGGGTGAAATCGTCGTTGAGCAGCCACACGCGATAGCTGCGGGGCGCTTCGGTGTGCGTGTCTTGCCGCTCGCGCACGCTCGTTCCTTGTTGAGGCATACGAATATATTTGAGTGGGTAATATCGACAAAGATAAGAATAATTCCTATCTTTGCAGGAAAGCAAACCGTGAAATTATGACTTTGCAAGCAGCCCAAGCCGCCGTGGACGAGTGGATCCGCACTTACGGCGTGCGTTACTTTTCGGAACTGACCAACATGGCCGTGCTCACCGAGGAGGTGGGAGAACTGGCGCGCGTGATGTCGCGCCGCTACGGCGACCAGTCGTTCAAGGCGGGCGAACCGCAGGATCCGGCCGACGAGATGGCCGACGTGTTGTGGGTGCTGCTCTGTCTGGCCAACCAGACGGGGGTGGACCTGACCGCGGCTTTCGAGGCGAACCTGCGCAAGAAAACGGCACGCGACGCCACGCGCCATCTCAACAACCCGAAGTTGGCCTCGCCACCGGCGGGCGACGCGGCGAAATAGCAACCCCAACAGCGTAAAAAATATCGACGAGATTTTTTGGATTGACGCTCACTGTCATTCTTAGCGTGTATCTTTGCAGCATCAATCCCAATCCAAACAGCAATATGGCAAAGAAAACCATCACCGTCGCCAGTTCGGCCGCGGAGAAACTCAAAGCTTTACAGTCGGCGATGTCGAAGATCGAAAAGGATTTCGGCAAGGGTTCGATCATGAAAATGGGCGACCAGCAAATCGAACACGTGGAAGTGGTTCCTTCGGGTTCGATCGGTTTGGACTATGCCCTGGGTGTGGGCGGTTACCCTCGTGGCCGCATCATCGAAATCTACGGTCCGGAATCGTCGGGTAAGACGACCCTGGCGATTCATGCCATTGCCGAGGCGCAGAAAGCGGGCGGCACGGCGGCCTTCATCGATGCGGAGCACGCCTTCGATCGCTTCTATGCGCAAGACCTGGGCGTGGACATCGACAACCTGCTCATCTCGCAACCCGACAACGGCGAGCAGGCACTGGAAATCGCCGACCAGCTCATTCGTTCGTCGGCCATCGATATTATCGTGATCGACTCGGTGGCGGCGCTCACGCCGAAAGCGGAAATCGAAGGCGACATGGGCGACAACAAAGTGGGCTTGCAGGCGCGACTGATGAGCCAGGCGCTGCGCAAAATCACTTCGACCATCGCCAAGACAAACACAACGTGCATCTTCATCAACCAGCTGCGCGAAAAAATCGGCGTGATGTTCGGTAGTCCCGAGACGACCACCGGCGGTAACGCCCTGAAGTTCTACTCGTCGGTGCGTCTCGACATCCGTCGCGGGTCGAAGATAAAAGACGGCGACGAAGTGGTGGGTTTCAACACGAAGGTGAAAGTCGTGAAGAACAAGGTGGCGCCTCCTTTCAAGCAGTGCGAATTCGAAATCGCTTTCGGTGTGGGCATCTCTCGCCTGGGCGAAGTGGCCGATCTGGGCGTGGACCTCGAAATCATCAAGAAGAGCGGTTCGTGGTACAGCTACGGCGCCACGAAACTCGGACAGGGTCGAGAAGGGCTGAAGCGCACGCTTTCGGACAACCCCGAACTGATGGACGAAATCACGGCGAAGATCAAAGAGGCGCTGCAAGGCGACAAGGCTTTGCCGCTGAAGAGCAAAGCGGATGCGGACGACGAGGACGAAGTGGACAACGACAACCTCGACACAGACACCGATTTCGACGACGAAGATTGAACGCCGCCGTGACTACAACGGCGCGTTCGTTTTGAACTAAATGTTTTGAAATCATGCCGAGCGTCTTTCTTATGGAAAGGCGTTCGGCATGATTGTTTTTTTGCAATACGAAGGGATTTAACTGTCTGTTTTGCTATCTACCGGCGGCGTTCTGTTAGGGTGGTAATTTGTTTTGTCGATTTTCTGCGTTTTTTCTTTGGTGTATAGATATATGTATGTATATATTCGCAGTGTGAATCTGTTTAACGATCGATGCGTACGATTTGTGTAGTAGATGAAATGGATTCGTCCGGAGGAATCAGATCGGAAGAGCGTCGTGTAGGGAAAGAGTGTACGTCCTGGTGTA
>ERZ1674297.258-NODE-260-length-14973-cov-9.144389_pt1 | contig 14973 bp, 9 predicted proteins | sample MGYA00581112_ERZ1674297 | MGnify/ENA primary metagenome ERZ1674297 (study PRJEB41354, sample SAMEA4873322) | human saliva metagenome | biome: human-associated habitat [ENVO:00009003]; feature: mouth environment [ENVO:08000002]; material: saliva material...
TATAGATGAACCTATTCCTGAAGGGACTGATGTAAAGGCTGAAATACGCAGGATGTGTAAGGAGAAGAATGCACTTATCATGGCACATTATTATACAGAAGGCGTAATTCAGGAGTTGGCAGATTTCGTAGGAGATAGTTTGGCTTTGGCACAAAAGGCTGCTACTACAGATGCCGATATTATCGTTATGTGCGGTGTACATTTCATGGGTGAGACAAATAAAATCTTATGTCCAGAGAAGACAATACTCGTTCCTGACCTTAACGCCTCTTGTTCGTTGGCAGAGAGTTGTCCAGCCGATGAGTTCGAGAAGTTTGTAAAAGCACACCCTAATCATACCGTGGTAAGCTATGTCAATACAACTGCAGCAACCAAAGCTGTGACAGATGTTGTGGTGACGAGCAGTAATGCAAAGCAGATTGTTGAGTCTTTACCAAAGGATACTCCTATCATTTTTGGACCAGATAGGAACTTAGGACATTATATCAGCGAGCAAACAGGACGTGAGATGTTGCTTTGGGATGGTGCATGTGAAGTTCATGATAGATTCTCTGTAGAGAAGATTCAGCAGTTAAAACGCGAACATCCTTCAGCAAAAGTACTGGCTCATCCTGAGTGTCCACCTACTGTTCTCTGCTTAGCTGATAAGGTTGGAAGTACATCTGCCTTATTGAAGTATAGTGTTGAGAATGATGCTCAGGAGTTTATAGTGGTGACGGAGAGTGGTATTCTTGTTGAAATGCAGCGATTGGCTCCACAAAAGACCTTTATTCCTGCTCCTCCTAATGATAGCGATAGCCCTTGTAATGAGTGTGAGTATATGAAATATATTACTTTGAGGAAGCTGTATAATTGCTTGAAGTATGAGTGGCCTGCTATTGAGGTTGAGCCAGAAATGGCAAAGAAGGCTGTCAAATCAATTCATAGAATGTTGGATATCTCAAACAGATTAGGTTTATAATTTAAATATATTATTATGTTATCAGTAGAAGAACTAAACGATAAACTTATCGAACTCGCTTTTAGTGAGGATATAGGTGATGGTGACCATACAACGCTTTGCTGCATCCCTGCTGATGCTATGGGTGAAAGTAGATTACTGATTAAGGAAGAAGGAGTCTTGGCAGGAGTTAATGTTGCTAAAAGGGTGTTCCATCTTTTTGACCCTGAACTACAGGTAGAAGTCTATGTAGAAGACGGTGCTCATGTGAAGCCTGGCGATATTGTTATGAGTGTGAAGGGGAAAACGCAGAGCCTTTTGCAGACAGAACGCCTTATGCTTAACATCTTACAGCGTATGAGTGGTATTGCAACGATGACCAACAAGTATCAGCAAGCACTCATAGATGCTGGTACAAAGACACGCGTTTTAGACACACGTAAGACAACACCGGGTATGAGAATGCTGGAAAAAGAGGCTGTGAAGATTGGTGGTGGTATGAACCATCGCATTGGTCTCTTTGATATGATTCTTCTGAAAGATAATCATGTTGATTTCTGTGGTGGTGTACATAATGCGATCTCTATGGCAAAGCAGTATTGTAAAGACCATGGCAAGAATGATCTTAAGATAGAATGTGAGGTAAGAAACTTTACCGAGTTGGAAGAAGCATTGAATGAAGGCTGCGACCGTATCATGTTTGATAATTTCACACCAGAGGATACTCGAAAAGCAGTTGAGATGGTTGCTGGACGCTGTGAGACGGAATCAAGTGGTGGAATCACCTTTGACACGATGATTCCTTATGCGCAAGCAGGTGTTGATTTTATTTCTTTTGGTGCACTAACACATAGTGTTAAAGGACTTGATATGAGCTTCAAGGCTGTGGTTTCAAAAGACTAATTCTTAGTTAAATACCAATACCTCTGATTTCTTTTCATGAAGAAAAATCTTTTTCTTCATGAAAAGAAATCTTTTTGTTCACGTAAATAATTATTTCTTTTCGTGAAAATAAATCGATAGATAAGGATTATTACCGTTTTACCGTTGGTAGTTTGTGTTTTTACACAGAGTTCTTTTTAAATGTAAAGAGGGTGTGATGAATAGAAAAGAACCATAGATGTAAATCTTATTTTTAAAGAGTTTAATCCTTGTTTTGTATATTCTTGGTTCTGATTTATTTGTTTTTTGTTGATTTTTATTTATCTTTGCACTGTAAAGAACTAAACAACTTATTGATAAAGAGTAGTCTACAGAAACCTATTTCCTACTTGAAGGAACATGAATAACATTGGCTACAAACTTGATTGATAAAACGTATAACTTAATAACTATGACCAAAAAGTTCGTTGTATTGTTTCTAATGCTATTGTTGCCTATAACGATATGGGCGCAGAATTCCGTTATGTTCGATTTTTCAAGTTCTTCTCAAAATGATGTTGTACCGAGAGTGATGGAGAAGGATGGTATAACTCTGAAGTTGAGTTCTAAGCCAGGAATGGACTCTTCACCTAATTATACTGTATTAAAAAAGAATAATTTTTTGAAACTTGATAGTGAAGGTATACTGACGTTAGAAGGAGAAGCTACAATAACATCAATTGTTATCATAATCTCGGACGAAAGACGTAGATTAAAAGTTTATAATGATAACAGCAAGGTGTCTTGTGTTAAAGCTTCTAATCGAAGTTCTTTCTACAAACAGGAATGGACGGGAGAAGCTGATAGAGTGTCCTTTGAGACTTTGGGGTCACAAGGTGTTTATATAAACTCAATAAAAGTAACGTTTAATAAGGACATCTCTCTTGCAGTTTCTTCTGCTGAGAGAGCAACACTTTATTATAGTGACAGGTCGTTTATTATTCCTGAAGGTATTGTTGCACGTACCTATAAGATTGAAGGTAATATCCTCTCTCGAAGTCGGGAATATAAAAAAGGAGATGTTCTTCCCAAGGGTACAGCTGTTGTTTTAGAAGCAAAGGAAGGTAAGTATATCTTTGAAGAAACAAGTAAGACAGGTGAAACAGACCCTCATAATGCGTTGCGTGGTTCGGATACTAAGACTACAACATCAGGCGGAGAGGTATACTATGTGTTTGGAAAAGGTAGTAACGGAGTAGGCTTTTATTGGAAAAAAGCAAATGGTAAAGCCTTTACGACCGAAGCACATAAAGCCTATCTCGTTTATACACCATCAAAGACTACAAACGCAAAGAGTTTCCTTGGCTTTGATGTAGCATTAGAAATACAAGGTCCTATGGTGAGAGAGAAGATAACTTTCGATGGTCCTATTTATAACCTTGCAGGGCAAAGAGTAGATAAAGATTATAAGGGGATTATAATCGTGAATGGTAAGAAGTATCTTAATAGATAAGCCTTCTTGTACTTGTACACAAAACCATGATAAATAATTGATTTTTAATAAGTAAACATGAAAACATATATCAAACCTTTAATAAATGAATATCACGTTCTAAACTCTTTTCATTTGTTGGAAGGTTCACCAGGGGAAGATACAAATACATTGACGAATGCTCAAGGATTGATTAATAATCAGACAGAATCCAGTATTCAGCAATTATCAAAAGAAGACTCTTTCTCTGCTTTTAACCTTTCTGACACGCAGATGGATTGGGATGAATGACTATAACTTAAACAATTACCGATATGAAAAAACAAGTAACATGGATTGGACTTTTGTTGTGCTTACTATTGTTTGCAGCCTGCGAAAAGCCAGTATTAGACAATGGTGAAGATGGTAAAAAACCGAACAATGCAAAGCAAAAGTTGACAAGAGTCGTGCGTATTCACCCCAAGGAATTACGTATAGAAACAATAGAAGAGGCTATAGGGGCGAAATATCAGCCTTTGAGTAGAGCTGTTAGCGAAGACCAGAAACGGAAGTTTTATGCTGTTAATGTCTACGAGAAGAAACCTAATGATGAAACCTACTCAATGTATGCTTATGGTTTGTTTACCAGCCTTTCAAAGATTGCACTAAAGATGAATGTGAACAATCTTTATAAAGTAGAGTGTTTGATTGTAGAGGAAGGTGATGATGAACTTTTTGCAAATGAAGATGAGTTTTCAGCTCCTTTCTTACATGGGGCAAATAAGGCTACAAAAGTTACTAATAGCTTTGTATTCTCAAAAGAAGAAAACTTGAATAGTCTAACAAAAGGCGAAACGACTGTAGCTAAGGGGCGTACTTTTCAATATCCACGCCTTGTGAAACTCTATGGTACTATCAATGATTTCAGTCCAAAAACATCAAAGGAACTGACCATTGATATGAAAAGGTCGGTGTTCGGGTTGCACTTTAAGGTGACACCACCAGAAGAAGGTAGTCTGGTAATTAACTATATCGGGTGGCGTATCTCTTTAACAAAGGGTAGTAATGAATATGATCATAGTTCCGTCTACTCCTTTTCTAACATACCAAAAGCATGTGAAGATGGATATCAATTGACGATGGAGGTGAAGGTAACATGGACGAAAGACGATGGGACTGTCGAACAAGAAAGTAAGCAGTTAGTGTTAAAACGTAATGTCATGACCGTCGTTGAAATAAGGGTAGAAGGACAAAAGCCACAGGGTTTTACGTTGAATGAAGAGCCGGATGACATGAAAACAGAAAAAGTTGAATGGAATCTGTTATTATAGCTTTTAGTTGTACTTATAAAAAAAAGCTCTTTAGAAATATAGAATGGTAAGCTAATGCTATTATAGAATAAGGCACACAAAGCAACGCTAAGTTTGCAATAAGAAACTTAACGATGCTCTGTGTGTTATTTCTCAAATGCTAAACCCAAAAGAAAAACCTTATCACTCTCAACCTCCACAGACGCTATTTTGTCCGTATTTTTCACATATTGATTTTGTAAAGACCACCAAACGGCTTGCAAATAACGCCCAATTGGCTTGCAAAAGATGCCCTTTTGAAGTCCAAGTAACGCCCTTTTGAAGTCCAATTAAGCACCTTTTAAAGCCTTGCTTTGTAACATTTTGATAACTAATAACTTACAAATGTATTAAAAGAACTCACATTTTATCCATTTCTCTACCTTTTCCTTGAATGTTTTGTAAATATATTTCTTACCGAGAGTATTCGCATTTACTAATTGAATGTACGTAAATCTGACACAGAGGCATGGTGTAAACGGAAGTTTTATTTATGAACATGTAGTTCATTGAGTCATCGGCTGTGTGGGGAGCAAAGGGGCATATTAACTTCATATTTCGAGAGAAACACAAAAAAAGAGCATACATTGCGTATGCCCTTCTCGTTTGGATTTATAGTATCATTATATGTTCGCAATACTCATAATGTTTGCAAACACACCTGCTGCAGTAACAGATGCACCGGCACCATAGCCTTGAATCTGCATAGGGTATTCTTTATAACGATCGGTTGTCAGTAGAACTATGTTATTAGAACCTTCAAGATTATAGAAAGGATGGTTAGAATCCACCTCCTTTAATGCAACATTAGTCTTACCATGTTCCATAGTGGCAACGAAACGCCAACGCTTACCCTCCTCTGCTAATAGCTGACGACGTTGTTCAAAGTTAGCATCAAGTTCTGGAAGACGCCTCCAGAAGTCTTCTACTGAACCTTGGAAATAATCATCAGGAACAAATAGATGCTTTTCAACATCCTCTTGTTCCACCTTGTATCCAGCCTCACGTGTAAGGATAACTAACTTGCGAACGACATCCGTTCCACTAAGGTCGATGCGTGGATCTGGCTCGCTATAACCTTGTTCTTTAGCGCGTTTTACAGTCTCAGAAAAAGGAACGTCTGCTCCAATCTCGTTAAAGATGAAGTTCAGTGTACCAGACAACACAGCTTCAATCTTAAGTATTTTGTCACCCGAATTGCGCAAGTCATTGATTGTACCAATGATAGGTAGACCTGCACCCACGTTTGTTTCAAAGCGGAATTTGACACCACGTTGAATGGCTGTCTGCTTTAAATGGTAATAATCATCGTATGTTCCAGATGCTGCAATCTTGTTGGCTGCAATCACAGAGATATTGTTTTCCAATAAAGACTGATAGAGTGCAGCCACTTCCTTAGAAGCAGTACAATCCACAAATACCGAGTTAAAGATATTCATCTTGAGGATAACATCACGCAAATGTTCTGGATTAGAAGGTTCACTCTCCTTTAGTTCTTTACGATAATTATCAAGATTTAAGCCGTCGTGATTGAAAATAGCATTCTTAGATGAAGCAATTCCCACCACTTTCAACTTTAAATTAGAATTTTGCTTCAACTCTTCATACTGGCTCTTGATCTGTTCAATGAGCTTACCACCTACTGTACCAATGCCGCAAATAAAGAGATTCAGTACTTTATATTCCGATAAGAAAAGTGAATCATGGAGTACATTCAGTGCTTTCCTTAGGTCAGAGCCTTTCACAACAAATGAGATATTCATCTCAGATGCACCCTGCGCAATAGCAATAACACTAATACCAGAACGACCAAGAACCTCAAAGAGTTTACCGCTGATACCTGGTGTTCGCCTCATGTTCTCACCAACGACCGCCACTGTTGCAAGTCCACTTTCAGCATGCATAGGGAACATACGTCCATCTTCTATCTCAAGTCGGAACTCTTCATTGAGTACCTTCACAGCATTGTCGGCATCTTCATCCTTCACACCGATAGAGGTATTGTTCTCTGAGGCTGCCTGTGATACAAGGAAGACACTAATACCATTGTTGGCAAGAGAACTAAAGATACGACGGTTGACACCAACAACACCCACCATAGAAAGACCTGTCACGGTAATAACCGTAGTACCTTTGATAGATGATAAACCCTTAATAGGTTTTTGATTGTTCTCTATGTGTGCTTTAATAATCGTACCCTGTCCATCAGGATTGAATGTATTTTTTACCTTGATTGGGATGTTTTTTACACAGACAGGGTATATCGTTGGAGGATAGACAACCTTTGCACCAAAGTTACAAAGCTCCATAGCCTCCGTATAGGAAAGTTCATTAATGGTATAGGCACTCTTGATGACGCGAGGGTCAGCGGTCATAAAGCCGTCAACATCCGTCCATATCTCCAAGACTTCAGCGTTGAGAGATGCGGCAAGGATGGATGCCGTATAATCACTTCCACCACGCCCAAGATTGGTAATATCACCAGAATCACGGTCTTGTGCTATAAAACCAGGTACAAGAGAGATGCGAGGAAGGTCAGAGAAAGTATTTACTACAAGTTTGTTGGTTAGTTCTGAATCGAGACTTCTTTTGCCCAATTTCTCTTCAGTCTTGATAAACTCACGTGCATCAAACCACTTTGCTCCACGAATAAGCGTAGCTACTATTCTTGAACTTAGACGTTCACCATAGCTTACAATAGTATCTTCTGTCTTATGACTGAGGTCGTGAATTAAGAATACACCGTAATAAATAGAATGAAGTTGCTCAAAAAGACTATCCACTTTGTTGAACAGCATCTCACGGTCATGTGGATCGGTAATAATCGCATCAATCATCTTATGATGTCGTGCAACAATAGACTCGAACTCTGTTTTCCAACTTTCATCACCCTTCAAGGCAAGTTGAGAAGTAGCTATGAGCTGATCTGTTATACCACCTAAGGCACTAACAACCACAATAATTGGTTGATGTTTAGCCTCCTTTTCTACAATCTTCTGCAGACTTAAAATACTCGATACAGAACCTACGGATGTTCCACCAAACTTTAATACTTTCATTCCTGATGTTTATTTTGTTATTATTTGGCATCCCCTTTACAATGGGGGAGGTGCAAAACTTAGCCACAAAAATAATAAGAAATATTGCAATAGCCAACGAATTTCTCGATATATTTGAGTAAATTTGTGGCAAAAAGAAGAAGTTATACTATATATGACAGAGGAATATCAGTTACGCGTTTTGCCCCAAGTTGCCTATAATGAAAACAACATGAAGGCATATCTTGCAAAAGAAAAGGGGCTGGATGAACGTACCATTTATCGTGTTCGAGTATTGAAGCGTTCTATTGATGCACGCCATCGTGACATATATGTTAATCTGAAAATTCGTGTTTATATTAATGAATTTCCACAAGATGACCCTTATGTGAAGACTGAATACCAAGACGTAAGCAGTCGTCCTTCGGTCGTTGTGGTAGGTGCTGGTCCTGCTGGTTTGTTCTCTTCTCTGAAGCTAATAGAGTTAGGATTGCGCCCAATAGTTCTTGAACGAGGAAAGAATGTACGCGATCGTAAGTTAGATATGGCTTTAATCTCAAAGAAACAAGAGGTTGATCCTGAGTCAAATTACTGCTTTGGTGAAGGTGGTGCTGGAGCGTATTCTGATGGAAAACTTTATACACGAAGTAAGAAGCGTGGACCTGTTGATAAGATTCTAAATGTCTTTTGTCAGCATGATGCATCACCATCTATCCTCGCAGATGCTCACCCACATATTGGTACAGATAAACTTCCACGTGTGATAGAGAATATGCGTAACACAATACTTGAGTGTGGCGGTGAGGTTCATTTCCAAACAAAGATGACCTCTTTGATACTCGATGGTGATAAAGTTGTTGGTGTTGAGGCTGTTGATAACAGTGGACCTGTGAGTGTGAAGCATGAGTTTTATGGTCCAGTCATTCTTGCTACGGGTCATTCTGCACGTGATGTCTATCGTTATCTTGCAGAGGCAGGAATTGAGATGGAAGCAAAAGGAATCGCTGTCGGTGTACGATTGGAGCATCCTTCTCACTTAATCGATCAAATACAGTATCATAATAAGAATGGAAAGGGTAAATATCTTCCAACAGCAGAGTACTCTTTTGTGACACAAGCACAGGGACGTGGCGTCTATTCTTTCTGTATGTGTCCTGGTGGTTTTGTGATTCCTTCAGCAACTGGTCCAGAACAAACTGTAACCAATGGTATGAGTCCTGCCAATCGTGGAACGCAATGGTCTAACTCGGGTATGGTAGTTCAATTAAATCCAGAGGATGTTGAAGGCGAGGATGTTTTGCGTATCTTGCGTTATCAGGAACAGTTAGAGCGAGACACATGGCAGCAGGGAAACCGCAAACAGACTGCTCCTGCACAGCGTATGGCAGACTTCGTGAATAATCGTCTGTCGTATGACCTCCCTAAATCGAGCTATGCACCTGGACTTATTTCCAGTCCACTGCATTTCTGGATGCCATCATTTATCACAAAACGACTCCAAGAAGCATTCAGAACCTTTGGTAAACAAGCGCATGGTTTCCTTACGAATGAAGCAGTCATGATTGCTTCCGAGACTCGTACAAGTTCTCCTGTTCGTATCCTCCGTGACAGAGAACGCCTCATGCATGTCCGTCTTGAGGGGCTTTTCCCTTGTGCAGAAGGTGCTGGTTATGCTGGTGGAATCGTTAGTGCGGGCATTGATGGAGAGCGCTGTGCTGAAATGGTTTCGGCTTATCTCCAGCAATTATAAGGGGGGCTTCTGTTAAATGCGTAGATTGTTAATAGAATGAGATAAATCCACATACATGGTGTGATTACCCCAAATTAGATGATTTTACAAAGGGGATAATCTACATGATAAATGTAATTAGGTGCGATGACTATCTATCTTCTACAAGCAACTTAATCTCTTTTTAGTTGAGATTTGTAAACTATTTTCGTGCAGTTCAAAACCAATATATGCTCTTTTGGCTTCTAAAAGATGCCTAATTGACTTGCAATAGGTGCCCTTTAAGCCCCTTACTAACGCCCTTTTGAGTTCCTATTAAGCACCTTTTATTTCGCCACTTTATAACTAATTGATTTTCTGTTGATTGCAAACCTGCTTCGTATATGTGTTTTTGCCGTTAGTTATAGATGTTTTCTTTGAAATTATGTAATGATTTTTCAAACCGTCGTCTACAGATTCTCGAAGTTTAAAAAGAAATGATTTTCAATATCAGAGGATGATAACAGGATAGATTGTTGACAGTCTTAGCCAAGTTTTTGTTTAATAAGTAACTGTGGTTCTTCCGTTAAAGCAATAGGAAAAGCGTTCACACATTTAACGAAAGAACCATACTTTTAGATGAAGATAAGGATGTTTAATATCCTTAGTCTAAATCCCCTGGTGCAAAGGTTGTTGTATTCCAATCACCAGTTTCGATACCTTTCTTTAACCAGTACATACGCTGTTCGGAAGTTCCATGGGTGAAAGTCTCAGGAAGTGCATAGCCACGAGCTTTCTTCTGGAGATAGTTATCTCCGATTTTCTCGGCACAATCAATTGCCTCTTCGATATCACCATCGGTAAGACTTTGATATTTTTCATTGTCATAATGTGCCCAACAACCAGCATAATAATCGGCAAGAAGTTCTAATTTTACGCTCAGTTTGTTCGCTTCTTCCTTACTAACACGTGCCATCTTTGCATGACATTTGCCAAGGATTCCGCGGAGATATTCCACATGATGACCCACTTCATGCGCAATCACGTAGGCATACGCAAAGTCAAGGTCGCCCTTTGCTTGTATTTCTAAGTCCTTACGCATACTGCTAAAGAAACTTAAGTCGAGATAAAGACGTTGGTCAGCAGAGCAGTAGAATGGACCCATAGCAGCAGAGCCATTGCCACAAGCAGTTTGTACAGCACCTGTGAAAAGAACAAGCGTTGGGTATTGATATCTCATGCCGTGCAACTGAAACTGTTCCGTCCATACATCTTCTGTACCTGCAAGAATCTGTTTTGAGAAGTCAGCAAGTTTTTCTTCTTCCTCTGTAAATTGATGTTGTTCTCCACCAGTTTGTACCTCAGTTTGTCCTTGCATCTGCTGTTGAACGATGTTGTTGACTACATCTCCCATGTTTCCACCGCTTAAAAAGGTGATAAGTGCAATGACAATGATACCTCCGATACCACCAATACCAGCTTTTGCGCCAGTACCCATGCCGCGACGATCTTCTACATTATTACTTTCTCTGCGTCCTGTAAGTCTCATTTTATTTCCTTTGTTTTTTAAGCTTAATTGTTTCTATGTTGGCAAAGGTAAGGCATTATCTTGAAATCTGCAAGTATTACAACCCTGTTCCTATAACTTAAATGTATGTCTTATATACTATAAAACTGGTGTTTTCATGGATTAAAGCTATGTGATAATGACTTTGAAAGATAGCTTTATATGCGTAAAAAATAGTCTACTTTTTCTTTGTTACGATTATTGAAAGAGAGACTTTCTCTATATGCAACGGCTTTTTTCTTTTATCCTTTTGCTATATCTGAGTTTTTTCGTAAATTTGCATGTATTTTCAGAACAAACAATATAACTATATAATGAAGATTTCATACAAATGGCTAAAGGAATACGTTGATTTCAATCTTAGTCCAGAAGAGATTGCAGTTGCACTCACTTCCATAGGTTTGGAGGTAGGCTCACTTGACGAGGTTGAAACGATACGTGGTGGATTAAAGGGTTTATATGTTGGTAAGGTGCTTACTTGCGAGGCACATCCAAACTCTGATCACCTTCACGTAACAACCGTTGACCTTGGCAAGGGAGAACCACAGCAGATAGTATGTGGCGCACCGAATGTTGCAACAGGACAGAAGGTAATCGTTGCTGACTTAGGTTGTGTACTCTATGATGGCGACAATGAGTTTACTATCAAGAGGAGTAAGCTGCGTGGTGTAGAAAGTCTTGGTATGATTTGTGCCGAGGATGAGATTGGTGTTGGTACTGCTCATGATGGTATCATTGTGTTGCCAGAGGATGCACCAGTCGGTCAGCCAGCATCAGAGTATTACCAATTAGACAGTGATTGGCTGATTGACATAGACATCACTGCTAACCGTGCAGATGCGTTAAGTCATTATGGTGTAGCTCGCGACCTCTATGCATGGTTGACACAGAATGGTTATGAGACTTCGCTGCATCGCCCATCTTGTGATGCATTTAAGGTTGACAATCATGACCTTCCTATTGATGTGACCATTGAGAACACTGATGCTTGCCGTCGTTATGCTTGTTTGAGTATTACTGATTGTGAGGTAAAGGAAAGTCCACAATGGTTGAAAGACAAACTGAATATTATCGGTTTGCGTCCAATCAATAATATCGTTGATATCACTAACTATATCATGATGGCTTACGGTCAGCCTATGCACTGTTTTGATGCAGACATGGTTAAGGGTCATCATATCATCGTTAAGGATAAAAACGAGGGAAAGAAGTTCGTTACTTTGGATGGTGAAGAGCATATACTTGGTGAGCACGACCTCGCTATCTGCAATGAGGAAGACCCTATGTGTATTGCTGGTGTCTTCGGTGGAAAGGGTAGTGGAACTTACGAAACGACAAAAAATGTAGTATTGGAGAGTGCTTACTTCCATCCAACATGGATTCGTAAGAGTGCTCGTCGTCATGGTCTTTCAACTGATGCCAGCTTCCGTTTTGAGCGTGGTATTGATCCAAATGGTGTCATCTATGCGCTAAAACAGGCTGCAATCCTTTGTAAGGAACTTGCAGGTGGAAAGGTAAGCATGGAGATACGTGACGAGTATCCAACTAAGATGGAGGGTTTCCCAGTTCGTCTGAACTACGAGTATTGCGACCGTCTTATTGGCAAGAAACTCGGTAATGAGACGATTAAGCGTATTGCTGAAAGCCTTGAAATGAAGGTAGAGAAGGAAGATGCAGAGGGACTCAATCTCCTCGTTCCTCCTTATCGTGTTGATGTACAGCGTCCTTGTGATGTTGTTGAAGACATCCTTCGTATCTATGGATATAATAATGTAGAGATTCCTACAGAGTTGAAGTCTTCATTGACAATCGCAGAAGAGGCTGACAAGAACTATCACCGTGAGAACATCATCGGTGAGCAGTTAGTAGGTGCTGGCTTCTCAGAGATTATGAACAATTCGCTCACAAAGAGTTCTTACTATGAGGAGACAGGCCTTAATGCTTATCCTTGGGAGGAGACTGTAAAGGTGATGAATCCACTTTCAGCAGACTTGGGTGTGATGCGTCAGACCCTTCTCTTTGGTGGTTTGGAGAGTATTGTACGTAATGTAAACCGCAAGGCACAGAATCTCCGCTTCTTTGAAGTAGGTAATGTCTACAAGTTCAATAGGGAAAAGTGGTCAGAGGAAAGTCCTGTTAAGGCTTATAGTCAGGATTATCACATGGCATTGTGGGTGACAGGTAAGCGTGTACAAGGTTCATGGGCACATCCTGATGAAGAAAGTACATTCTATGAACTAAAGGCATACGTAGAGAATATTCTTCGTCGTATTGGTATTGCACAGGGCTTGCTCGTTAGCGAAAAGTCTGATAACAACGTCTTTGATAAGGCGATAGTACTGAAGACACGTGCCGGTAAGGTACTCGTAGAGATGGGTATTCTTAGCCACAAGCTTTTGAAGAGTTTCAATATTGATCAGAAGGTTTATTATGCTGAGTTGGATTGGGCTGGATTGATGAAGGCCATCCGCAAGAATAAACTTCAGTTCCAAGAGATATCTAAGTATCCTGCTGTAAGCCGTGATCTTGCCTTGTTGGTCGACAACAATGTTGAGTTTGCACAGATTGAGGAGATTGCTCGTCAGGCAGACAAGAAACTTTTGAAGCGTGTCGAACTCTTCGATGTTTATCAGGGTAAGAACCTTCCTGAGGGTAAGAAGAGCTATGCAGTAAACTTCATTCTTCAGGACGAAAGCAAGACACTCAACGACAAGGCAATTGATGCCATCATGCAGAAATTAATTAAGAATTTAACAAATAAACTCGGAGCAGAACTCCGTTAACAAACAAATCCAATGGGTAGAGCATTTGAATATCGCAAAGCAAGTAAGCTCAAGAGATGGGGTCACATGGCCCGTACGTTCACAAAGTTAGGTAAAGAAATCGCTATTGCTGTTAAGGCAGGTGGTCCTGAGCCTGAGAACAACCCACGCCTTCGTGCGATTATAGCAACATGTAAGCGTGAGAACATGCCGAAGGACAATATCCAGCGCGCTATTAAGAACGCAATGGGTAAAGACACCAGCGACTACAAGGAGGTAACATACGAGGGTTATGGTCCTCACGGAATTGCTGTGTTCGTTGAGACATTGACCGACAATACCACACGTACTGTAGGTGATGTTCGTTCAATCTTCAACAAGTTCAATGGTAATCTTGGTACACAGGGTTCTCTCAGCTTCCTTTTTGACCATAAGGCAGTCTTCACCTTTAAGAAGAAGGACGGCTTGGATATGGAAGAGTTGATTCTCGACTTGATTGACTATGGCGTTGAGGACGAGTTCGATGAGGATGAGGAAGAGAACGAAATCACAATCTATGGTGAGCCAACAAGCTTCGGTGAGATTCAGAAACACTTGGAGGACAATGGCTTTGAGATTACTTCTGCTGAGTTCACTCGTATTCCTAACGACTTGAAGGACGTGTCTCCTGAAGAGCGTGAGACTATCGATAAGATGGTTGAGCGTTTGGAAGACTTCGATGACGTGCAGAATGTTTATACTAATATGAAACCAGCTGAGGACTAATCATCGCCTCTAATACACCTATATATGATAAGGTGTAATTGGTTTTAAGAGTATAGAAAGAGATTATATCAAAAATGTAGTCAGAGTTTTTATTGGGAAATAAAACTTATATTTCCCAATAAAGTACTACTGGCAGATATACAAATCATGTGTTTCTACATTTTTGATATAGTCTCTTTTTGTTTCTTGTTTGTTGGCGTTTCTACTCCAATTGTTATCTTATAGAAAGATAATAAAAGTCGGTTTTGTTGTAATTTTTCATAACCTTGTTTTTAAAACATGCTCTTTTGGCTTCTAAAAGACGCCTAATTGACTTGCAAAAGGTGCTCTTTTGAAGTCTAACTAACGCCCTTTTGAAGTCCAACTAAGTACCTTTTGCAAAGTGACTTTGTAACCTATTGATATCGTGTTAGTTGCGAAGGTACGAGAAATAGCACTAATATATGACTTTTATAGGTAATTTGCAGTCTATTGTGTAAATATATTTCAATTGTTTAGTACGCTTTTTAAAT
>ERZ1674297.262-NODE-264-length-14767-cov-5.792618_pt1 | contig 14767 bp, 6 predicted proteins | sample MGYA00581112_ERZ1674297 | MGnify/ENA primary metagenome ERZ1674297 (study PRJEB41354, sample SAMEA4873322) | human saliva metagenome | biome: human-associated habitat [ENVO:00009003]; feature: mouth environment [ENVO:08000002]; material: saliva material...
CCACGTACGTAGTCCAAACTTTTCTGCTACTCGTCCGCAACTTTTATCCATACACGAAGCAAGAACCTAATATAGGTCCGCATCACGACCTATATAGGTTGACTCAGCGACCAATATAGGTTCGTACCCCTTACCGCTATGGGTCTGGGGTAGCACCTTCGTGGAGATGAGGGAGGGAAGAGAGGTAGGCGCCTTTGCTGTAGTGGCTTAGAAGGGATAGCCGATAGCCAGATGGAAGCCTAAGGCATCGCGGAAGTTGGGGATATTGTACCAGCCACTTCGTGTCGTCTTGTAGGGGAGGTGAAGGCCCACACCGACATCGAAGCGCACGACGAGGAACGAGAGGTCATAGCGCAGACCTGCTCCCGTACCTACTGCGACTTGGTCGAGGAACTTACCCAATGAGCCTGCTTCGCTGAGTGCAGCTCCAGGGCGAGAGGTATCGGGGCGCAGGAGCCATACGTTCCCCGCATCGAGGAAGACGGCACCGTAGCAGCTGCCGAAGAGGTGACGACGGAATTCGGCGTTCGCCTCGAGCTTGAATTCGCCCACGCGGTCCATGAAGGAGTAGGCATTGACAGTCGTGGGATTGTAGCTCCCTGGGCCAAGGCTTCGTACCGTGAAGGCACGGATACTATTGGCACCCCCGACGTAGAACTGCTCGATATAAGGTGCCGTAATGGCATTGCCATAGGGATAGATAGCTCCCGTAGCGAAGTGGGTAGCCAGCGTCTGCTTGCGATCGATGCGGTAGGAGTAGCGGAGGTCGATGGCAGCCTTGACGAACTGTGCGAAGGGCACACCGAAGAGCGTCTTCGTGTCATTGTACTCACGACCGAAGGCCCTCATCGTAGCATTGACGAGATTCCCTGCCTCACTGATTTCGCCCGAGAGCTGCATGTAGTGTGGGCTGTCGTCCTCGCGGTGGGTATAGGTGAAGCCGTAGCCGATCTTGGGGATGAACTGATTACTCAAGCTAAGCCCAAGGGCGGGGTTGGCAAGGATGAGCTGGTCGAAGCGCTCCGTCGTGCGGGTCAGCCGAGTGAAGTTCAGGCTGAGCGGCGTGATACGATGGCTCCATCTGCTCGATGGCTGGAAGTTGTAGTCCATCGTGAAGGAGAGGGAGCGTAGGGTATAGTAGCGCGCGTGATTGACACTCTGCAGAGCGACCTTGAAGCTCGTCGACGTCGGGTACTTGTAGTACGCATCGATGAGGCGGGGGAAGAGGATCGAGGGGAAGGTGAGAGAGAGGTCGGCACCGAGCTGATAGCTATTGATAGACACCGAGTAGGAGTCTGCAGGGCTACGTCCCGTCTGCCACTCATAGGAGCCAGATACGCTGGCGGAGAGCTTCTCCCCACCGCCGAAGACGTTACTTCGCTCGATAGCTGCCGAGATACCTGGCCCGATGAAGCCCGTAGACTTACGCATGAAGGCCGTCCCGAGGTAGGTGCTCCAGGGCTTGTCCTTCCTGAGGAGGATCATCAGATCGAGCGTGCCGATGCTGTCTGCGACGCTCGAGAAGGTGGGACGCTGTACGGCTGTTGAGTCGCTCGTGCTACGCATCGCTATACTATCTACCGCCGTGGAGTCCTTGGTGAAGGTCTCACGAGGGGTGAAGTAGAATTCTACGGAGGAGAAGGCATTGAGCCCCGTGAGTGCCGATAGCGTGCGCTCCTCCTCGAGACTGCTGTAGAGCTTACCTGGGCGGATGCGGACACGGGTCTTCAGTGCACCAGGGCGGACGATGGGGCGACCCGAGTAATATAGAGCGATGCTGTCGGTGAGGGCTACGCTATCCGTCGTGGTGAGGTTCGTGGGGGCTTCAGGATCCTCGGGGAGCTGGCGGAGCATGATCTTCCCCACACGCCACTGGCGTAGCGCCTCGGGAGGCGTGCTCGCAGAGAGCACTGTGCGTAGGTTCACACGCTGTGGGGTGATTAGGGTATCAGCTTCGTAGCCGATGTGCTCAGACTTGAGGTAATAGTAGCCGTGCTCACGGAGGAAGGCACGGGTAACGGTGCGGTCATCCTCGAGCGCTGCGATGGAGAAGGGGCGTCCCTTCTGCAGGGCACTGAGGCGGTGGTGGTAGAAGTATCTCCCAGGGCGGATGTAGACACGAGGGAAGTACTGCACGCTGTCTAAGAGGAAGAGCGGGCCCAGCTGCATCTTGTAGTCCACACGAGCCTGCATAGAGTCGGCTGTGGCGGGGATGATCTCGGAGCTGGTCGTGGCGCGGAGGTAGCCGTGCTCACGGAGCGTCTGCTGGGCGACCTTGGCACGCAGGCTGGGGCTGACGTCTCGCATCCAGACGGGCTTGGCTGTGAGGCGACGCATCACGCGCCCTGCAAGCGTAGAGTCCGCAGAGAAGTGCATGTATATAGCAGGGCTCAGGAGTGCAAAGGGAAAGCGTATAGAGCTACTACCGAAGACCGACCCGTTGGGCGCATAGTTGAGGCGCTCCTCGGCAGCGGCTATCGCCTGCTCAGCGTAGGAGCTCTGCGGACGGTCGGAGACCTCGATCTTGCGGATACCTATATAAATCTGGTCATCTGGACCCTGATACTTCCTTATCGAGCACGCCCCGAGAGCGAGGAGTGTGAGGGCGGTAAGGAGGCGGGTAGTGAGACGGATATGCATAAGTGGGATAGGTGTAGATAGGGAGGACTGGAGGCCTTACTTCGCTTGGTAGCGGAGGGTGGGCATCGAGTCGCTCGTGAGGCTCGGCTGAGTCGAGAGCGTATCGAGACGGGGCTTCCATGCTTGGCGGAAGAGCGTCGTCGTGGTGTCGGTCGTCGTCTTCTTGCGCTTGCGGCGGAAGAGGTCGAGTAGGCTGGACATCTTGCGGCGTATGACATACCCCACACCCGTCTCGGTGAATTCCCCTTCGAGGACGTTGTCGGTGACGAGCTTGTGGTAGAGACTGAGGTACTGCTCACCGCTCTTATCGAGCTGGTACTGCAGAGATACGTTGTCGAGGAAGGTCTGTCCCTGGTTTGTCACGCCTGCGCCACTCTGCACCTTACCCCCGACGATGATACGTATGCGGTCATTGTAGAAGCGGCGGCTGAAGCTATAGGTGAAGTCTGTGCGAGCGGCCTCACCCGAAGAGCCATCGTAGTGGTCGACGCCGAGGTTGAGGTCGGTGCCTTGGAGGAGCTCGCCTGCGGTCTTGTTGATCTGTGACTGCAGGAGTGAGGTCAGTGCGGAGTTGAGGTCCAGATTGCCTGCCCCCGAGCCCCCTGCCAGATACATACCTGTCGCCATAAGGGCGATGGCTTGCTTGCTCTGCTCTTCCTTGGTCATCGTCGAGATGCTATTCTGCACGGAGAGGTTCTCCGGAGCGGAGATACCGAAGCTGAGGTTCATCTTGCTGACGTAGTCCTTGATGAGGATGCTGACGTTGAAGTTCACACGCTGGGAGTTCTCTGACGAACTGGATACGGTGGCTTTGACCTTATTGACAGCGGAGAAGTTAAGGTAGGGGTTGGATATCGGTCCCGTCCACGTGAGGGTGCTGGTGGGATCGATGGAGAAGCGCTTATTGCCTACGACGGGGAGGGTGTAGCTCAGCTCGCCACCACCACTCATCTCGTAGCGCCCCGTCATGCTCATCTCGCCGTAGGGCGGATAGGTGAAATGAAGCGTACCGCCCCCCTGTGCTTGGACGTAGTCCGTGCCGCCAGCCGTGAGGTCGGCGCCGATACGTACCGAGGGGTCCACGTTGATCGTCAGGTTCACATCAAGCCCGCCGAGAGAGGTGGGGGCGACCTCTACCTTCTTCGTGAAGAGGGTATCGGAGAAGTCTATGAACTGGACGAGCTGATCGGTCTGCTGGCTGGCTGTCAGCGGGTCTTCGCGCATGACGTAGGTGCAGCTCGTACCGCTGAGTACGTTCACGCTACCGCGGACGCGCAGTGAAGTAAGGGGACCCGTAGCCACCATACGTGTCGAGGCGATGATCTTACCATAGAGGAGCTGGTCGTCGCGGGTGGGGCGAGGCTCGTTGAGGAGGGTCAGCTCATCAGAGGTGATGCGTAGCGAAGCCGTAGCCTGTGGTGTGGTACTCTTACGTATCGAGCCATCGATATAGATCGCCTTCTTCGGATCTCCTGAGGGACGTAGCGCATAGTGGTCAAAGAAGATATCTGAGCCCTCCATGCGTACGGGGATAGAGTCGAGAGCAAGGTGTGTCCCGTAGGCGTTGAGGTTCAGCATACCCTTGTTCAGGTGCATCTGCCCCGAGAGAAGTGGCTCGGTGAGCTTCCCTGAGAGGGTGATACTCCCGTTGGCAGTCCCCGCAAGTGTGGTACTATTCTCCGCGAGGAAGGGGTTCGCAAGCTCCAGCGGGAAGGAGGTAAGCGTGAGTGTTCCCTTGAGCGGAGATACCTTCTCACGAGGGTAGTAGATCCCATCGATGCTCATCGCAGGCTGACCGTTGTAGCCGATCTCCCCTGTGATGTAGTGGGAGTCACCGCTACGTGGCTCGTAGAAGAGGGAGGAGGTGAAGTGGCCGAGCTTCTTGTCCTCGTAGCGTAGGTCGCTGATGGAGAGGTCGCCCGAGATCGTCGGCTGCTGGCTGAGGTCGCCCTTACGCTGGTAGTGGACGTCGCCGAAGAAAATCCCACCGACGTCGGGGAGTCCCAGACTGCGGTAGTCCTCAAGATGGAGGTTGTGGATGCTGAGTAGGATGTCCTGTACTCCAGGTGTCTCCTCGGTGCCCTGCAGGGAGAATTCGCCTCGCTTCTCACCAGTGAGCTTCAGCGAGCCGAGGAGGAAGTTGTCCCGCTTACGTAGGCTGAGCTGGTTGTCGGGATTGATGGTGTAGTCGTTGTAGGCGATGCGTAGGCGGTCACCGAGGAAGTGAAGCTGATAGGCTTCCCCCGACCAGCTACCCGAGGCTTCGGCAGCATGCACGGTTTGTCCCCGCTCATCCTGATAGGAGACGTCGAGGTGTCCGCCCTCGAGACTCGTGCGTAGGTCGGTGTTGATGGTGAAGCCCTCCTGCTCGCGGAAGTGCGACTTCATCACCGTACCGAAGAGAGCGAGAGACATGCTATCACCTCGTGCGATAGCTGTGCGCTCGGTGGAGATATTGAGCTGGGCCGCGTTGATACGGAGGGTATCAACGCGGAGATCGGAGATGGCTACATTGCCACTGACCCCTTCTTGAGGAGAAGTCATGAGGTTGGCCGTCAGGGAGCCTACAGCGATACGCTGCTCGGCGAGGTAGTAGCGGAGCGGATTGTCCTTGCCCATGGAGAGGCTGAAGGTCGCCTTAGGGAGATGGACAGCGAGTTCCTCAAGATGCTTCGTCGCGGACTTCCCTGAGGTGATGAGCTCGATCTGACGGAGGGTCTCATCGAGTAGGTGAGTGACGTCCTTCTGTGCTACAGTGGGGCTGCTCCCGACGTAGAGGGAGGCCTTCATATCGCCCGAAGTGAGGCCAGCATGGATGTCTTGTGGCGACGTGGATACATGAAGCTCAGCCTGTGGTGGGGCGATCTTCTCATCGCCCATAGTGAAGCTCATACCATCAAGTACGGCCTGTATGGTGTGCGTGTCCTTTAGGTCGGAGCGGAGCTCACCCTCCAGACGGAGCTTCCCCGCAAGTGGTGTCTCGGAGAAGCCCAAGCGCTGGAGGTCGAGGTCAACGAGCTCCAGCCCGATGCCTGTATTGATGCCTTGGCGGGAGAAGATCCCGTCAAGCTGGAGCGTAAAGTTTGCCCCAGGGTTCATGCTGTTGAGGGAGAGCCCGAGGTTCCCCGACTGGAGGGAGCCGTCGAGGGTGATGTCTTGCAGATGCAGGCTACCGCGATTTGCCTCATGCAGTCGGCCTCGGATAGAGAGCTGCGTATGGGGACTGAGTGGATCGAAGCCGCGCCCCTGAAGAGCTACGTCAAGGCTAACCAGCCCGATGGAGTCCTGAGGCATGAAGTGGTGGCCATCAATATCCTGTGCCTTCAGCACGAGGTCATAGGTCTTGGTAGCCTCAGTGAAGTGGCCCTTCAGTTGAAGCTTGCCCGTGCCCTCCTCTGCTGTGAGGTCACCCACATAGCGACCTCGACGGATGTCGACGTCGCCAGAGATCGTGAGGGGGCTGGGGATGCGATAGGTCTTAGCTTGCTCGGGTGCGAGGAGGCCGAGGAGCGTATTGGCCTTGGGGCCTACATGGCCACGGAGCTTGAGACGGCCCGAGCGGCGCATCTCAAGGACTTCGCTGAGCGTGCCCGAGAGATTGAGGTCGAGGATGTCGGGCCACTTGAGTTCGGCCTGACGAATCTGTATTGCGGTGAGTGTCCCCGTCAGCTCAGCCTGCATCTTGAGTGGAGCGAGGAGGCGGTGGCGGGCAAAGGTGTTGAAGAGTTCGCGTCCATCAGGGGTCTCTTGGAGCGTCTTACCAGCGAAGAGAAGGATGTCCTTGATGCCGAGAGAGGTGTTGGTAGATAGCTCCAGCTGTGCCTTGCGGTCGGACTGTAGGAGGCTCCAGGGCATAGAGAGATAGCCCTTGATGGAGGAGGCGTCGGTGATGAGGTCAAGCCCATCAAGGCGCATAGCAAGGCTATCCATCTGATAGCGTCCGCTGAGATGGAGGAGCTTCAGCCCCGATTGCTCACGGAGCTGTGCGTGCCGTAGAAGGAGACTAAGTCGCATACCATCAGAGTCAATGTCCTCACCCTCGAGGTGGAGGTCATGGAGCTGGATGTGCTGGGGATCGAAGAAGGGTAGCTTGGAGAAGTTCTGGTCGACGGAGTAGCGCAGGCTCTTCGCATCGATCTTGGTGTGCGCAACCTGGAAGCGTATCTTATTGAGGTCGGCTTCCCCGCGGTCGATCTTGAGGCGGTCGACATCCGCATCGATGAGGAGTGAGTCCAGCGGCATGGCGACCTCAATGCGAGTCTTCTGCAGGTCGATCTCGCCAGCACGGATGAGCCACTTCAGCGGCTCACTCTCTTCCTCAGGCTTCTTCGTGGTGTCGGTCGAGTAGTAGCGGATGTAGCCCCCCTGGGTCGTGAGGCGGTTGAGGTCAACGCGCTCCTTGTTGAGATCGACGAAGAGCTGCTCGGCAGTGGCTGCTGGGAGGTGTACTTGCAGGAGACTCAAGCCGAGGCTGTCGCGCTGATTGTAGGTCAGGCTGTCGAGGGCAATACGAGGGACCTCGACTTGGCTGTCGAAGAGGGGGCGTAGGGCAGGGGAGAGGCTGAGTGACCCGACCGAGATGAGTGTGTCGCCGGGACTGCGAAGGACCTGTAGCTTCTGAAGCGAGAGGTCAAGGGGGAAAGCGAGGTGGATGTTCCCGACAGAGACCTGCATCCCAGTCTTCTCCGATAGGTAGGCAGCGGTGCGCTGTACGACAAAGCGCTGCACGGGCGGTACGTATAGTAGTACTGCTACGAGAAGAATTAGGATGAAGGGCGTGAGGAGGATTCCCCACAAGATACGCTTGATGTACTTGGAGCGTCGGGACATCTCAGACGAGGTCGCTTCGGGGATGCTATTAGTGGGTGCGGTACCAGTCGAAGAGGCGCTGTACGCCATCCTCGATCTCTACCTGATGGTGCCAGCCAAGGCTGTGGAGCTTCTCTACGGAGGTGAGCTTGCGCATCGTGCCGTCGGGCTTGGTGCTGTCCCACTCGATAAGTCCCTCGAAGCCGATGGTGCGGGCGATAAGCTGTGCCAGCTCTCCGATCGTGATCTCCTTCCCCGTACCGATATTGACGTGGCAGTTGCGGATGGGGCTACCATCTTGGGGACAGAGTGAGCGGAAGTCCGTATTGAGAAGGATATGTACCGAGGCATCAGCCATATCTTCACTCCAGAGGAATTCTCTCAGCGGACGACCTGAGCCCCAGAGGTTGACCTGGCCAGGGAGGATGCCGAAGCGCTCAAGGAGCGTGAGGACAGTCGCCTCATCTCCTGTGCCACCTTCGCCAGCGACGGGGCGCTTGCTGAGATCTGTGCGCACGGCTTGCCAGTCCCCATGTTGCAGGCGATCGGCAAGGTAGATCTTACGGATCATCGCTGGTAGGACGTGGCTATTCTCGAGGTGGAAGTTGTCGTTGGGGCCGTAGAGGTTCGTCGGCATGACTGCGATGTAGTTCGTGCCGTACTGGAGGTTGAAGCTCTCGCACATCTTGAGCCCTGCGATCTTAGCGATAGCATAAGGTTCGTTGGTGTACTCCAGAGGAGCAGTGAGGAGGGCTTCTTCGCGGAGGGGCTGCTCGGCCTCTCTGGGATAGATGCAGGTGCTGCCGAGGAAGAGGAGGTGCTTTACGCCGTGGCGGAAGCTCTCTCCGATGACGTTCTGCTGTATCTGGAGGTTGTCGTAGATGAAGTCAGCACGGTAGGTATTGTTCGCCATGATCCCCCCGACGTGTGCTGCTGCGAGGATTACCGCCTCAGGGCGCTCCTCATCGAAGAACGTATGCACTGCGACGGGATCCGTGAGGTCCAGCTCACCATGGGTGCGGCCGATGAGGTTGGTGTAACCACGCTGCTCGAGGTTGCGCCAGATAGCGGAGCCTACGAGACCACGATGCCCTGCGACATAGATCTTGGTCGAAGGGGAGAGTTTGGGCGAGTCCATTAGGCGTGCTTGTGGGATTGGACATAGGCGACATCATGGCGTACCATAATGCGTACCAGCTCTTCGAAGGAGGTCTTGCTGGGATTCCAACCGAGGAGTTCCTTGGCCTTCGTGGGGTCACCCAAGAGGGTTTCCACTTCGGCGGGGCGGAAGTATTTCGGGTCGACCTCGACAAGGACGCGACCTGTGGCGATATCGATACCACGCTCTTCGACGCCTTCACCTTCCCACCGTAGGTCGATACCTACCTCGTGGAAGGCGCGCTCGGTAAACTCACGTACGGAGTGCTGCTCACCAGTAGCGATGACGAAGTCCTCGGGGGTGTCGTGCTGCAGCATGAGCCACATGCACTCGACATAGTCACGGGCGTAGCCCCAGTCGCGCAGGGCGCTGAGGTTCCCGAGGTAGAGCTTGTCCTGCTCACCAGCGGCGATACGAGCAGCGGCGAGGGTGATCTTGCGGGTGACGAAGGTTTCGCCACGGCGCTCACTCTCGTGGTTGAAGAGGATACCGTTGACGGCGAACATACCGTAGCTCTCGCGGTAGTTCTTCGTGATCCAGAAGCCGTAGAGCTTAGCTACTCCATAGGGGGAGCGGGGGTAGAAAGGCGTCGTCTCACGCTGGGGGATCTCCTGCACCAGACCGAAGAGCTCGGAGGTCGAGGCCTGATAGATCTTCGTCTTCTTCTCCAGCCCGAGGATGCGGACGGCCTCAAGGAGACGTAGCGTACCCGTGGCATCGGTCTCAGCGGTGTACTCAGGTACATCGAAGGAGACCTTCACATGGCTCTGTGCTGCGAGGTTATAGATCTCATCGGGCTGGGTCTGCTGGATGATGCGGATGAGCGAACTGGAGTCAGTCATATCGCCATAGTGCAGGTTGAGTGCCCGACCACGCTTCATGTCGCGCACCCACTCCTCGAAGTAAAGGTGCTCGATACGCTCCGTGTTGAAGGACGAGGAGCGTCGGATGATACCATGGACTTCGTAGCCCTTTTCGATGAGGAGCTCTGCGAGGAAGGAGCCGTCCTGGCCCGTTACCCCGGTGATGAGTGCGACCTTATTCACGCGCTATATCTATTGGTCTTATCTATTCGGTATGCTGTAGGAGATCCTACCTCTCCTTAGAATGGAGGGTAGGATCCCGTGGAGTCGGGGGTGACACCCTCGTAGATCTCGACGGCCTCGTCGCTATTGCCTGCGTCGTAGCAGGGTGAGAAGCCTTCGGGGAGCTGGAAGGGGATATTAGCGAGGTAGCCGAGCTTGCTATCTCCGTAGACCTTCTTGAGGAACTTCCCGAAGATAGGCAGTGCAGCCGCCGCCCCCTGACCGAAGGCCATAGAGTTGAAGCGCATGCTACGCTCTTCACCGCCTACCCAGCAGCCAGCGACGAGGTCGGGAGTGAAGCCCATGAACCACGCATCACTATTATTCTGCGTCGTACCGGTCTTACCGCCCAGAGGCATCTGCAGGCCGAAGGAGGAGCGTAGGCGTCCCCCCGTACCGCCGTTGACGACGTTCTGGAGCATGTAGAGCATCTTGTGTGCGGCATCGGCGGTCAGCACCTCGGTCATCTTCGGAGCGAAGGTCGCGACGATATTGCCGTGCATATCCTCGATCTGAGTGACGAGGATGGGATCCACACGTACGCCGTCATTGACGAAGGTAGTGTAGCCCGAGACCATCTCGCCGACGGTCGCTTCGGGAGTACCGAGCGACATAGCCATCGTAGCCTCGATGGGGCCACGTAGACCATAGCTCTCCAAGAGACGCTTGAAGGTCAGCGGAGAGGTACGGCTCATTAGCTCAGCCGTCACCCAGTTGTCGGAGTTCTGAAGCCCCCACTGGATGGAGACCATCTCGCCGACACGGCGGTGGTTGGCATTACGTGGAGTCCAGGTCTGTCCGTTGTCGAGGCGGTAGGTACGCTGTACGTGGAGGACCTGATCGCAAGGAGAAGCCCCGTCGATCATCGCCAGAGAGTAGAGGAAGGGCTTGATGATAGACCCCGTCTGACGGCGCCCATCAGACACCATGTCGTACTGGAACTGGGAGAAGTTAATGTCACCCACATAGGCCAAGACGTGGCCGTTGTGAGGGTTCATCGCTACGAAGCCCGAGCGGAGGATCCCCTTCATGTAGCGGATCGAGTCGAGGGGCGTCATCACCGTATCACGCTGACCACGCCAAGACCAGACCTGCATCTTCGTCTTGCGGTCGAACTGCGCACGGATCTCCGAGTCTGACAGCCCGTCCTCCTTGCCCAGACGCCAGCGTTCAGACTGGCGGATGGCACGCTCAAGGATCTTCTTGCGCTGGTCGGCAGAGATCGAGGTGCTGAAGGGATCGCCACCACGAGCGCGGCGCTCGCGGTCGAAGGCTGGCTGGAGATGCCCTGCGAGGTGCTCCTCGACGGCCTCCTCAGCGTAGCGCTGCATAGCGGGGTTGATCGTCGTGTATATCTTCAGCCCGTCTGTATAGATATTGTATGGGGAGCCGTCAGGCTTGCGGTTCTTATTACACCAGCCGTAGAGTGGGTTCGTCTCCCACTGGATGCTGTCGTCGCGGAACTTATCGTACTGCCACGAAGCATAGTCGCTGCGGTCGGGCTTATCCGCCATCATGATCTTACGCAGGTGTTCACGGAAGTAGGGGGCTATACCCTGCTTGTGGTCCATGCGGTGGAAGGATGTCTTGATGGGGAGGCGTGAGAGGGAGTCGACTTCGCGCTCTGTGAGGTAGCCAGCCTTCTCCATCTGCTGGAAGACGGTGTTGCGTCGCTCCATGGGGAGGGGGCTATTAGCGCGGAGGATGGGGTTGTAGATAGAGGGGTTCTTACACATCCCGATGAGCATCGCTGACTCCTGGAGATTGAGCTCAGCAGGCGTCTTGCCGAAGTAGGTGAAGGCAGCCGAGCGGATCCCTACGGCGTTGTAGAGGAAGTCGAACTGGTTCAGGTACATCGCCAGGATCTCCTCCTTCGTGTAGTAGCGCTCGAGCTTAGCTGCGATGACCCACTCCACGGGCTTCTTCATCATACGGGTGAAGAAGTTGGAGCTGGGAGGAGAGTAGAGCATCTTAGCCAGCTGCTGGGTGATGGTACTACCACCCCCTGCGCTCTTCTGCTGCAGGATACCCGTCTTGAAGATGGCACGTGCGAGCGAACGGAAGTCAATACCCGAGTGCCCCTCGAAGCGGACGTCTTCCGTAGCGATGAGTGCCTTGACGAGGTTGGGAGAGAGGTCCTTATAGTCAACGAGGACGCGGTTGGAACCCCCGTGGGCATAGGAGCCAATGACCTCACCATCAGCGGCGAGGACCTGTGAGGCGTATTTGTCGATCGGGTTCTGAAGCTGCTCGATCGGGGGCAGGTAGCCTATCCACCCCATGGAAATAGCGAAGATACCGCCTAAGATGCTTATCCAGACCAGTGCAAAGGTCAGCCAAAGCAAGGACTTGATCTTATGTTTCATCTAATAATTTATCATCTGTCACCCCTTCATTGGTGGGCGATGAAATTGCCCCAAAGAGGTGCTGTGGAATGCCCGTTCTCCGTCTGGATCCACGGGCGCATACTCGGCACAAAGTTATTAACTTTTCCCTACTTATTGGAGAGTAGGCGGTAGGAGGGGAGGTCGATGAGGGGGGAGGTCCTATACGAGCCGTCCCCAGATGAGCGGTATCTCGCTCGTCTGAGGACGGTGTCATATATATTATGGTATAGCCGCTGTGGCTACTGAGAGGCTTAGTGCACGATGATCTCGTCGCAGAAGATGAAGTGCCCAGCCGAGCGGTTGTTGCTTGCCTTCACGCGGACATAGCGCGCACGCTCCTTCATCGGGAAGGAGAAGGTCTCGAAGACGGGCTTATAGATATCCTCAGAGGTGAGCGTCTTCTGGCGAGCTACGCTACGGAAGTTCACGCCGTCGTCACTCAGGAGGATCTCTACATCACCGGGCATATAGACCCACTGGACGCGCTCCTGCATGAACTTGGCGAAGATATGGCTGAGCTCCGTCACGGCACCGAGGTCGATCGTCACGTCCATAGGTGAGGTGAAGCCCTGCCAGCGACCATCGAGGTAGGTGGGCGTACCACGCACGCCATCAATGAGGGCGCGTGAGCCACCTGCGGTGTAGCGCTCATTCCACGTGCAGTCGTTGTAGGTGATCTTCTTGCCGATAGCCTTGTGGTAGTCGGTGCGGAAGGAGATCATAGGGGCGGCCTCGATCATCTTGTCGCCCTCGAAGAGGCGGGCTTTGACGATGAGGGAGTCGCGTGAGGTAAGAGGCGTACCCGTGTAGCGAGGCGAGCGAGCTGTGGGCTCTGTGCCGTCCGTCGTGTAGCGAATGTCAGCTGTGGGGCGCTCACTGTCGAGGCTTACAGAGACGAGGTGCTTCACGGTGTCGACCTCATTGATAGCGGCGATGCGGCGCAGAGGATAGACGTTGATGCCACGCTCCTTGAGTGCAGGGACGTGGTAGTTCACACGCGTCAGGAAGTTCTTGTAGTCACGATCCTGCTGGGGTGTCCATGCGACTTCCGAGAGTGCCAGGATACGGGGGAAGAGCATGTATTCGGCATGGGGCTCATCGAGGACATACTCCGTCCAAAGGTTGGCCTGCACACCGAGGACGTGCTTGGTCTCGGCAGGTGTCAGCTCCTTAGGTACGGGGTTGTACGAATAGATCTTCTCCAGAGGGATGAAGCCACCATTAGCGCGGGGCTCGTGGTCGGACTCACGCTGATAGAGGTCCAGATAGACGTGGCTATTGGGGGTGAGGATGACATCGTGGCCTTCCTTGGCGGCCTGGATAGCGCCCTCTTCGCCACGCCAGCTCATGACCGTAGCGTCGGGAGCGAGACCACCCATGAGGATCTCATCCCAGCCGATGAGCTTGCGGCCCTTGCTATTGAGGTACTTCTCGATACGGCGGATCATATAGCTCTGGAGCTCGTGGTCGTCCTTGAGCCCCTCGCTTTTCATACGTGCCTGACACTTAGCGCACTTGCTCCAGTGCTGCATCGTAGCTTCGTCACCACCGATGTGGATGTACTTTGAGGGGAAGATCGCCATGACTTCGTCGAGGATATCTTCGAAGAACTTGAAGGTCTTCTCATTCCCGATACACACGTCGGAGTTCTCGAAGGCCCATTCGTTGAGACAGCTCAGCTCGGGATAAGCAGCGAAGATCTCGTTGCTATGCCCAGGGAGCTCGATCTCGGGGATGACCGTGATGCCGAGTCGGGTAGCGTGGTTGAGTACGGCATGGATGTCCTCCAGGCTGTAGTAGCCGCCGTAGCTCCCAGGGGTGCCTTCGTCGACAAAGCGGCGATCCTTCTGCCACCACTGGTCCCAGTCACTTACTGTGCGGAAGGCGGCCTTCTTCGTCAAGAGGGGGTACTTCTTCGAGGGGAAGCGCCAGCCCCCACCGTCGACGAGGTGCCAGTGGAAGCGGTTGAGCTTATAGCGAGCCATCTCATCCAAGAGGCGGATGATCATATCACGGTTCAGGAAGTGACGCGAGACGTCGAGCATCACCCCGCGATAGGCCAGGCGTGCTGAGTCGGTGATGGTGAGGTAGGGTAGGGCTCCTCCGTACTGCTGGGTGATCTGCAGGAGGGACTGCGTACCCTGTCGGAGACCCGCTTCATCACGGGCAGTGAGGGTGATCCCCTGCTTGCCGATCTCGAGGCGGTAGCCTTCGAGGCCTGGGACGGAGGCATCGAGACGGGTCGTGATAAGACCCTTCATGCGGCCCTTGGCAGCGGTCGTGGTGAAGGACTGCTTCTTGAGTCCGTCGCTGAGGGAGGCAGGTGCTCCAGCGGAGAGACGGAGGGTACGGGGCAGACGGAGCGTGCCCGTGCCATAGGTGACGCTTACGGGGCGTGGGATGAGCTGAAGGCTATCCACAGCCGCCTCAGCCTGAGTCGCGAAGAGGCTCGTCAGGGTGAGGGACAAGGCGAGTGCCGTAGAGCGTAAGCCCTGGGTAGTCATTCGCATAGTGCTGTCGTATGTAACTATTTAGAGGGTGAATATATTCCGAGTATCTGCAAAGATAGCTCTTCCATAGTGCCCAGCAATAATAGGGGGTGGTGGCAACCTATATCGCTTTGCGCTCCGACCTATATAGGATGGCGAAGAAAGCTATATAGCTTTGTGAAGTGACCTCTATTAGGT
>ERZ1674297.269-NODE-271-length-14335-cov-14.290546_pt1 | contig 14335 bp, 9 predicted proteins | sample MGYA00581112_ERZ1674297 | MGnify/ENA primary metagenome ERZ1674297 (study PRJEB41354, sample SAMEA4873322) | human saliva metagenome | biome: human-associated habitat [ENVO:00009003]; feature: mouth environment [ENVO:08000002]; material: saliva material...
GGTTTAGCCATCTTTCAAGCCTCTTCAACAGGTTTAGACACCCTCAAGAAGAACCTTAAATGCGCCCCACTATTTGCGTTTGTGTGCATTTTAAAAGAAAAACGGCGAGACCAATCGGTCTCGCCGTCTCACCACTACGTACCTCTTATCTGAGGCCTATAGAAGGTCTTAGAAGTCTATCGACTTAGAGCTTGTCCAGCTCGGCCTTGTATGCTTCTGCATCCAGCAGGTTAGCCAGATCATCAGCGTTCTCGGGGCGAATCTCAATGATCCAACCCTCGCCGTAGGGATCGGAGTTGACCAGTGCGGGGTCATCCTCCAGGCCCTCGTTCACTGCGACAATCTCGCCAGCGATGGGAGCAAAGAGATCGGAGACAGACTTGGTGGACTCAATCTCACCGAAGCTATCCTCAGCAGCTACAGAATCGCCAACAGAGGGAAGGTCGACGTAGACGACGTCACCCAGTGCATCCTGAGCGTGGTCAGTAATACCAACACGTACGGTGCCCTCGGCGGTGAGAGCGGAAACCCACTCGTGCTCAGAAGTGTACGAGAGTTCTGCGGGAACGTTGCTCATAGCAGCGGTGTCCTTTCAGTGTGTTCTTGCGTAGCGCGGATCGTCCCGCGCACGGTGTCGTTCCGTATGTGGGATGACGGAACGTCCTACACCAATTATCACATAAGAAGTAATGCGGGGCACGTCCAAACACCCCCGTACCACTTCTAAGACACTATATTTTCCTTATCCTATCTAGCCGCTCAACAATCACCCCTTCCCAAGGCCCTAGAAGCACCCCTATTACTCACCTCCAGCAGACAGCCATTCAGACACACCAAAAGGCTCAGGGCCCCACACCATGATGGTGCAGGGCCCTGAGCCTTAGGCTAGAGAGCTAAACTCTCACAGCGCCTTAGCGGGAAGAAATGACGCGCTCGGAGAAGCGGTTCGGGTTACCGAAACGGTGTGCGGTAATCGAAACAGCCTGCTCGCGGAGGAAGGGCAGCATCTCGATACGGCCAGCCTCGGTGACGGGTGCGAAGTACACTGCAACGTCCGGGCGACCACCCAGTGCGGTGTAGAGGGACTTCTCATCGTTACCGATGTAGCGGATACGGGTGCCTTCCAGCGGGGTACCAGCCAGTGCGCGAACCGGGGTCTTAGCGTTCGAAGCCAGGTACTCGCGGAACTGAGCGTCCGACTTGACTTCGTACTTGATGCCCTTGTTCTCGAGGACGCCACGGACGTCGACCGGCAGGTCCTTACCGACGGACAGAGCAACCGGTGCGTTAGCTGCCAGACCGGCGAGCACAACGCGCAGGGTCTCTGCTGCGGATGCGGACTCGTCTGCACGAACCAGAACCTGGGTGGGTACGTAGCGCAGGATGTTGCGCTCCACGCCCAGCTTCGAGGGATCGTGGCCGAAGCCGAACTCGGTGTCCCAAGCGTGTGCGTCAGAGGAGACACCGCGCTTGATGAATGCGAAGTCCTCGCGCTTGCCCAGCTCGGAGTTCTCGATGGTAGCCAGGGTCTCGCGGACGGTCACGGACTGGGTGACAGCGGTTGCGGTTGCCTGTGCGGGCTCCCAATCGGACAGAGCGATCAGGTAGCTGGGGCCACCAGCCTTGGTACCGGAGCCAACGGTGGACTTCTTCCAACCACCGAAGGGCTGACGCTGAACGATTGCACCGGTAATTGCACGGTTGACGTACAGGTTACCTGCCTGGACCTTGGAGAGCCACAGCTCGAGCTCATCAGCATCCAGCGAGTGCAGACCTGCGGTCAGACCGTAATCGGGTGCGTTCTGCAGCTCGATTGCCTCTTCCAGGGTGTCAGCGGTCATGATACCCAGGATGGGACCGAAGTACTCGGTCATGTGGTACTCAGAACCGGGCTTGACGCCTTCACGAACACCGGGGCTCCAGAGGCGACCGGTCTCGTCCAGTTCCTTGGGCTGAACGAGCCAGCGCTCGCCCGGGCCGAGGGTGGTCAGACCGCGCAGCAGCTTCTCTTCCGGCTTCTGAACAACGGGGCCCATCTCGGACTCAATGTCCTGCGGGTGTGCCACGTGCAGGGAACTGACGGAGTCAAGCAGCTGACGGCGGAAACGCTCGGACTGTGCCACGGAGCCAACCAGGATGACGGTGGAGCCAGCGGAGCACTTCTGACCTGCGTGGCCGAATGCCGAGTAGACGACGTCCTTGACGGCGAGGTCGATGTCAGCGTTCGGGGTGACGATGATGGAGTTCTTACCCGAGGTCTCACCGAACAGGGGCAGGTCATCACGCCAGGAGCGGAAGAGCTCAGCGGTCTCGTAACCACCGGTCAGGATCAGACGGTCAACCTCGGGGTGCGAGATGAGCAGCTTGCCTGCACCGCGGTCAACAACCTTGACGAGCTTCAGAACTTCCTTGGGAACGCCTGCATCCCACATGATCTCTGCGATCAGGGCACCGGTGCGAGCGGTGATGGTTGCGGGCTTGAAGATGACAGCAGAACCTGCAGCCAGACCAGCCAGAACACCACCAGCGGGGATAGCGGTCGGGAAGTTCCACGGGGGAACAACCAGGGTCAGGTCAACAGACTTGGGCTTTGCGCCGTCGATCTTCTCGAGGTCCTCAGCCAGCATTGCGTAGTAGTATGCGAAGTCGATTGCCTCGGAGACCTCGGTGTCGCCCTGCTCCAGGGTCTTGCCAGCCTCAGCTGCCATAACCTCCAGCAGGTCACCGCGGCGCAGTGCGATAGCCTTACCGACCTTGCGCAGAATCTCTGCACGCTCGTGGCCGGAGAGCTTGCCCCATGCCTTGCCAGCCTCTTCGGTTTCCTTGATCAGCTTCTCAGCCTCAGCCTCACTGGTCAGCTCGTTAGCCTTGAGGGTGTCGATGCCCAGCTTGGTGGTCTTGGAACGCTCGAGGATTGCGCGGCCCCACTCGCGGTTACCGGAGAGTGCGGGGTCGGTGTCGGGGGTGTTCTCGAAGCGGCCTGCCGGTACGAAGACGTTGTCCTCGTTCTCGGTCAGACGGTTCTGAGTGCGCTTGGATGCGGGAACCTCGTCGGTGACGGAGTTCAGTGCACGCATGAAGCGGTCCTCTTCGCGCTTGAAGATGGACTCGTCGGTTGCCAGGTCGAAGATACCAGACATGAAGTTCTCGGAGGAAGCGTTCTCCTCGAGACGACGGATCAGGTATGCGATAGCAACGTCGAATTCCTTGGGGTTCACGACGGGCACGTACAGCAGCAGGTGGCCAACGCGGCGGCGGATGATCTCTGCCTGCTGCTCAGCCATACCAATCAGCATCTCGAACTCGACGCGGTCCTTCACGCCGCGGTCCTCGGACAGCAGCAGTGCGAAAGCAACGTCGAAGAGGTTGTGGCCTGCAATACCGAGGCGGACGTTCTTCACGTGCTCGGGGCGCAGTGCGTAGTCCAGAACGCGCTTGTAGTTGGTGTCAGCAGCCTGCTTGGTGTCCCAGGTGGTCAGCGGCCAGCCGTGCATAACAGCTTCCACGATTTCCATGGAGAGGTTTGCACCCTTAACCAGGCGGACCTTGATGCCTGCGCCGCCAGCAGCAACGCGCTTTGCGGACCACTCCTGCAGGTGCTGCATTGCAGCCAGGGTGTCGGGCAGGTATGCCTGGAGCACGATACCGGCTTCCAGGTCCTTCAGGTGGGGCTGGTCCAGGATCTTGGTGAACACCTCAATGGTGAGGTCCAGGTCCTTGTACTCCTCCATGTCCAGGTTAATGAACTTCTTGGGGGAGCTAGATGCAGCCAGCTCGTACAGCGGGGTCAGGCGGCGAACAGCGGTCTCAACGACCTCGTCGAATGCCCAGTGCTGGTGGGGGCCGGAAACAGCGGACACCTTGATGGAGACGTAGTCAACATCGTCACGTGCCAGCAGGCGCTTGGTCTCAGCCAGGCGGTGCTCTGCTTCCTTGTCACCCAGAACTGCCTCACCGAGCAGGTTGACGTTCAGGCGGTTACCGGTCTTGGTCAGCTCTGCAATTGCGTCGCCCAGCTTCTCCTCGGAAGCGTCGACGATCAGGTGACCAACCATCTCGCGCAGCACGCGGCGTGCAACGGGAACGGTGGGCCATGCGACCTTACCAGCCAGCTTGCCACCGAAGCCAACAGCGGACTTCATGTACCAAGGCAGGAAGGAAGGTGCCAGGCCGGAAATGCGGGAGAGGTTGCGGCCGGAGACGTTGTCGTCTTCGGGGCGAATAACGCCATCAACAAAGCCGACGGTGAAGGGAAGACCATTGGGGTCCTTCAGAACACCGGCGAGCTGCTCAGCCGCGAAGGTGGGCTTGATCGACTGGGACTCGTTTACCCACTGGCGAACAAGCTGACGAGCTTCCAGAGCCATCTTCTGGTAGTGCTCAGATGCGAAAGGATGGGTCATCCTTGACTCCTAACTATCTCACTGTGTGCGGTGCACACCACGTTTGGCGATGTCTCTATTTCACCACAAAAGGGTAATAAATACCTCATTAGAAAAACTGAATGTTTTTTCCAAAATCCATTTAGTTTTTCTAAATGATTGTGCGGTGAGGTTTTCACCCCACGCCCCCTCCGAACCTCCTGTTCGAAGAGACAAGGTGAAGTTTGTAGCGACATCGCTATCCATCTCTCTCAGGCTAGCACTTTCAGAGCGCAAATATCGAACCCACTTCGTAACAGACGAACACTTCAAAACCAGTCCCAGAAGCATCTTCAACCCCAAGAATCATCACATTCAGCGCAAAAATACTCGCTACACAAGCCAACATGCTGGCACCCCACTTCAGGCGTCTCAAAAAGAGCTGGCCGGAAGCCCGCGCGGTACCATATACAAGAGTCCACGATGAGAGACGCACCATGGAATACGGTGGCAACCACAGCCAACGCAATGCCGAGTGCACCAGGGAGGAAAATATGTCCATCTACGACATCCGACGTATGCAGATGCTCCTCGAAATCCAAGAACGCGGCACTGTCATCGCCGCAGCCGAAGCACTCAGCCTCACCCCCTCCGCCGTCTCCCAGCAGATTGCCACCCTCGAAAAAGAAACCGGCACCCCGCTTTTGCAGCGCATCGGCAGGCGCGTACAGCTCACCAGCGCCGGACTCATCATCGTCGACAGCGCCCGCAGCATCCTGCGCGAACTCGACCGCATGCAAACCTCCGTCGCCAACCTCACCGGCGAACCCGCAGGCATGGTCCGCCTCGCCATCTTCCAGTCCGCAGCCTTCGCACTGCTACCGGAAACCCTCAGCTACCTTACCGAACACGCACCCTCACTCACCCTGCAGGTACTGCAAATCGACCCCGAAACCGGAACCTCCCTGACTCGAAGCCGCGAATACGACATGGTGCTCTCCGAAGCCTACCCGCACCACCACATCCCCGAATACCCCGAACTGCACTCCGAACTACTCACCGAAGACCCGCTCAGCCTGATTGTGCCCAGCACCTCCACCATCACCTCAATCGAGGAGGCGCACGCACTGCCCTGGGTTCTCGAAATGGAACAGAACACCTCCCGCAGCTGGGCGCTCAACCAGTGCCGCACCGCAGGATTCGAGCCGGTCATCCGTTACAGCGCCAATGACATGATTACGAACTCCAACCTCGTCAAAGCAGGATTCGCCGTCACCATCGTGCCCGGCTTCATCCTCTCCTCCCTCTCCACCACCGAGGGGCTACGCATCGTCGAGCTACCCGGCAAGCCCTGCCGCAAAATCTTTACCGCCGTACGCCGAGAGTCCGCCGCCAACCCCGCCATCGCCATGGTGCGCGAAGCACTGCACCACGCGGTGCAGGTTGCATTCGGCGAACACGACAGGAGCGAAACCGCATAAGAAAAATTAACTGCCAGCCACGCCAGCAGACTAGACAATGCAAAGGTCGGGGCCGTTCCCAGGAACGACTCCGACCTTTCAACATACCTTTTTGAACAGGCGCCTATATATAAGGTATAAAAACACACAACGGAGCCACTCCCCCGCCGCGCCCATCCTTCACTAGGCCATTTTTCACAAGGGCCAGCGCAACCGCTAGTTCAGCGCAGCAACCACAGCCGGGCTCTGCACCTCATAGAACGAAGAGGACAGACCAGCCGCCGCCATATCCAGCACAGCGCTCACGTGCACATTCTTCAACGCAGAACCGGCAACACCAGAAGCCACTTGATAATTCAGCTGAACATCCAGACGGTGACCGCGAGGAATAGCAGTACGCAACTCCAGAACATTCTCGCTACCAGCACCAGCCTGACCGGTCTGTTCGCTACGGCGCACCGCATCAAGATTCAGAGCATCCACAGGAGCCACCAGGGCCGAAGCACCCAGGCCACCCGAAGGCAGCACCGCCTGACCAGAGGTCACGCGAAGAGTCACCGCAGGATTCAGCAACAAGCCGGTCTTCGGATCCTGCGCGCGAGCGCGCACCATCAGGCGAGTACCCACCGGTAGCGTCGAATTACCCTCATTAATAATGCTCAGGCGAGTCGGCAGATTCCGGAAAGCAACAGTACGCGCCGGCTGACTCTGCATAGACACAGCCTGCACACCGTTAGTAGCCTTCAACTCCAGACGGATGCATGACTCGTTATAGCGCATCGGAACCTGCACCAGCGCAGAACTCGCCGCGCCACCGTGCTGTCCACCGCCGCGCTGTCCGCCAGGACGCTGGGTCACCGGGGTCACGCGAGCGCGCTTACCGCCCGAACGAGTTGCCGCCTCCGCAGCGCTCACGCCGCCAGCTACCAGGGCAGCCGAAGCGCCCGCAACCTTCAACGCGGTACGGCGAGAAGCATTCATCAGATTATTCTTAGTCATTTTCTACTCCCCTAGGCCTTCGCGATACGGTACACGCCGCTAATCGTGCCCTGCCACCAGGTGCCGTAACGGTCAATCGTGCCCACCATCTGCAGGGTGTCACCACCGCCAAGCAGCAGGCTCACATGCTGAGGCAGGCGCTGCTCGTGCATCGTCTTACCGGTTTCCATGTCCAGCGCGACAGCCCACGCGTAAGCACCATTCGCCAAACCAGCCGGACCGCGGCGACGCTCACAGGTATAAATCAGGCCGTCAGCGGTGGAATAGCGAGGAACAGCCGAAGAGTACACGTCCTTACGGTCCCAGATCTTACGCAGACCGCGGTCGGTAATATCCCAACGCTCCATACCGGGAGCAAAAAGCGCATTCGCAGGAACCGACGGGCCGGCACCCTCCGGGTACTTCGGGTAAGGGTAGCCGTAGGTGCTTGCACCGACCATCGTGTTACCCACACCGATCATAGAATTCTCAGTGCCAGAGGTACCGGCAGTAAACAGGCCGGCGCTACCGACCTTCGCACCGTTATCGGTGCGGTACACAATGACCGACTCCTGAATATCAGAGTTATCGGTCAGCATCACGTAATCCGAACCGTTCGGGCCAAAGAACGTCGGGGAGGCACCCGAACCCCACGCGAGCTTACCGGGCTTGCGGGCGCTACCGCGGTCGTAGGCATGCCACCACTTGAGGGTGGGCGCACCGGTTGCGGTAGCGTTCAGCATATAAATAGCGTGAGAAGTCACCACGCTCACGCCCTGCGGGCACGCCGAAATCGAGTTATCAATACGCTCACCCGCAATCGACGCCTTATTCAGGCGCATCGAGCGAATCGTGCCGCGAGCAGAATCAATCACCGCAATGTAGCCGTTCTTCGTCGCAACCCAAATGCGACCGGACCAGTCGGGTACCAGACCAACCACAGCGTCATTGGCGCTCTGGGCGAGCATGCGGCTCAGGTCAATACGCTCATCAACTCGGATGCTGCGTCCGTCAGCAGAGTGGGAGAGTCGCAGCAGGCACTGAGAGCCATCCACCAGAACCATGCGGTCCTGCGCGTCAAGGTAAGCGTACACGCCACCGAGCAGTGCGCCCTTCGGGATGTCCAAGTGGGAGAGCTCGCGGCCGGTATGCGGGTCAAGGATAGAGAGCTTCGGGGTGATGAACTCGCCGTGGGCGAAGACCTGGGTGCAGAGCACCTGAATGAAGCCGTCGCGTCCGGCAAGGATTGTCGGGCAGGCGCCGCCGAGCTTCGTGCCGGTAATCTTCCAATTGCCTGCGCCGGGACCGGCAAGAGGAGTAGCATCGGAAGACTGGGCATCACCGTGCATGGTGGTAATGCCGGGTGCGCCCAGGTGCGGATTCACCTGGGCGTTATAGGTGGGGGTCATGGTTGGTTCTTTCTAACGGTGAGTGGCGCACACCTTCAATGGAGTGCACAAATATGCGCTTTCACATGCGCAAACGTTTCACATTGTAGGGTCAGAAAGCAGTTTTTGACGACACTAAAGGGCACCTTGAAACATTGTTCAGGCGACACTTGAGAGCTTCACCAGGAAACCCCTCAGCACTACCCTTTCAGATCAAGGTGCCCCTTTAACCCATCACCACGGACCTTCATACTCACGGGCCCTCATGCCCGCGGCGATTATTTTTAGCTATTTCTCCATGAGCGCCTTTGCCAGAGCATCATCAAGAACCAAGTCAGTAATCGCACCCGTACGCAACGCACCACGCAAAGCACGCACACGGTGAGTACCGGACGCGACGCAAATACGGCGCGGAATACGAGCCAGCTCCTTCGGAGTCGGACCGGATGCACGCTTATTCAGCTCCAAATCAGCCCAGGAGCCGTCCTCACGCAGAAGAATCGTACACATATCCCCCACAACGCCCAGCTCACGCAGCTGACGCTGCTCCTGCGCCTCAAAATAGCCACCCGAATACACGTGAGAAGGGATAGGTCCACCAAAAGCGCCCACACCAAAAATAGCGAGGTCAACATTCTGCTGGGCATGCAGATTCTTCTGCACGCTACGCTCACGCCACATGGCGGTCTTGGTGTCCGCATAGTCAAAGAACGCGGGAACCGGGAAGTGAATCGTCTGCGCATCGTAAGCGCTCACCAGCTGCCCCAGCAGAGAACCCAGGTACGGAATACCGGAATGGTGAGCGTTACCGGCGCCGTTCATCTGCACGACAGTCACGCCTTTCAGAGGACGACGCGGCAGATGACGAGAAATCTCAGTCATCGTTGAACCCCACGCCACACCCAGGCTCGTGCCGTTATCAATCAGGGAATCAAGTAGCGCCGCTGCGGTGCGGGATACCTGGCTCATGCGAGCAATCGGGGTGGCATCCGAACGGACATTCACGAGGGTAACGCGCACCTTATAGCGCTCACCGATGCGGCGCTCAAGCTCGCTGCGGGCACGGAAGGAATCATCTAGACGGATCTGCACCATGCCGCTTTCACGAGCACTTTTAAGCAGACGTGACACAGTGGCTCGAGAGACCCCCAGACGAGCCGCGATAGCATCCATCGTCATGTTGTGGATGTAGTACAGCTGCGCTGCCTCGTAGGTATGGTTAGCGCGTTCGTTCATCTGCCACAGACCCCCAGTGAAAATCCGTTCATACTGCTTGGTTATTATTTCACCATTGGGTTTTACTAAATGCAAGATGAAACCCCCACGCCGCACAAGCGGCAATACAGGAAAGAGCAGTACATGAGCTCCCAGCACATTGCACAGCAGTCTCAGCTGACCGCCGAGTCCCGCGCCAAGGCGCTCAAGAGCATGGTCAACGAAGAACTCGACATCTTGGTCGTCGGCGGCGGCATCACCGGTGCAGGCATTGCCCTCGACGCAGCAACCCGCGGTCTGCGCACCGGTATCGTCGAAGCAGGCGACTGGGCTGCAGGCACCAGCGCATGGTCTTCCAAGCTCGTTCACGGCGGCCTGCGCTACCTCTACAACCTCGACTTCAAGCTCGTGACCGAAGCACTGACCGAGCGCGGCCTGCTGCTGAACAAGATCGCACCCCACCTGGTGCACGCACAGCCCTTCCTGTGGCCCCTGAAGATGCCCGTCATCGAGCGCGCATACTCCGCAATCGGCATCGGCATGTACGACACCCTCGCATTCCTCGGCTCCCGCGGCAACAAGGGCGTCCCCTCCCAGCGTCACTTCACCAAGACCGGCACCAAGACCGTCTTCCCCGACATCAAGGACTCCGCATTCAGCGGCGCAATCCAGTTCTACGATGCACGCGTTGACGACGCACGCCTCGTCATCGACGTCGTCCGCACCGCTGCAGGCTACGGCGCACTGGCTGCATCCCGCACCCAGGTTGTCGGCTTCACCAAGGACGCATCCGGCAGCGTCATCGGCGCCGAGCTGGCAGACCTGGAAACCGGCGAGCGCCTGAACGTACGCGCAAAGCACATCATCAACGCAACCGGCGTGTGGACCGAAGAGTCTGAGTCCCTCGCTAACCCCGAGGGTGGCCTGGAGGTTCTGGCTTCCAAGGGTATCCACATCGTGGTTCCCCGCGACCGCATCAACGCAACCAGCGGTATCTTCACCAAGACCGAGAAGTCCGTTCTCTTCATCATCCCCTGGCAGCGTTACTGGATCATCGGCACCACCGACACCCCCTACGCCGAGGACCGCGAGCGCCCCGTCGCAACCAGCAAGGACATCGACTACGTCCTGATGCAGGCCAACAAGCTGATCGCTAACCCGCTGACCCGCGAAGACATCATCGGCACCTACACCGGCCTGCGCCCGCTGCTGCAGCCCAAGGTCAAGGACGGCGCAGCATCCACCAAGGTTTCCCGCGAGCACACCGTGACCGAGGTTGCACCCGGCATGAGCGCAATCGCAGGCGGCAAGCTCACCACCTACCGTGTCATGGCTGCCGACGCTGTCGACTTCGCACTGGGCGAGAAGGCTAAGCAGAACCCCTCCGTGACCGCAACCATCGGCCTGGTTGGTGCTGACGGCTACCACGCAATCGCCGCTAACCGTGCACGCTACGCAGAGCGTTACGGCTGGGACGAGGACCGTATCACCCACCTGCTCGAGCGTTACGGCGCACAGATTGAGGACCTCGGCGCTCTCATCGACGCTGACCCGTCCCTCGGCGCTCCCCTGGCTAAGGCACCCCAGTTCCTGCGCGCAGACGTCGTCTTCGCTGTCCGCTACGAAGGTGCTCTGCACCTGGAGGACGTGCTGGTTCGCCGCGTACGTCTCGACCTCGAGCAGCGCGACCGCGGCCTGGCAGCAGCAGAGGCGATCCTCGACATCATGCGTTCCGAGCTCGGCTGGGACGACAAGAAGGTCAAGGAAGAACTCGACCTCTACGCAGCACGCGTACAGGCCATCCGCGAGGCGGAGTCCACCTCCACCGATGCTGAAGCATCGGCAAAGATTGAGGCTGTCACCCCCGTGGCACCTCGTGTGAAGCTCTAATCCTTAGAGATTCCACGCACCTTTCGTAACCGATTATTTGGTACGAACCGACCGTTCACCCCTCACCGTTATGGGCTAACTCAATATTTTTCGGTGAGGGGTGGACGGACGGTTAAATAACCGTTTACAATAAACCCCTGCACAAGAAGCAGAGCGCTAAATACGGAGCTAACCCACAGTGCAATCTGCTTCCCACTCAGACGTTCAACCAACATTTTCGTAGCAACCGCTACACATTTCAGCACAGCGTTGTGCCCCGATCCGCCCGTGCGGTGAGGACGCACGGGAATGCGCGAGCAAAGGTTCGCTTGCCTTCCAGACGCTTCGTCTTCAAGGAGCATCAATGTCTCTTCTTGTTTCCGCAGGAACTGTACTTGCAGCCGGTTCATCCGCTCTCGTGGATGCATCCGGTGCCCCCACCACTCTTGGTTTTGTACTTTCCGAGTTCTTCGGTACCTTCATCATGATTCTGCTCGGTGCCGGCGTATGCGCCGCAGTGACCCTCAAGAAGTCCTACGCTAAGGACGCAGGCTGGGGTGTTATCACCTTCGGTTGGGGTCTGGCAGTGTTCACCGCCGTGTACTTCTCCTTCCATTCCGGTGCGCACATGAACCCCGCTGTGACCGTTGGCCTGGCAACTGCAGGCCGCGACCTGGCAACTGGCGTTCCCGCAACCCCGCTGAACATCACCCTGTACATCGTCGCTCAGATGCTCGGCGCAATGGCTGGTGCAACCGCAGCCTACCTGACTTACAAGAAGCACTTCGATGAGGACCCGGGCGACCGCCTCGGCATCTTCGCAACCGGCCCCGCCATCAAGTCCTACGGCTGGAACTTGCTCACCGAGATTATCGGCACCTTCGTCCTGATTGGCTGGATCATCGCATCCGGTAAGACCCCCAGCGAGCTCGGCCCCCTGGCTGTTGCCCTGGTCGTTGTATCCATCGGTATGAGCCTCGGTGGCGCAACCGGTTCCGCTATCAACCCCGCACGTGACCTCGGCCCCCGTATCGCCTACACCTTCCTGCCCATCCCCGGTAAGACCGGCTCCAACTGGTCTTACGCATGGGTTCCGGTTGTTGGCCCGATTATCGGCGCGATCCTCGCCGGCCTGATCGTTCCGGCAGTTCTGCCCCTCTAAACCTCTCTAATACCCCCCGTTCTTTTGTTCTAAGGAAAAATCAATGACGACCTCTCTGCACTCCGCAACCCTCAACGTCGAACGCAAGTACATCCTCTCCATCGACCAGGGCACCACCAGCTCCCGCGCGATCCTGTTCAACAAGGCGGGCGAGAACGTGGCTCAGGGCCAGCTCGAGCACGAGCAGATCTTCCCCAAGGCCGGCTGGGTCGAGCACAACGCAACCGAGATTTGGCAGAACGTCCGTAAGGTCGTAGCAATGGCTATGGCAAACGGCGAAGTCAACCACCACGAAATCGCTGCAGTCGGCATCACCAACCAGCGTGAAACCACCGTCGTGTGGGACAAGAACACCGGTGAGCCCGTCTACAACGCAATCGTCTGGCAGGACACCCGCACCCAGGAAATCGTTGAAGAGCTCGCAGGCGAAGAGGGCGTTGGCAAGTACCACGACATCGTCGGCCTGAACCTCTCTACCTACTTCTCCGGCCCCAAGATCAAGTGGATCCTGGACAACGTTGAAGGCGCACGCGAGCGCGCAGAACGCGGCGACCTGCTCTTCGGCAACACCGACACCTGGCTGGTCTGGAACCTGACCGGTGGTGTTGACGGCGGCGTTCACGTCACCGACGTAACCAACGCATCCCGTACCCTGCTGATGAACATCCGCACCCTCGAATGGGATCCGCAGATCGCTGCAGACATGGGCATCCCCATGAGCATGCTGCCCGAAATCAAGTCCTCCTCCGAGGTGTACGGCTTCGGCCGCGCAACCGGTCTGCTTAACGGCACCCCGATTGCCGGTATCCTGGGCGATCAGCAGGCTGCCACCTTTGGCCAGGCCTGCTTCGAGAAGGGTATGGCGAAGAATACCTACGGTACCGGTAACTTCATGCTCATGAACACCGGCAACGAGCCCGTCTTCTCCAACAACGGTCTGCTGACCACCGTCGCATACAAGATTGGCGACGCAGCACCCGTCTACGCTCTGGAAGGCTCGGTCGCAATGAGCGGCTCCCTGATCCAGTGGCTGCGCGACAACCTGCGCATGATTGAGCACGCTGCAGAGTCTGAGGAACTGGCTACCTCCGTCAAGGACTCCGGTGGCTGCTACGTTGTTCCCGCGTTCTCCGGCCTGTTCGCACCTCACTGGCGTTCCGACGCTCGCGGCGTCATCGTTGGTCTGACCCGCTACGTGAACCGTGCACACATCGTGCGTGCGGCGCTGGAAGCAACCGCATTCCAGACCCGCGAGGTTCTGGACGCAATGAACGCTGACTCCGGTGTTGAGCTCTCCGAGTTGCGCGTGGACGGCGGCATGACCGCTAACGAGTTCCTCATGCAGTTCCAGGCTGACATCCTCGGCGTTCCCGTAATCCGCCCGAAGGTTGTTGAGACCACCGCTCTGGGCGCAGCATACGCTGCAGGTATCGCTGTTGGTTTCTGGAGCGGCGAGCAGGACGTTGTGGACAACTGGGCTGAGGACAAGCGCTGGCTGCCCTCCATGGAGCCCGCAGAGGTTGACCGCCAGTACCGCCTGTGGAAGAAGGCTGTCTCCCGCACCCTCGAGTGGGTTGACGAGGACGTTCCGACCGCCTAATCACAGCACCCGTTGCCTAACGGCACGGCCCGCGTACTAGCGACGCCCCGGCTGCTTCTCCCCCGCTATGGGGTTGAAGCAGCCGGGGCTTTTCGCTGTTTTATGACGCTCAATTCAGCGTTTATTGCGGCGTAATTTCTACAAAAATTAGTGCTGGGGTACCGTTGGTTTTTGTAAATTCGGTATCTTCCGCCGGTCACCTGGCGCGGTGTTGTTCGTGAGGTGTCAGTACCGCACAGGACGCGTACGCGACATATTCATGCGCTGTCCTGACAGGAGTCGACGGTTCGCGCTGATACTTT
>ERZ1674297.273-NODE-275-length-14113-cov-13.045241_pt1 | contig 14113 bp, 7 predicted proteins | sample MGYA00581112_ERZ1674297 | MGnify/ENA primary metagenome ERZ1674297 (study PRJEB41354, sample SAMEA4873322) | human saliva metagenome | biome: human-associated habitat [ENVO:00009003]; feature: mouth environment [ENVO:08000002]; material: saliva material...
CGCAGGTGGCCGTGGCGCGAATGTAGATGGGGTCGCCTTCGTTCCACCCGTCGAGCGGCAACACCGCCTCGCTGCCCGGGCGCGGTGTCACCACCGGTGTGCCCCAGGTCGTGCGGTTTTTCGACACGCTGTAGGTCATGGCCGTGAAACCCGCCACGGCGTTGCGGTAGACCACCGAGAGGCGAGCCGGGGTGTGGCAGTCGCTGTTGGCGGCAATGAGCGTGGCGGTGAAGTCGCCCGTGTCTAGCGTCGGGCAGCCCTGTGCCACCGCGCGCTGTGGGGACCACAGGAGCAGCAACAGGAAGGCCACGAAGGCCGTTGCGCTTCGGCGCAGCAGAGCTGGGGGGATGAGATGGAAGGGAGGGTGGAGCGGTTGTTTCATCTTGACGTTTGTGAGGGAAAGGGGAGTGATGCGGTGACGGCGACCGTGCATTTCGGTAAGTTGCTGCCACAAATATCTGAATAAACTGCAAGTTGACCAATTTTTAGAATGAAATTAACGGCCTTCGGAGGGAAAATAACCGGTTTTTGTCGTGAGACTTGCACAAAAAACGGGGAATTGCGCACCCGAAGCGAGCGTTTTTTGCCCATTGTGTCCCACGAAGCGAAATGGCAAGCGTTGATTTTGAGTGTCGACGCGGGCAATCGTTGGACGATTGGACAAGGTGAATGGGGCGAAGCGTGAAAATGCACAATTTGTGGCGCATCCTCCTTTGCGTTGTCGATTCTTTTTTTGTTTTTCGTTCGGGAAGCCTTGAAATAAAATGAATACTCCGTCCCCCGGTTGCCTCTCAAGCCGACGAAACGTGCGAATTTCGGCCTGCATTTCCCCGGAAGTGCACGGCGTGAAAACGTGTTTTTGCTGATGGTTCGGTGGTGAGAAGTTAATGTTTTTCTCCTTTCGGTGATTGCATCCGTGGTTTCGCGCTGCTTTTCGGCCTTTTGCCGCCGCGCACCCACCGCGACGAAGAAAGCGGGGCGTTATGGCACAAAAGCTGCGGGTTTTCGTCGGCCGGCCGCCGCTTTTTTGCGAGCACCGCCGGCTCCGTCGGTGGGCAAGGCGTGCCCGTCCGCCCGAGTGTCGCCTCGGTGTAGGCGGTCGGTGCCGTCGTTTCGCGCCGTGTGCCGAAGCGGCTCGTGCTGCCCCGCGGTGGGGCGCCGGCCTCCTCGGGCCCGGTCCGATCGCCTCCACGCAAAACACCCCGCCTGCACCGTGAGAAGGTGCAAGCGGGGTGCGTGGGGCAGTGGGCGCAAGGGCGCCGCGGGTCAGAAGCGCGGGCCTCGACCGCCGGGGCCGCCGTGTCCGCCACCCGGAGGGGGCATGACGGGGCGGAACTTGCTGCCGGGGCGGCCTTCGGGGCCGCGGCCCTCAGGCGGCTCGGGCATTTTGGCGCCGCCGAAGAGGTTGAGCCGATAGATGGCGTGGAGCATCACGTATTGGTTGAGCATGTTGGTCCACGAGTCGGTGCGAGCCAGCGCGGTGAGGGTGCGCGTGATCTCGCTCTGCCGGCCCAAGAGGTCGAAAGCTTCCAGGCGCAGGGTGAGGGCCTTGTTTTTCAGCAGCGACTGCGAGACCGAGGCGTTCCACACGAGCTCGTTGGTGTTGAAGGCCGAGGTCGAAAAACCGCGGCGCGAGGTCATGCGCAGATCGGTGGAGAGGGTCATGCCCCAAGGCAGGGTGAAGTTGGCCTCCGCGCCGTAGGCGAAGCTCCAGGTGTCGAGCCGGCCGGTGGTGAGCAGCGAGGAGTTGGAGTGCTGGTAGGCCACGCGTCCGTTGAGAGTGGCGTCCCACCACGAGCGGCGGTAGGACAGATCGAGGCGCTCGGAGAGGGCGGTGACGGCGGTGCGGCTCTTGTCGGCATGCACGCCGGCGAAGAGGGCGTTCACCTCACGCAGCGAAGGCGCGTCGGGCAGGGTGGAGGCGGTGCCCGAAGTGGCCACGTAGCCCACCGAGCGGGTGAAGTTGGCATCGGTCGAGGTGGCGAGATTCAACACCTTGTCGCGATCGAGCGGCGTGTTGAAAGTCAGGCCGGCCGCGGCGTTCCAGTTGCCATCGATGTTTTCGGGGCGGGTGAAACGGCGGCCCGTCACGTCGTCGTAGACGGTGAGTTGCGAGATGTTGCCCGTCGAGAGCGTGAGGTCGGCGTGCGCCATGAGGCCCTGCAGGCGTTCGGCGTTGTAGGCATTATAGAAGAGGTGCATCTCGTGGTTCCACACGGGGCGCAACCCGGGGTTGCCCACCGAGATGCGGAGGGGGTTGGCATTGTCGACCACGCCGATGAGCTGCGTCATGGAGGGTTGCGAGGAGCGTCCGCGGTAGTTGAAATCGAGGTTGGCGGTTTTCGAGAACGCATAGCGCAGTCGCACGTTGGGGGCGAAGTTGAGCACATTGCGCACGGTGTCGATGCGACCGATGCTGGCGCGCTCGTATTGCAGGCGGGTGCGTTCGGGCGAGAACTGCACGCCGGCCGAGAGACGCACGGCCCCCACGTTGTAGCGCAGGCCGAGGTTCACGCGGTGGTTGTCGTAGCGATAGGTGGCGTGCTGCGAGTTTTGGGCGTCGCGCACGACCGCTTGCACGTCGTCGGCGTTGAGGCGGCTGAGCAGTTGGGCGGGATCGAGCCACGAGAGGGTGCTCGACGAGCCCGGCACGTAGAGTTGCGAGATCGTGCCCAAGCCGGTGTGCGCACTCAGGAAGTCGCTCAGCGTGTTGTAGCCGTCGAGGCTCAGGAGGTTGTAGAGGGTGCGGTCGCCCGTTGTGTATTTGTGTTCGTAAGCGTAGCGGGTTTCGAGCAGGAGTTTGCCCACGAGCGGTTGCACGTAGGAGAGGCCCACGCGATAGTTCCACTGCGTCGAGGGGCGGTCGGAGAACTGGTGTGTGCCGCCCGCGGCCAGTCGCGGTCCGGCGGCGTCGGCCTTCACGCGCTTGTAGAGGTCGGCACGCGAATAGGCGTCGGCCGTGGTGGTGGTGTAGCCGCCGCGCGCTTCGAAGGCGAGGTTGCGGCCGTTGCGCCCCCCGATGAGGCGCGTGAGGTTGAGTTCGCCTTCCACCTTGTGGGTGGTGGTGCGCGAAAGGTCGTAGCGCGTGTTGACGTTCTTGAGGAAATCGTCGGCCACGTGCACCGTGTCGCCGACAAAGCGGGTTTTGTGGACGCGCGCCAGCACGTCGTCGACGGCACTCACCCCGTAGCGCGCGAAGGGATCGGTGTCGAACGAGGCCGAGCGCGAGTTTTGCGTCGTGCGGCCCGTGCTGAAGTCGTAGTTCGGGCGGAAAGAGAGTTGCGTGAGCGAGTCGGGGTTCCACTTCAGGCGCAGACGGGCGTGGAAGTCCTGGTTCAGGCGGTGGCTGTCGGCGTGGGCTGCGTCGAAGCTCCCCTTTTGCGTGGCGGTGACGAAGTTTTCGACCGACGAGATGGTCTCCGTGCGGTTGTCGTTGCGGAAGTAGATGGCGTTGCCCCCCAGTTCGAGGCGGCCGGCTTCGAATTTGCCGCGGCCGTTGTCCCACGAGAAGTCGGTGCCCGCCATGGTCGAAGTGGTGCGCCCGGCGTTGTTGCCCCCGAAGCCCCGCGGACCGCCGAAACCGCGGTCGGCCACGTTGTTGTGCGAGCCGATGAAGCCCACGCGCGAGCGGTCGGTGAAGCGCATGGCCATGAGTTTGGCCGAGTAGAGGCCGTCGCCCTTGTCGTCGCGTCCGCCCGCCAGGTCGAGGTTGGAGATGAGGCTCTGATTGAGCTCACGTTTGGTGGTGATGTCGAGCACAAAACTCTCTTCGCCGTCGTCCACGCCCGTTTGCTCGGCGTAGTCGCTCTTCTTGTCGTAGGTTTTCAGGCGCGAGACGAGGTGGGTGGGCAGATTCTTCATGGCCACCTTCGTGTCGCCCTTGAAAAAGTCTTTGCCGTTGATGAGAAATTCCTTCACCGTCTTGCCGTTCACCTTCACCGTGCCGTCGTCGCTCACCTCGGCCCCCGGCAGTTGCTTGACGAGCGCCTCGAGCGAGGAGCCTTCGGCCGTGCGGAAGGCCGAAGCGTTGAACACCGTGGTGTCGCCCTGCTGTTCGACGCGGGCGGCGGCCGTGCTCACCACCGCGGCGCGCAGGGCCATGTCGTTGCCCGCCAGGGCCAGGGTGCCCACATCGAGGCTGTCGGCCCCGCCCGCGGCGAAGTTCACGTCGCGCCCCGCAGAGCGCAGGCCCACGAAGCCCACGCGCAGCCGCAGGGCGGCCGTGGTGTCGGTGACAATGCGGAAGCGGCCGAGGCTGTCGGTCACGGCGCCGGCCAAAAACTTCGTGGTGTCGGCGCGCAGCACCAGGCGAGCCGTGGCCAACTCGAGGGGACGCCCGTCTTTCTGCGAGACCACAGTGCCCGTGATCACGCGCCGAGGGGCGGCAAACGCCACGCCGGCGCCCAACAGCAGGGCGAGGGGGAGATAATGTACCTTCTTCATGGGGAGGAATCGTTAAGTCTGTGGGGCGGCCGGCTGTACTTTGTCAATCACAAAGCCGAAAAGGCCGTCGTATTTTCGTATTCTGTGCCGCAAAGTTACCCATTGTCACGCACTTACGTCGCGACGGCTGTCACAACAAAGCGAAACGACCCGACGAAAAAGGGGCGAAAATCGACGTTTCTCGCCCTTTTGGCGACCGAAGGTGGCGATCGGCTCCGCTTTTATGCTTATATTTGTCGGCACACCGCCCCCCGCGGTCACAAAACCCCCAGGCACATGGATTTTCACTACGCAACTCACATCCGACGCATCGAGATCAGCAGTCTTTGGAACGGGCGAAAGCCCATCGACTGGACGCTGCGGCCCGATGTCAACGTGCTCAGCGGCAAAAACGGCGCCGGCAAGAGCACCATCCTCGCCCGCCTCGTGCAGCGCGCCGCCCATCTCGCGCCCTCCGGCACCCTGCGCGGCGGACAACACGACGATGTGGCCCTCACCCTCGCCCCCGACGACGCCGAACTCGTGCGCTACGATCTCGTCCGCTCCGTCGACAGCCGCATCCTCCCCGCCGAGCGCATCGCCACCCTCGCCGACGGCGCCATCGTCACCGAACTCGACTGGCAACTCTACCGCTTGCAACGCCGCTATCTCGACTACCAAGTGAACGTGGGCAACCGCATGATCGCGCTCCTCACCGAAGGGAGCGACACCGCCCGCGAGGAAGCCGCCGAAGCCGCCGCGGCCAAGACGCAGTTTCGCGACCTGATCGACGACCTCTTCAGCGAAACCGGCAAGCACCTCGACCGTTCGAGCAACGAGCTCCGCTTCCTCCAATACGATGAGCCCCTCTCGCCCTACGTGCTCTCCTCGGGCGAGAAGCAAATGCTCATTCTCCTGCTCACTGCCCTCGTGCAAGACCGCCGGCCCACCGTCTTCTTCATGGACGAACCCGAGGTGAGTCTCCATTTCGATTGGCAGAAGCGACTCATCTCGATGGTGCGTGCGCTCAACCCCCGCGCGCAAATCATTCTCACCACCCACTCGCCCGCCGTGATCCTCGACGGGTGGGAGGACCACGTCACCGAAATCGAGGACATCACCCGCTGAGGCGCTCGCCGCCGGCTACTTTTGCGGCCGCCCCGCCCGTGTCGCCCCGCCGGCCGCGCAAGTTGCCCTCGTGTCCCGCACTTTTTCGTCAACTACTGCCATGTCTCGCCTCTCCGCCCAACTCAATTCTGCCTACATCGCCGCTGCCTCCCGCCTCGAAGGCCGGCGTGCCCGACCGCGCGCCGTGGCCTACGTCGAGAGCTACGACGACATCCTCTTCTGGCGCGACGTGCTCACCCGCGCGGCCCCGCACGTGCAGTTCGAAGTGGTCCTTCCCTCGCGCAGCAGCCTGGGGAGGGGCAAGAAAATCGCCCTGGCCAATCGGCTCGGCCCCCACATGATTGCCTGTGTCGACGCCGACTACGACGTTTTGATGCAGGGCGCCACGCCCACCAGCGCCATGGTGTGCCACTCGCCGCACGTTTTGCACACCGGGGTCTACGCCATCGAAAATTTGCAGTGCCATGCCGAGGTGCTGCACCGCGTGTGTGTCATGGCCACGCTCAACGATCGCCAACTCTTCGACTTCCGCGCTTTCCTACTGGCCTTCTCCCGCACCGTCCACCCCCTCTTGGTGTGGAACGTGTGGGCCTATCGCTACGGCGCCTACACTCAATTTTCGCTCACCGACTTTGCGCGCACCGTCGAGCTGCGGGAGGTGCAACTTCACCACCCCGAACGCATGATCGAAGCCCTCCGCCGCCGCGTGAACCGCCAGATCGCCATGCTGCAACGCCGTTTTCCGCAGGCACGCGCCACCTACAAGCCCCTGCGCGACGAGTTGGAGCAACTGGGCGTGACGCCCGACAAGACCTACCTCTATATGCGCGGTCACGATCTGGTGGATGTGGTGCTGGGCCCCCTCCTTGCGGTGGTGTGCGACAACCTGCGCCGCGAACGTGAGCGCGAAATCAATCAACTGGCCTGCCACGCCGTGCAACAGCAGAACGAACTCGCCGCCTACCGCCATGCCGTGGCACCCTTCGAGGAGATGCTGCGCAAACACACCGCCTACCACGACACGCCCGAGTTCCGCCGCATCGAGGAGGCGGCCCGACAGCGCTTTGCGGGTGACTGGGAAACGCGCGATGCCGTTGCCGACGACGCAGTCCTCGATTGGGCCGACGAACTCCCGAGCGGTGCGCCCCCGACGGCCTGCTTCGCCGACGAACGCCCCGATGCGGAGGGGAATGCCCCCGCCCGTGTGAGCGAACGTGCGGCCGCTGCACCCGAAGGGCCCAACGCCCCGCGGAATGCCCTCGCCCCCGCTGCCGAGGCCCCCACGACCGCCGAAATGCCGACCGCTGCGCGCCCGAAGCCTCCGACCGAGGCCGCCCAATTGCGCAACGGCGTGTGGACCTGGGGCGACGACGACGACGAGGTGGACTGAAACGCCGCCTTCGCGCCGCCACGCGCCCGACGAACCGCGAAGGAGGTGCAAAAACGCGCAGACTTGAGCCGAAAGTAGCCTACTTTCCGCTCAGGTCTGCGCGTTTTTTTGTGTGCTCGGCACGCTGTTTTGGCCTTGTCGCGCGGTGTGGCCGTGCTCGCGATCGGGCTGTCGCCTCGGCAGCGGGAACGATGCACTTGGGCAGCGTCGCCTCGTCGACCTTGCCGCGCAAAGACGACGAAGCCCGCTCCGACGAGAAGTCCCACTGTGGGGGCTTCCCGCACAGAGCGGGCTGCAAAGGAGCGAGCGTGGCGTCCCGAGAGACGCCGTGCGGCAGCTTTTAGAAGATGCCGGTGCTGTTGAAGTCCATGTCGTCGCTTTCGTCGGCGGCTTGGTCGTCGCCCCAGATCGAAAACTGCTTCTCGAAGGTTTGGGCACCGCCGGGAGTTTGCTTGCCGCCACCGGTAGGGAGGCTTGTGAGCGTCATCAGGCCTTCTGTGGCGGTGTTGTACTGCGTGAGTACGGGAGTTGTGTACTTTTTCATCTTGATGATTGAGTTTAGTTGTTGAATATATTCTCGTTATTGAATGCGGTTTCGATGAACGCGGAAACAAGTAAATGCGCGAAGGGGTCGGGCATTTACTTGTCTCACGGTTCATAGAGTGGGGTTGGGCGCGCAGGGCGCAAAGGCTTTAGCGCTGCAAGAACTTCTTGCCGTTTTGCACGTAGATTTGTCCGGCCACGGGCTTCGTCACGCGGCGACCGCTCAAATCATAGATGGGCGCTTCGGCTTCGGAGGCGGTCTTCACGCTTTCGACGGCGGTCACACCCGGGAAGGCCAGGGCGGTGCGCGTGCCGGCCGAGGGAGCGGCGCTCACAAAGGCGCGCATGCCGCGAACGAAGGTAGGATCGACCTTGACGAACTCACCATCCTGGAGCACGCGACCCTCTTGTCCGGCAGGAACTGCCGAGGGAGTGAAACGGCCTTGGAAGGCATTGACGCTGACCGTGGGGGCGCCGTCCTCTACATCGGAGTAAGTGAGCTGAATTGTCGTGGAAGCGTGGCCATAGAGCAGCACGGGCGTGTCGGCCGGGATCACCTTGCCCTGAACCTGCGTGAGGTTGATGCGCTGGTGGGCGGTGTCGTATTGCGAAGTGACGTAGATTTCCACGTCGTTGGGCACTACCATGTCATAAGCGGGAGTGAAGGTGGCGAGACCGGCCGTGTTGAGGTGGACGGGTACGGATTCCACTTCTTCGAGCTGCAGGTGCGTGAGCACATCGCCCGTGTTCTTACCGCCCCAACCGTCGACACCCGGTTTCGAAGCCACCTGATGGAGGTGCATGGTGGCCGTTTGTGCGCCTTGTTTGACGTAGACTGCATATTTGTTGTCGGGCGTGGCGCCAAATTCCACGGTGCCGAAATTCGTTACGGTGTAGTCGGCGAGCTTGGCTTGGCTGCCTCCGCTCAAGTACACGGCGCGGCCGGTGGAAAGCGACACGAGGTGCGAGCCGTCGTAGCCGAAGATCGTGCCTTCGTCGGTGCTGTCGGTCGTGGTTTTCAGCTGCCAAGCGCCGTCGGTGGCGCCGTTTGCCGTGACATAGCGCGAGCCGTCGTTCGATTTGATCTTGAGGAACATGCCTTTCTTGGGCATATTCAGCTCATAGAACCGGTTGTCGGCGTAAGCTGAGAGGAGTTGCTGATATTCCTCGAGCGTGAGGGCCTCGTTATTATTGAGTTTCTCTACGAGCCCGTCGACTTCGTCTGTAAACGTGCGCTGTCCCAGTTGCTCACCCAGGTCGCCGGGAGTGGGGAGGAGAGCAAAGCGACGTTGGGCGGCAGCAAGCAGTGCACTATCGTCGATGTCGTCGGCATTTTCGATCGTCCAAGTCGAAGCATTGTCGGCGTCTCCGCTGCCGGCTTCCCAACGAACCACATTTACCTTGTCGCTGGCCAGGTGCAGATAGTTCTTATCGGCGTTGATGCTCACGTTGCGCAGCGAGATCGTGTTGTTCTTGTCGTTCGACTGCAGGTCGTAGCGCGTGGCATCGCTCGTGGTGGAGGGAATGGCTTGGTTCCAATTGGGCACATTGCCCAAGTTGCGGCCCGTCACGGCGTGTTGCAACGAGAAATTGTCGTTGTCGGCGTGATAGTTGAGCACGAACACGTCTTCTGCATTCACGGTTTCGGTGGCGCCGGCCTTGAAATCTGTCGAGAGCGTGAGGTAGTTTTTCGCGCCGCGACCCGTGTTGGCGAAGCGCACTTGGTGGCCGTCGAGGGCTTGGCGGAAAGTTTTGAGCGCTGCGGCGTAGCCTGCTTCGTCGCTCGCGGCGTCGATGGCGTTGTTGGCGGCGGCGGCAGCCGAAGAATCCACAGCGGCGAGCGCTGCGACGCTCGATTTCACCAAGGCCTTGGGGTCATACAGGCGCCAAGCGGAGTTGCCGTCGTTGGCATCCCAGTAGCCCACGTGCTTGCCCGCGGCATAACCCTGGTAGAAGTTCCACGAAGCGATGGTGCCGTCCGTGATGGCGGCGCTGCCTACCTTGGGAGCGATGTCGAGCAGCGTGGCGTCGCCGCCGTTGTTGTTATTATAGATGTACCATTCGGAGGGGGTGTCCGAAAGGGTCACTTGGTCGTCGGCTTTCGGGGCTGTGGCACCGCCTTTGTTGGCAAACCACTTGCCGCTCTTCACGTCGTAGATCTTGTAAACGTGGTCGGTGGCGTTGACGGTCACGATGCGCACGGGCGAACCTGCGGCCCGGCCGGTGATTTGTCCGCCGTCGGTGTTGATGCGCGCGGCGAGGTTGTTGCCCAGTACGATGAACACGTCTTTGCCCGTGGTGTTTTCAGTGGGTACTGCCACCTGATCGACAGTGCGAACGGGGTTGGTCTGCGCGAAGGCCGTGGAGGCGAAGAGCGCAAGGGCGAATGCAGAGAGATATTGTTTTTTCATACGCCGTTTGTAGGTTTTTTTGCGTGCTCGGTTGGGGGCGTCCCGATCGCGAGGCGTGGGCGAGCCGGAACTGGGCGTGACCGTTGAGCAACTGCACGAAAGTCTGTGTTCGAATGAGGGCGACAGTGGTTCAGACGGACGCAGCCGGAGCAACGCGGATTGAGGTAGTTGTGTGTCCGCAGGGGACACGAGACGTTGATTGCACGGCAAATATAAGCGCCGTCGGCCGATTGTGCACGATTTTTCCCCAATTTTTTCTCGCGTGTTAGACTTTATTGTGTGAATGCGCGGCATTTGCCAATTGTTCTGTGCAAAGCGCGGGGCGTTCGTCGCGTCTTGTCGCGGGCGGTGCGCGGGCGCTCGGAGCGAACGCGCGCAGGGCCGTGCCGCACGGGGCGAAAAGGCACCCCCGCCACGGCCCGAGGCGCCGAAATCGCAGGGCGCACCCATCGAAAACCCCGCCCGCTGCCTGCCGACGGAAAGCAACCGACAGCAGCAGCGGGCGGGGCACACGCGGCGGCCCACCTCACGCCGACACCGCGAGCGGGCAAGCCGACACTGCGCTCATTGCACCCAGCGCCACACGGTGGCGACGATCACCGTGACCAACACGCCGAGCGAAAGCGGGAGCAACGCCGAGAGCGCCGTCCAGCGCCAAGAGCGCGTCTCCTTATATATAGAGTAGAGCGTCGTGGAACACGGGTGGTGCAGCAGGCAAAAGAGCATGAGGTTCACCGCCGTGAGCAGATTCCAACCGCCCGCCAGCAGAATCTGCCGCGTCTGTTCGGCGCTGCCCTCCGTGAGTACGCCCGCACTCGCCGCGTCGACCTGCCCCAACGCCATGAGCGTGAGCATCAAGATGGTGGGTATCACGATTTCGTTGGCCGGAATGGCCAGCACATAGGCCAGCAGAATGATGCCGTTGAGGCCCATGTACCACGCCGGCGCGTCGAGCCAACCGATGAGGTGCGCCGCGATCGAAGCGCCGCCCACCTCGATGTTGCAGGTGAGCCAAATCAGCGCACCGGCGGGGGCGGCAAACGTCAACGCGCGCCACAACACGATGATGGTGCGGTCGATGAGTGAGGTGTAGAGCGTTTGCCAAAACTGCGGCGGACGATAGGGCGGCAATTCGAGGTGGAACGTCGACACTTCGCCGCGCAACACGGTGCGAGACAGCGCCCACGACGAGGCGAACATGAGCACAATGCCCAAAACCAGCACGCCGATCACGGCCACCGCCGCCACCGTCGGACCGTATTCGCGGGGAAACGCCGCCGCCACGAAGAGCGTGGCCAAAAGGATCTGCGTGGGCCAACGACCGTTGCAGAGCGAGAAATTATTCGTTAGGATGGCGATGAGCCGCTCCCGGTCGGAGTCGATGATGCGCGTGGCCACCACGCCCGCCGCGTTGCAACCGAAGCCCATGCTCATGGTCAGCGCCTGTTTGCCGTGGGCCCCCGACCGCCGGAAGAGTTCGTCGAGATTGAAAGCCACGCGCGGCAGGTAGCCGAAGTCTTCTAACAGCGTGAACAAGGGGAAGAACACCGCCATCGGGGGCAGCATCACCGCCACCACCCAAGCTGTGGTCAGATACATCCCGTCGACGAGCAGACCGGTGAGCCATTCGGGCGAATGCATGGCCTCGAACGCCGAGCGCAGCGCAGGGTGGCCCCAACCCACCAGCAGCGAGTCGAGCCAGGCCGAGGGGTAGTTCGCGCCGATGATGGTGAACCAGAACACCAGCGAGAGCAACACCAGCATGATGGGGAAGCCCCAGAAACGGTGCGTGAGGATGCGGTCGAGCTTCACGTCGAGCGGCAAGAGCCCCTCGCCGCCGGGACGCCGAACGGCCGCGGCACAGATTTCGCCCGCGCGGGCATAGATCTGCTCCATCCAGCGGTCGTGGAAGTTGTGGCCGATGGCCAGGTGTATCTCGTCGGCCAGGGCGTTGAGCTCGGGGGTGGCATAGGCGCGCCGCACGCCTTCGTCGCGTTCCAGCAGGCGCGTGGCGATCCACTCGGCGTTCGACAGCGAGGGGTGGGCTTCGCGCACCGCCGCGGTGAGGCGATTGACTTCGGCGGCCGTATCGGCCGGCAGATCGAAGCCGCGAGGGGGCCGACAAACGTAGGCTCCGGAGGCCACGGCGCGCACCGCTTCGAGCAGTTCGCCGATGCCCCGGCCCGAACGCGCCGAGGCGCCCACCACCGGGATGCCCAGACGCCGAGAGAGCGCCCGGAGATCGATGGAGATGTGGTTGCGCTCGGCCTCATCGATGAGGTTGACGCACAGCACCGCCCGATCGGTGATTTGCAGCACCTGCAAAACCATGTTCATGTTGCGCTCCAGGCGCGTGGCGTCGGCCACCATCACCGTCACATCGGGCTGACCGAAGAGAATGAAGTCGCGGGCGATCTCCTCGTCCTCCGAGGTGGAGGCCAACGAGTAGGTGCCCGGCAGGTCGACAATGCGATAGCTCTCGCCGCCGAAGTCGAAGAAGCCTTCGGCCTTGCCCACGGTCTTGCCCGGCCAGTTGCCGGTGTGCTGTTTGAGCCCCGTGAGGCGGTTGAAAACGGTGCTCTTGCCCGTGTTGGGGTTGCCGGCGAGGGCTACGACATAGCACGTTTCGCCCCCCGTCTCGCCGTGACGGCGCAGGGAGTGGAGCGAAGCGGCGGGACACGCGGCGCAGGCAGCGTGCGGAAGTGGAGCGGAGGAGGAAGAAGAGGGGGATTTCATAACGGAGTGACGATGATTTGGCGCGCTTGTTCGCGGCGCAACGCGATGGCAGTGCCGCGCACCACATAGGCCACGGGGTTGCCCAGCGGACTGCGCATGCCGACCGACACGTGCGAGCCGCGTACGAAACCGAGGTCCATCAGTCGGCGGCGCAAGGCACCGCGACACGAGGGCGAAAGACCCGCCACCACGGCCGTTTGCCCCTCGGCGAGCCGACTCATGCGGAAGGCGTCGGCGGGCACTTCGGCGGCTTCGGCCGGCGTGAGGGGGCGGAGGTCGATGGCCGCGAGGTCGGCGGCGGGCAGCGCGAAGTGTTCGCCCTCATAGTCGAAGGCAAAGCTGCCCTCCGCGCCCGCAGCCACGCGCACCACGGCGTCTTTGGCCAAACCCGTGGCGGCAATGCGCCCGAAGCGCCGCGCGTCGTCGTCTTCGATGTGCACCACGCGCAACAACGTTCCCGCTTCGGGCAGGCCCTCGGCCGCTGTGTCGCGCGCACCGGCGGGCAGGGCGGGCAGCGTGAGCCCGGCGGTGGGAATGGGGTCGCCGTGCGGGTCGAAAAGGGGGTTGCCCAGGAGCGAGGCCATGCGCTCGCGTTCGCGCGCATCGAGGCGGTGCTCCATGTGGTGGGCACGTTCGTGCCACTCGGCGGGCGCATAGCCCGAGTGTTCGGCCAGATATTGCTCATAGATGCGGTGGGCGCGCATCAGCGCCAGGGCGTCGCGACGACCCGCGGGGGTGAGGGCGACGCCTTCGGCCGTGATGTCGACACGCCCCTCGAGGGCGAGCCGACCCAACGTCTGGGCGGCCGTGTCGGACTCGAGGGCAAGCTGGGCAAACAGCCCGTCCCAAGCCGAACGGGGCAGGGTGCCGCCGGCTTCGAGCAGGGCTTTGAGGAAGTCTTCGGCGCGTTCGTTGCGACGGTCGTCTTGACGACGAACGAAGTAGCGGCGCAACCGGGCTAAGAGGGAGTTCATAGGCGGTGGACTGTGGGAGGGTGGGGCGACGGGGCGACTTCCGTGCTTCGGCGGCCGTGGCGTTGGGGTGGAACCCGCAGACGGCGCGAGAGACGGCCGCAGGCGGGCCAAGACGCGCGTGTCCTATATATAATAAGGCGTGTGCGCGGTCTATCTGGCGTGTGCCGCGGTCTATAATGGCGCGCATCCTATATAGTAAATAAGGCGTGTGTCGCCGGTTGTCGGGTAGTGAAGTGCCGTGAAGGGCGAAGGCCGGTTGCGCGTTGTTGAGGCGGCAAAGGCGCGGTGCCCAAAGGGGGCAAAAACTCCACAACTTGTGCGGAAAATCGCACGATTTTCGTGAGAAAGTGCGCGGCTTTTTCGGCAAAACTCCGCGGCCTTTCTCGCGCGCACGCTCCTCATTGCGCAAATATACACAAACTTAGTGACATGTCGACCACGATGATTTGCAAAATTGGCTTTCTTGACATTGTGAAGCTGAGAGATGATGGATGCTAAATCATAATTTA
>ERZ1674297.275-NODE-277-length-14067-cov-24.036326_pt1 | contig 14067 bp, 9 predicted proteins | sample MGYA00581112_ERZ1674297 | MGnify/ENA primary metagenome ERZ1674297 (study PRJEB41354, sample SAMEA4873322) | human saliva metagenome | biome: human-associated habitat [ENVO:00009003]; feature: mouth environment [ENVO:08000002]; material: saliva material...
CACGTGTGGACTCACGTTTAAGAGTGTCCTTGCCTTTGCTGTATTCTCGGTCATAAACCATGAAATCACCGAAAGGAATGTTACTTGTTACAAGGTCGTATTTGTCTTTGTTTTCTAACTCTCCAATAGCTTCAAAAGGCTCGTTTCTAACGAACACGTTGCTTTTACCATACGGGTGCAGAGCTTGGCTGATGCGGGCAGTAAGCAGGTCTTTTTCCATTGCATCTACAACTCCTGCTTGCCTTGCAAAGATTTCGGCAAAGGCACCCATACCCATAGAAGGGTCTAAGCATCGTCTTACCTGCAGGTTTGTGGAGGCAAGTGCGTCTGAGATAGCTGAAACGATACGTGTATCAGTATAGAAGGAGGTTAGCACGCTTGCCTTGATGCTCTCCCAGTACCGTTTGGCGGTATTGGCATCTACGGATTCACGATAAATCATCTGTTTGAGCTGCTGTGTCGGTTCAAAGAGATTCTGCTCTGACTTGCTCCAATAGCGTATGTCATCGGGGTTATCTGTGCGGTTGAGTACACATTTCAAGCCACCGAAGCCCTGATAGTTCCGTAAGATACTTTTCTCAGTTTCGGTGGCTTCACGGCGTTCTTTTTCTAATCGCAAGACCACATGGATGGCTTCCGTGTTGGCTTGCAGGACTTCTTTTTTATTGTATGCCATAAGGTTTTCTTTTAATGAAGGTGGAGATAAAAAGGTCGGGAGATAATAATTGTATCTCCCGGTCTATATCTGTTCCTCTCTGTTTCTGTCAGGCTTATCTCCCTCTTTGTTTTCCTTTCTTGTTCTCAAACTCAAAGGAAGTGGCGTAGTCTTCGCCCAGAACAAGTCGGGCATTGAATTTCTTACCTGCCTTGCTGGTTAGCCCTTTAAGGATAGGCGTACGACCAGAACTTATCAAGTCACGGATATTATCTTCAGAGAGATGTATGCCGCAGACGTCACGAAACACGTGAAATCCACAGGTTTCATGCCTGCACTTGGCTACCTTGGCATAGATGCCGACACTCTGCTGTCCGCATTTTGGGCAGCGGTAGACAGGATAGGACTTCTGCTCTGAAGAAAGTGAGAGGAGTTCCTCGCAAATAGTTCCCACGTATGAGTTGATGCCTTGTGAGAACTTATCAGATGGCATCTTTCCTGCTTCAATAGCGGCAAGTGCCAGTTCCCATGCACCTGTCATCTCAGCATTGGCAACCTTCTTGTCCTTGACAATATCATAGACAGCTAGGCCTTTTTCTGTCGGTATGATGGCTTTCTTGTCTCTTCGGATATAGTCACGGAGGATAAGCGTTTCGATGATGTTGGCACGGGTGGCAGGTGTGCCGATACCGCACGCTGCCATTGCTTTCTTGCTTTCTGCATCTTCAACCTCTTTTCCGGCGTTCTCCATAGCAGAAAGTAGTGTTGCTTCTGTGTAGAGAGGTTTTGGTTTGGTCTTATGCTCGGTGATGTCTGCATTGACAAGTGGCAGGACTTCACCTTCTGTTAAGTTCGGCAATGAAGACAAAATCTGTTCATCGCTATCCTCTTTCTTTTCAGCTTCTACTTCTTTACCTTTCTGTACAGCTTTCCAGCCTAAGGAGATTTGTCGGCATGCCTTCCAAGTAAAGGTATTGGTGCCGTCAGTGAATCGCACCTGCATACGCTCTTCCTCCGAATTCGGAGAAAAGGCTTCGACAAAGCGATTAACTACCATTTGATAGATAGTTGTTTCATCTGCCGACAATCCTAATGGTGTTTCACCTGTCGGTATGATGGCGTGGTGGTCAGTTATCTTTGTGTTATTTACCGAATGGCGGTTAAGCGGAGTCGGAAGTGTTTCTCCTATCTTGCGGAGCAGGGCGGGTACTTCCTCAAAGACATCCTCGCTGATGTATCGGCTGCCTGTTCGGGGGTAGGTCGTGATTTTCTTCTCATAGAGGCTTTGGGCTATCGAGAGGGTTTTGTCTGCAGAAAAGCCGTGGCGTCTGTTGGCTTCCTTCTGCAAGGCAGTAAGGTCGTACAAGAGTGGTGGCGCGGTATGCGTTACCTTTCTTGTGACCGTTTCTACCGTAAGCTGGCTCTGACTGCGAAGTGCAGCGAGAGCAGTCTGTGCCAATGCTTCATTTTCATAGTCTTTACAGCCAATGGCTTTCAGCGACAAGTCCTCTTTTTCCATGAGAACGGAGAGTTTCCAAAACGGCACGGAAGAAAAATCACGGTTCTCTATGTACCGACGGCAGACCATAGCAAGTGTTGGGGTCTGTACCCGTCCCAAAGAATAGCCGCCTTTGCGGGCAATGGACAGCGCACGACTTGCATTGATACCCACGAGCCAGTCAGCTTCGCTTCTTGCCTTGGCAGAATGATAGAGGTTGTCGTAATGGCTTCCTGGTTTGAGATTGGAAAGTCCCTCGCGAATAGCCTTATCGGTGAGGGAGGAAATCCACAAGCGGTCGAAAGGCTTATGGCAGTTTAAGTGTTGGTGGATATATCTGAAGATGAGCTCACCTTCACGCCCTGCATCGGTGGCGACAATGATACGATCTGTCTTATCAAAGCAGGAGCGTATCACCTTGAGCTGTTTTAGTGCTGCTGGGTCTGATACATACTCCTTATCCTTACGTACTTGTCGTACCACTAACTGAAATGGATTGGGACGAATGGGCAGGTCCTCTGCTTTGTAGGCAGAAAAGCCATAGGCTTCAGGCATGGCAAGGGCGATGAGGTGTCCCATTGCCCAAGTGACGAGATACCCACCTCCTTCTAAATATCCGTCCTGCTTGCTGTTTGCCCCGATAATGCGTGCAATATCTCTGGCTACCGAGGGCTTCTCGGCAATAATACAAGTTGTCATAGTCGATAATAGAATTAAGGGTTACATTTTACGTCCACGGGACTTCTTCTGCTTGTTTTCATTTTGCTGTTGCTTCTGCTCGGCAGTAGGTTGTGTCTGTCCCGTTTTGAGTGGTTCTTTCACATCCTTGGTGGCTTCGTTGGTCTTGCCGTGGTTATTCACGGCTACCTGCGTTTTGTGTTCTTCGGCTACGGCAACCATCTTTTCTTTGCCAGTTTCCTGCTTCTTGTCAGGATTCCACTTGTAAAAACGTGGGCGGTTCTGTTCCTTGTCCATACGAACGTATGCGTTGAAAGGTTGCCCTTGTTTATCCACCATATTCTTTAAATATAGTGTGCGACCGCTATCCAATGCTTCACGCTGTTTTTCTGATAGCTCCAAGCCGCAGAGCTTATGAGGTACGCCTTGCTGCTGTGTCTGTTTGTGTTCCTGTCGTTCTCTTAAACTCTTGTTGTCACCAAAGATAAACTCAATGCCCTTTCGCTCGGCATTGACCTGAAGCGTGGCATTAAAAGACTTGCCGCTCTTGGCAGTCATGCCTTCAACCTTCACGGCTTTACCTTCCACAAGGTCTTTATACTGAGTGTCAGAGAGTGTCACACCTTTGATTTCCTTGGGGATGTTCACACGATCAGCACGCAGGGCTATAATTTCATTGGTCTGCGGATCGATAGAGACGTAAGCAGAAAAAGGCTCTCCGTTCTTAGGTGTTACCTCAATGGTCTTGCCAAGATTACCCGTAGTGAGGAGTTGCTCCTTTTCTTCGGGAGAGAACTTGTAACCCATATAGGGAAAGTCAAGCTGTGGTTCTTTTCTCAAAGGATGAATTGCCAAACCGATATTGCCGTTATCGTCCGTGCGGAAAGCAAGGCGAGCTTCGGTGTAGATGGTAGTGTCGCCGATAGGAACAGCAATCGTTACGAGGTTGGTCTTTTGCCAATTGAGCATCTTTTCCAATTCTCCACTCTGCTCCAATCGCTCACGGGAAAGACCGAGATCGTCGAGCATCTTCCAATCCACCTTTTCAGGGTCGATAGCGGTGGCATTTTTCTGCCGAGGCAAATAGTCCTCAAAGGGAACGCCCATCTCAGCCAGTTGCTGTTTGCTTTCGGGCTTTTCACGGCTTTGGAGCATGGTACGCAGGTTGTCCACACCCTGCTCCACATTGTCTGCCAATACCTTGTACAACCCGAAATGAGTCGGCTTGTTGAATTGTTTAAGGAAGTTGGTCATGAAGTTCTTCAGAAGTCCGTCCTTGTTGTTGAACTTCAAGAATGCCGCTTGGTTAGCAGCGATTGCTTCGGTGCTTTTAAGGTTTCCCTTGTCGTCAACACTGGAAATGACGGACAATTTACCCACTTCCTTTTCGTTCTTTACCTCCGTGCGGTCTTCCAAGACCAGCACGTAATTGTCATTGCTGTTTGATTCCATTGCTTGATAATTTTAATGATGAATACTATTATCAAGCAGCTAAATTATGGATATAAATATAATGTGGAAAGCACTGGGGAAATTAAAGGAGAAATAGGAAAATCATGGGAAGAACAATTATGAATTTTCCTAAAGTTTTCATGTCATTAGTATCTTTCCTATAATATTCTAAATTCTTTTGATGACGAGAAAAACAGAATTTTAATGATATTCGCTGTTATTTCAAGGGCTCCATTGGGGATAACTCCCTTCCCAAATACCAGTTATCATTTCTTGCAATAGCTGATAGCAGCGTTGGCAACCTGCTTCTACAAAGAGATGATTGGAGCATCACTTTCCACAACGTTCCAATTAGAATCTGCACAGTTCAAATTGTAATAGCTATTAATAGTATATTGGTCATACAAAACACTAAATATTATGGTACAGAGAAAGGACAATAACCTGATATTCTGTCTCTTTATGTAACTATTCAGCGATAAGGTGTATAAACTATTATTGATTATCAATAAGTTACATAAATAGATACATGCAAGTTCTAATAAAGAATGTCATTTCAAGCCTTTTTTGCCACAATGTTACGTTTATAAGTTCTTGATATTCAACGTTCATTATCGCTGAATAGTTACTCCTTTATGTGTAAATGTTATTATGCGTTAAAATAATGATGTTTTTAAAGACGTTTTTTGTATTTTATATTTTTTCTGATTAACTTTACACATCAAATATCATTATGTAGCTTTTATTCTGTAGATAATTCATAAAGAGTTTATTCATGATCAAGAGCAAATACAGATATTATCTAATAATAGAAAAGAATATTAATTCTACAATCGTATTTTTTTCTTCCCTACTAATGCTCTGTATAGCACTAGTATCTTTTAAGAATGTGCCATATTACATCATTTTTGGAAAAACGGTATTCCTCCTCTATTTTACTTTACTACTCTTCTTTTTGTATGCAATAAGAGTTTTATTACCCCATAAAAAAATACGTTATTCTGTTATAGATATCATACTACTAATATATGGTGCTTATCTGTTGTGGAATTGCAATTATAATGGTCTGTTATTCTCTAACAGGGCTCTTGAGATTGAGGCATGTTTTATCTTATACATTGTACTAAGATCCTGCCAATCCATTCATTCTTGGAGCATTATCATTTGTGTAATGCTATTAGGGGGTATTCTGCAAGGAATATTAGGAATTTCGCAATTGTTAGGGCTAACAACATCAAATAATGTTTATTTTATAATTACAGGTAGCTTTTATAACCCTGGACTCTATGGGGGATACCTAGCTAGTTTGTTCCCAATAGCTCTTGGAATAAAATTATATAAAGACCCTATTGGTTTTAAACTTAATATTAAAATTTTAAAGTCAAAAATTACAAATTATCTATTGGATACCTGCCTAATAATTCTTTTATTTACAATAATCATCAGTCAATCGCGAGCTGCATGGTGTTCGACTATTTTTGTGACTATATATTTTGTTCTTTACAAAATAAAGTATGTTAAAAAAAAGAATAAAGAATTCGTTTTAAACAAAAAGAAAGCAACAGTTTTAATATTATGCTTCATTGTTACTAGTATTATAATTTATGTGTTGATTTATTTAAGAATTACATCTGTAGCAGGTCGTCTCTACATATGGAGAATTTCAAGTAATATCGTTGATAAAAATAATTTCTTAACAGGTATAGGTCTAAATAGGTTTAATCCAATATACATGATAAAACAAGGAGAATATTTGGAGAATAATCCTTTTTCTCCTTTTTCGATGCTGGCAAACAATACTGAATATTGTTTTAATGAATTTTTTCAATCTTTCATAGAGACAGGGATGATTGGCCTTGTTCTGTTGGTTTGCATTATTCTTTCTATTTTGTTTATTCGTAACAAGAATAATAGTGAATGGATATTAATTGTAAAAGGTGGAATAATAAGTATTACTTTATTTTCTTTATTCTCATATCCACTCCATGTCCTTCCCATACTTCTAATCTTTTTCGTTTATATTGCTTTTGGGGCTTTTCTATCTCCTGTGGGGCACATTTATATATTGAATAAGACACTATCACATATAATGTCTTTCGTTTTATCAATCAGTCTATGCACTATATGCATATTTATATATGAGAAAGTTAATCTCTACTATCAAGCCTTGAAGAATTGGAATACAGCTGTTTTAATTATGGCAAATTACAATTATGTGGAAAGCTTGCCTTTTTACAAGGCTGCTTATTCGGCATTGTATCAAAATGGATATTTTTTAAATGACTACGGGAAAAATCTCTATTTGATGGGAAATTTTTCAGCAAGTAATAAAATTTTGTTTGAAGCTGCAAATGTTCATATTACCTCATTTACCTATCTAACAATAGGTTTAAACTACGATAAACTAGACAATTTTATGTTGGCTGAAAAGTATTACAAGAAAGCATATTGGCTTTGCCCGGAAAGGCTCTATCCATTATATTTACTCGTAAAGTTATACGAAAGACATGGAAAGCTTCAAGAAGCGTGCTCATTAGGGAATATTGCCTTACATAAAAAAACAAAAATAAATTCTATTGCTATAAAACAGATGAGGGAAGAAATATTTTTAATTTTAAATACCAATAAAGGACTATAAAATTATGAGAAAATTATCACTTACACAATTGTTTCCATTATTTCTAATGATTGCAGCTTGTTCACAACCTATAAAGGAAATAAAAAATCCTCAAAAAGGAAAGTTGTTAAATAGGATAAGTTGTGTCCTTAAGGGAGAAAAACAATTTCTATTAGATTCTATTTCTGCACCAAGACCTTCATATATGCAAATAATTCAAAATCAAGATCATAGATTATTAACATTTCTAAACGAATATAATTCCTCTATTTATTTTTATGACTATTTGACGACAAGATTTATTAAAAAAATCGATTTTGGTTCTGAAACTAATGACATTATAAAACCTGCAGGATATTTTATCTGTGGAGATGATAGTCTTTTTATGCTGGATAAAGCAAGAATGGACCTTGTTGTATTTAATAAAAATAAAATAGTCCAACGTATTCCATTAAAAGACAGTCGGTTAAAAGATTGGCCCAATAATTATCCACAATATCTTCTTAGCACTGTCAATCCAATCTCTAAAATTAGAGGAGAACTAATTTTAATTGGACAACTTTTCTGGTCTATACCCCAAAATGATATTACAAAATTCCATTTTGCAGCATATATTGACATAAAACAGGGAAAAGTCAAATATTATCATACTTATCCAGAACAGATATACGGAAATGGTGTAAATTGGGAAGGTGGACTATTCACTTCTGTTTTTTACACGATTTCACCGATAGGACAGTTAATCCTAAGCTTTCCTCCATCACATAGTTTATATCTTGCCAATTTTTACTCAAACTCGTATAAAAGCATCTATGGTGGTAGTAATAATGCAAATACAATATACTCCATAGACTATGACGATACAAGGGAAACACCAAATGAATTATGCTCAAAAAGCTATATTGGACAAGATGTATATTGTGCTATTTTATATGACTCTTTTCGAAAACTATATTATAGATTTATGTTAGCAGGAGTCCCAAATTCTTCAATCGGAAATTCAAAGGAAAAAAAAGTTTTATCCATAATTGTCATGGATAAAGATTTTAAGTATCTTGGTGAATCAAAAATAGGACCATGCGGTGAATGGAACTGGAAAAACTCCTTTGTCACATCCGAAGGACTGAATATCGAATATAATACCCCAAAAGATTTTAACGAGAATTATTTAACCTTTAAGACTTTTGTGTTTAAGAAGATTTGATTATGAAAAGATATATTTATATTTTACTAGGATACTTACTGCTGGGAACTATCGTCTCCTCATGTAATAGGAAAAGTACTTTTGATGAAGAGAGCTTCTTTATCAATGCTATTGATCATGCACAAATTTCTAACTCCTATAAATGGATAGTCATAATACCAGGGGCTGGTTGCTCAGGCTGTATACAGGAAGGAGAATTCTTTATGAAAAATTATGTAAACAATGGTAATATATTGTTTGTCTTGACAAATTTATCATCACTGAAAATATTGCAATCCAAAACAGGGGTTAAAATAAAAGAACATTCAAATATTTATGTAGATCGAGGTAATGATTTCTATTTACCTACAAAAAATTCAGTATATCCATGTGTCATTAGAATGGAAAAAGGGAAAGTGACAAAATTCTCTTTTCAAACGCCCCAAACTACTGCACTATATGATCTTGAAGAAATTCTTGAAAATTCAAAGTAGCCCAAATGGCTATATATTTTTTAAAAATCAAAAACAATTAATTATGAAGAAAAAACTTCTAAGTGTTGGTATTGCCTTCTGTTCAATAGTGGCAATATCCTTAGCTACCCTAAATGGGAAGGTAAAGTCTTATTCAGGAATCAGCCTGGCTGATCTTGTAAGTACGACCGAGGTGAATGCAGAGTGTACACCAGCTTCAGACTGTTCTGCAAGCGGAAAATGTCTGAATGGTCCTGGAATCTGTGTGTTCGCAGTGGAGTATCGTGAATGCGATCCATACAAGTAATCTTATTTTAGCAGGGGGTGCGTTCGCCCTCCCTGCTTCATAATTGTAAGAAGCATCCTATGAGAACCTGTAGAAATCTTGGAGTATTTCTCCTGTTTGGTCCGTTCTTCCTAACTGTATTCGGTCAGAATCAACCGGATACTGCACAAGACTTGGAGGTAATCCATTCGGTACTGCCTCAGGACCAGCCATACATGCTCTTTAGCAAGGGAGTCTATGAGACAGGTGAAGATATGTGGTTCAAAGCATGGCTGTTCGACCGCTCCTTTTTAACACTGTCGAATAGGAGCCGGACTCTCTTTCTGAGAATCTATGATTCCACCGACAGTCTTGTGTGGAATGAGAAATATCCGATTTCCGGTGGGCGGGCTGAGGGACACGTTTTCATCGGGGAGAAATGGAATACTGGGGAATACCGGGTGGAAGGATATACTCAGTCTTCGTTCTATGCAGACAGCACAGAAGCCATCTTTCCTCAAAAAATATGGGTTGTTGACCGAATCGACAAACAGAAACCACAAGACACGAAAGCTATACAGCAGAGAGATAACATCAGACTTGGCTTGTATCCAGAGGGGGGCTATCTGGTTCAGGGTATAAAAAACTATGTTGCATTTAAGACAACAGACAACCAAGGTATGCCTGCCCCCTTGAATGGCTGGCTATGTGAAAATGGAGCGAGGATATTGGACATAGAAAGCTATCATGACGGAATGGGGCTCTTTTCGTTCGTCCCTCAAGAAGGAATCCGCTACACGGTACAACTAACCAATGGGCAAGAGTTTCCTCTTCCCACATCTCTCCGTTCGGGCATGGTAATGCATTTGGAACACACAGACAGGAAAAATGTTGTGTTCTCGGTGAGGCAGCCCAAGGGAAGCATGCCCCGTCGTATAACTCTATTTGTGCAGATGCGTAATGTGCCCTGTTGTCGGGCCAAAGGCATACTTCGGGATAGCCTCATCATCACTTTGCCTACGAGCGAGTTTATCGGACAGGGAATTGCCGAGGCAACCCTTTACGATGAGCAGCAGCGTCCGGTAGCTGAAAGGTTGTTCTATGTCTTGCCTGATAAACAGCTGGCGATAACAGCTCGTCCGTCGAAAGAAGTCTATTCACGCCGTGATAAAGGTAAAGTAAGGATACATGTGACCGATTCCGAGGGAAAACCGGTACAGGCAGAAATATGCGTGAGTATCTTTGACAAAGCTTACATGAGCCAAGCCTACCGGGAAACGATGCTGTCCTATAATTTACTCTCAACCCAGATACGTGGTAATATTCATCACCCCGCCTACTACTTCGACCGGAATAACCCGGACAGATTGCATGCTTTGGACCTGTTGCTTCTTACGCAAGGGTGGCGGCGGTATACCTGGCAGGAAAGTCGGAAGGACTATCATGGGAAACCATTCCTATGTGACAGCATCATCGGAAGAGAAACCGTGGGAAGTCGTAAGATGAAAAGAAATACCACCAACGGAGGTGAGCAGGTGATTCAGGTGTTCGGACCTTCCGGGGATAGTCAGTTCCTATGGACCGATTCCGTGGGCAACTTCTCTGTTCCCGTGTCTGTCATGAATACACTTCGGGGTGGATATGTCTATATCAAGCCACTTCTGGGAAAAGAGTTCAAGCCACATCTGACGCTCTCGGATGGTACGGTACTGATAGACTCCATAAGGAAGTCGAAAAAATCATACCAATCTTATTTGAACAATGTCGAGAAAGAAAAGAAAGACGCGGAGCTTGTCACAACCCAGACAGGGACAGTGCTGCTGAACGAGGTACTTGTCACCAGGAAGCGCAGGATTCCCTTCAGGGATAAGTTCATGGGGAGGCTGGATAGCCTGGTAAATATAAATTTAGGCCCATGGGTCTGCAAACACGGCTTTTTAGAAAACTACAAAGAGGGATATTCCCACTTAATGGGAGATGAAAGAGCACCTGTCCAATGTGCTCAACATAGTAGAGATACTTTAAATGTTCGGAGGAAACCCGTTATCGGAAAGATGTATCGGATTATAAAATACGAACCTAATACACAGGGAATATGGATCGTCAAAGATGTCGAGGACATAAAGTATGAGGGTCCTATCTACACCGATGAGGAATTGCTCCGTATGAATAACATCACGCGTGTCAAGGGCTACTATGGCCAACGCGAGTTCTATACGCCCGATTCCGTGGAGATGCTGTCCTCGCTACCCGATGCGCGGAATACATTGCTATGGAGTCCCTCTGTTCTGACTGACAAGAACGGAGATGCCATCGTGCCATTTTGGACATCTGACATCAATACGCAGTTTATAGGAGTCGTGGAGGGTACCGATGGTCTGGGACTATTAGGCAGTAACACTTTTGAGTTTCATGTATCAAAAACCATGGAAGAATGAAGACGAGAATAGCTGAAAGCCGGACAGTAGGGCTGATATTCATGCTGCTGTACATAGCCAGTACGGGGGGTGCCTCTGCACAGACTCGCAATGACACCCTCAGTCAGATGAGAGACTCTATCGTACATCTGAAGGGGGTACAGGTCAGTGCCTCACGTCCGCTGATAAAGACAGAGCTCGATAGGATAACCTATCATGCAGCCGATGATCCCGACAGCAGGAGCATGACGCTGTTGGAAATGCTGCGGAAGGTGCCTATGGTTACGGTAGAGGGGAATGATGTCGTGAAAGTAAAGGGCAGTACTGATTTCAAGGTATATGTGAACGGCAAGCCAAACACCATGATGAGCAACAAGCCCACGGAGATGATGAGGACCATCCCCGCTTCGACCGTCAGGAAGATAGAAGTCATTACGAATCCCGGTGCCAAATATGATGCGGAGGGCGTGGCAGGGATACTCAACATCATTACGTTAGGCAGTTCGAAGCTGGAAGGCTACAACGTCAGTCTGGGCGTGGGAGTAATGAATATAGCACAAAGTGCAAACGTGTCAGGACTGGCCAAGGTCGGGAAATTAACCCTGTCAGTCACGGACGGAGTAAGCTATTCAAGACCACCCAAGGCATGGCAGGAGACGGAACGCACAGGTAAAACGCTGTCGGCAGCAGGACAGATGCACTCCTACTCTGATTATCAGGTCAAGGCACCCGCCCATTTCATGGAATTGGGCGGCAGCTATGAGTTTGACAGCCGCCACTTGCTCAGTATTACGGCAGGAGTAGAGAACTACACAGGGAAAAGCCGGACGGACATGCACACTGATATGTACGACGGCAATGGTGGGCATAGATACAGCTTCGATAATGAGCATGCGTCACGCAATCGAATTAACAGCCTGTACGCAGGAATCGATTACCAGCACACGTTTGGCAGACATGGCGGTGTCATAACGCTGTCGTATCGCTTTTCAGCAGTACCTTCCACCGTTATGTCCTCCAGCCTTTATTACTGGCAAAAAGGCCAGACACCGGATTTAAGTTTCAAGGACCGGTGTACCACGTCCGATCTGCATATGGACGAACATACCAGTCAGATAGACTATACCGTAACCAGAGGTGGAAAGCATACATGGAGTGTGGGGGCTAAATACATCCATCGCAGCCATAAGAGTGACAATGTCGAAGCTACAAGAACGGCAGGTACGGAAGACCCTTTTGAGGAAGATCAGAGTCAGTTTCTTTCTTACAGACAGAGGACTGATATTTCATCCGCATACACGGAATATGCCATACAGCACAAGCAAATATCAGGAAAGATGGGATTGCGTTATGAGCATTCTTCGCAGAAAGTAAGCTATCCTGAAGATAACCTCCTGACGCGTCATGAAAGTTTCGGTGTGCAATTCGATAACGTGGTCCCTTCCTTGTCAATCGGCTACCGTATAGGGGAGACACGGATGCTCACGTTCTCTTATGCCATGCGCATATCACGCCCCAACATCTGGAATCTGAATCCCTATGTAGACCGGACGAATCCTACAGTCATCAAGACAGGAAACCCTGACCTGACCACATCATCCTCGCATAACCTGAGCCTCTCGTTCAACTCGTTTGCCCGGCGCTTTGGAATAAACATGACGGCAGGACTCGACTTACAGGATCGTGGCATCATCGGCTACTCCTATTGGGGTAATCCTGTCTCCCTGACCGACAATATGGTAACAGAGGAAGATGCCACCCTTATCTCCACGTATGGCAATCTGCTCAAGAGAAGTAATGTTTATCTGAACCTTTACATCCGGTGGGCACTCTCTGGGAGCGCCACCTTGAATGTCAATGCAAACGGAGCATATACCAATCTTAAAAGTTCACAGCTGGGACAGCATAATAATGGATATTCAAGCAGTCTTTCGGTCAATTTACAGAAGAACCTGCCGTGGAGGTTGAGAATGGTGGCAGGTTGTTCGCTGAACAGCCGAAGCTTAAATCTGCAAGGGTATACCGAAGGCTCCATGATGTACCGTCTTATGCTGATTCGTTCTTTCTTGAAAGACGACAGGCTGACGGTGACCATCTATGGAAATAATCTGTTCCAAAATGATTTGCGTATAGAACAGCTTACCGAAACTGCCGACTTTACAAATCGCTTTACGAATGTAAGACGTGACTATCGCAGCTTCGGTATAAACGTCAGCCTGCGTATAGGAAAGCTGCATGATAAGGTGAAACGCACATCGAAGAGCATATCAAATGATGACATCATCATAGATGGGAATCCAAGAAACCAGAAATAGTAAATAACAAATGAAGAGAAAGTTCGTTTTCCTGATTTTTACATACTTGGTTTTAGCATCATGTACTAATGGCCAAGTAAATACTAGGGGGCACCAAATCCGCTTCCCGAAATATGAGAAATTCGTATGTTTAGGTAAAGAAATTCCTAGTGCTAATCTAAAAAAAACATCTATGAAAATTGTAATGTATGCTGATTCTACAGGATGTACAGGATGTAAACTGCAACTGGATATGTGGAAATTTTATATAGATGATGTCCAAAAAGTTAGCAATGGAAGAGTTTCATTTCTTTTCTATCTTCAGCCGCGTAGCATCAAGGAACTTAAATATCTATTGGAGTCAGAAGAATTTGATTATCCTGTATGTATTGACATCAAAGGGAGGTTTGCGAAATTGAATAATTTAAATGGAGATTATGTATGCTTGCTAGATAAAGATAATAGGATTGTATTAGAAGGACATCCTTTGCAATCTGCAAGGATAAAAAAGAAATATTTCGATAAAATATCTCAA
>ERZ1674297.278-NODE-280-length-13963-cov-9.534081_pt1 | contig 13963 bp, 9 predicted proteins | sample MGYA00581112_ERZ1674297 | MGnify/ENA primary metagenome ERZ1674297 (study PRJEB41354, sample SAMEA4873322) | human saliva metagenome | biome: human-associated habitat [ENVO:00009003]; feature: mouth environment [ENVO:08000002]; material: saliva material...
CCATACCGGGGGCACCCATCGGCATCTCGGGCTTGTCTTCTTTTTTGTCGCAGATCACGCACTCGGTGGTGAGGAACATGCCGGCCACGGAGGCTGCATTTTCGAGCGCCACGCGGGTCACCTTGGCGGGATCCACAACGCCGGCTTCGCGGAGGTTGACAAACGTGTCGTTCTTGGCGTTGTAGCCGAAATCGCCCTCGCCTTCGCGCACCTTGTTCACAATCACTGCACCTTCCACGCCGGCATTGCGGCAGATTTGGCGGAGGGGTTCTTCGATGGCGCGGCGAATAATGGCGATACCCGTCTGTTCGTCGGCGTTGTCGCCCTTCACGTCGGCCAGTGCCTGCTGGGCGCGGATGTAAGCCACGCCACCTCCGGTCACGATGCCCTCTTCGACAGCGGCGCGTGTGGCACAGAGTGCGTCGTCGCAGCGGTCTTTCTTCTCCTTCTGTTCGGTCTCACTGGCTGCACCGACCTCGAGCACGCACACGCCACCCGAGAGTTTGCCGAGACGTTCCTGGAGTTTCTCCTTGTCGTAGTCAGAAGTCGAGTTTTTGATCTCGTTTTTGATCTGCTGCACGCGCTCGGCAATGTTTTCTTTCTTACCCGCGCCGTCCACGATGGTGGTATTGTCCTTCGTCACAGTAACTTTCTCAGCGGTGCCGAGCATGTCGAGCGTAGCCTGCTCGAGTTTGAGTCCCTTGTCCTCGCTGATCACCACGCCGCCGGTGAGCACGGCGATGTCCTCGAGCATGGCCTTGCGACGGTCGCCGAATCCGGGCGCCTTCACGGCACAAATCTTCAGCTGCGTGCGCAGGCGGTTCACCACGAGGGTGGTCAGTGCTTCGCTGTCCACGTCTTCGGCGATCACCAAGAGGGGACGGCCACTCTGCACGGCGGGTTCGAGGATGGGGAGGAAGTCTTTGAGGTTGGAAATCTTCTTGTCGTAGATCAAGATGTAGGGGTTCTCCATCTCGCAGTGCATCTTTTCGGCGTCGGTCACGAAGTAAGCCGAAAGGTAACCGCGGTCGAACTGCATACCCTCGACGGTTTTGAGCACCGTGTCGCGTCCCTTGGCATCTTCGATGGTGATCACGCCATTGGCCGTGACAGCGCGCATGCCGTCGGCGATGAGTTTACCGATTTCGGCGTCGTTGTTGGCCGAAATGGTGGCCACCTGTTCGATCTTGTCGTAGTTGTCGCCCACCTGTTCGGCCTGCGACTGGATGTGTGCCACCACGGCGCTCACCGCCTTGTCGATACCGCGCTTGAGGTCGAGAGGATTGGCACCGGCAGCCACGTTTTTCATGCCTTCGGTGAGGATGGCCTGCGTGAGCACGGTGGCCGTCGTCGTACCGTCGCCCGCATCGTCGCCCGTCTTGGAGGCCACGCTCTTGACGAGCTGTGCACCGGCGTTTTGGAAGGAGTCTTCGAGTTCAATCTCCTTGGCCACGCTCACACCGTCCTTGGTGATGCGGGGCGCACCAAACTTCTTATCGATCACCACGTTGCGGCCTTTCGGTCCGAGCGTGACTTTAACGGCGTCGGCCAGGGCGTCGGCACCTTGGCGCAGGAGTTCGCGAGCATCTACGTTGTACTTAATATCTTTTGCCATGATCTGTTGCTAATTAAGATAGGGGTTGGCGTGTCGGCGGGCGGTGAGGCGCACACCGTTCCACGCGGAAATGAATTGAGAAATCGCTTTGAGGGCGAAGCCAAACGGCTTGGGTGGTCTTATTCCACCACGGCCAAGACGTCGCTCTGTCGCATGATGAGCAACTTTTCGCCGTCTATTTCCACTTCGGTGCCGGCATATTTTCCGTAGAGCACATTGTCTCCGGCTTTGAGCACCATGGTTTCGTCCTTCGTGCCTTGACCCACGGCCACCACCGCGCCGCGGCTGGGTTTTTCCTGTGCGGTGTCGGGAATGATGATGCCGCCGACGGTTTTTTCCTCGGCCGGTGCGGGCTTGACAAGCACGCGATCTGCAAGCGGTTTGATAGTCATTGTTGTCGTTCTTTTGATGTTTCGAATTTGTCCATGTGGGATGCAAAGACCTTGCCAAGGGAGGCCGACGCCACGGAGTGCGACATTTTGTCAGCACAGATGACAAAAACGCGGTGTCGCTCCCCATTCCGGCGGTCATCGCGGCGGGGCGTGCGTCACTTTGCAACCCGATTGCGAGAAGAAAGGTCTATTTTTGCATTGTCGTCCTCCCGCTCGTGCCCCTTTTCGCGCACCCAAGCGACGACGACACACCTTATGATATAGAACTCCCCGCGGCGCCTCACGGCCTCATCCGCGGTTTCACTCCCCTTGTCCATGTCCTCTCTCCTCCCCCTCTCGTCCTTTTCGGCCGGCGGCCGGCGCCTTGCCCACCGCGTGGCCACCTTGCCGACCGATCACGCGCCGTTTCTGCTCGAAAGTCGCGCGTTTTCGTTCAGCATCTCCCCGTTTTTCGCCCATAACGCCCCGCTTTCTTCGTCCGCCCCGCGCGGCACCTGCTGCGGCGGGGAGACCGCGGCGGCCACGCGCCCTGCACACCCCCACACCGCCCCTGCGTGCGGCTGCGCCTGCTGCGGGCACGCCGGCCGCGGGGCCGATCAAGATCACGAGCCCGAAGACGGATGGCGCCAATGGGTGCGCCCCGCTGTGGGTTTGGCCCTCGCCCTCTCCGCCTGGGGCCTCCTGCACGCTGTGCCCGCCCTCGCTCCGTGGGAGCGCCTGCTCTACGTGCCGGCCTACGTGTGTGTGTCGGTCGGCGTGTGGCGCGAGGCGTGGGAATCGGTGCGCGGCGGCAGCTGGTTCAACGAGTTCACCCTCATGCTCCTGGCCACGGTGGGCGCGCTCGCCCTCGGCGACTGCCCCGAAGCCGTGGGCGTGATGCTCTTCTACCTGGTGGGCGAAACCCTGCAGGGGATGGCCGTCGGGCGCGCCCGTGCCGACATCGCTTCGGTGGCGGCGCTGCGGCCCGATCACTGCACAGCCGTCGACGAGTGCGACGATTCGCTGCACGAGGTCGACCCGACCACCGTGGTGCCCGGCACCGTGCTGCACATTGCCCGCGGCGCGCGGGTGCCCCTCGACGGGCTGCTGCTCACCCCCTCGCTGCGTGCCGACACATCGGCCCTCACGGGCGAGAGTGCACCGCGCACCTTCGCAGCCGGCGACGAGTTGGCGGCCGGGGTCATCGCGCTCGACCGCGCAGCCCGCATCCGCGTGACGAAACCCTACGGCGAAGATGCCCTTTCGCGCATCATGCACCTGGTGGAAGAGGCCGCCGAACGCAAAGCCCCCGCCGAACAAATGATGACGCGCATCGCCCGCGTCTACACGCCCGTGGTGGTAGCGCTGGCCGCCCTGCTCGCCACCGTGCCCACGGTGCTGGCGGCCGTGCGCCCGGACTGGGGCATTGCCGCACCACAATGGTGGTATCGCGCACTGGTGTTTCTGGTGGCTTCCTGCCCCTGTGCCTTGGTGCTGAGCGTGCCGCTGAGCTATTTCCGCGGCATCGGCGTGGCCTCTCGGCGCGGCATCCTCTTCAAAGGGAGCCTGCATCTGGACCGCGCGGCCGACATCGACACGGTGGTGTTCGACAAAACGGGCACCCTCACGCACGGCACGGTGACGGTGGCCGACGGCGTGGAGAGCGGCACGGCGGGTGCTTTCACGGTGGCCGACGACCGCACGCGCTCCTCGGCCGCGCCGGCGGTCGAAGCCCTGCACCGCATGGGCGTCCGCACGGTGGTGCTCTCGGGCGACGAGCGCGCGAAGGTGGAAGCCCTGGCGCGCGAAATTCGTCTCGACGAATGGCACGGCGCTCTCCTGCCGGCCGACAAACTCACGGCACTCGAAGAGCTCATCGCCGCGGGAAGGCACACGGCCTATGTGGGCGACGGGGTGAACGACGCCCCGGTGCTGGCGCGCGCCCACGTGGGATTGGCCATGGGGGCCGAGGGAACGGATGCCGCCGTGGACACAGCCGATGCGGTGCTGGCCACCGACGATCTGCGGCGCGTGCCCGAAGCGCTGCGCATCGCACGCCGCACGCGCCGCCTGGTGTGGACCAACGTAGCGCTGGCCGTGGGCATCAAACTCGCAGTGCTGGTGCTCTCGGCCTTCGGCCTAGCGGGCATGTGGGCGGCGGTGTTTGCCGACACGGGCGTGGTGCTGCTCTGCGTGGCCGTGGTGCTGTTGGCGCGCTTCCCCGCGGGGGCGGCACAACCGGCGGATTGCGAGGCCGAAATGCGCAGCGAATCGGCAGAAAAATCGTAACTTTGCGCTCATCGTCTCGGCGTGCGGCGCAGCGCCCTTCGGCGGCCGGCGGCGCGTGCCGAGACGTCCCACCCCTTTCTTTCCCTTTGTCTCATGACCACTCCCGAAGAAGAAAAACTCTTGCACCGCGGCATTCGTCCCACTGCGGCGCGTCTGCTGGTGCTGCGCGCATTGGAGGCGGCGGGTTGCGCCCTCTCGTTGGCCGACTGCGAGGCGCGGTTGGGCACGATGGAGCGCAGCACGGTGTTTCGCGCGCTCTCCACCTTTGCCGAGCACCATTTGGTGCACCATGTGGAGGATGGCACGGGACAGTTGAAGTATGCGCTCTGTCCGGACTCGTGTCATTGTGGCGAAACCTCGGCCGACGATCCGGCAGACCTGCACCTTCATTTCGTTTGCGAGCGTTGTCACCGCACGCTCTGCTTGTCCGATGTGCCGATTCCCATCCCTCAGCTTCCCGATGGCTTCGTGATTCACACGGCGGGCTATGTGGTGCGTGGCATCTGCGCCGATTGTGCCGCTCGCTCGCGATCTTGATGCCGCGCTTGGGATGCCTCGGGGCGAACTTGCCGTTCATTTCCGCAAGCTGTCCACGCCACTCCCCACAACCCCACTCCCCTCTCGGGCACACCCGCGTTTCTTCCGCACACCGCCCACGCCACTCCCCACTGCCCCACTCCCCTTTCGCGCACACCCGCGTTTTTTCCGCAAGGTGCTCTGCCGCTCCTACTCTCCGCGGACTTGTCTCCACGCCTTCCCGCACCTGCGCCACGTCCCGCCCCGCAGCACCCCACTCCCTCCGCGCCGCCACCGCTGCGATGGGGATCTTCTTCCGAAAACACAAAAAAACGAGCACCGTTCCTTGGGGAGCGGTGCTCGTTTTGGGTTGCTAAGCGGTCGGAAAAGACCGGTTATCCTCATGTTTCAGAAGCCTCAACCCAAGAAGACGGAGAGGACGAGTTGCGCCAAGAGGATGCGCATGAACATGGCCAGGGGATAGACCGTGGAATAGCCCACAGCCGGGGCGTTGTTGCCCGCGGTGGCATTGGCAAATGCGAGGGCGGGAGGGTCGGTGTTGGAGCCGGCAATGAGTCCCATGAGGGTGAAGTAGTTGAGCTTCATCTTCAGTCGCGCAAAGACGCCGACCAGGAGGATGGGCACGGTGGTGATGAGGAAGCCCATCCAGACGTAGTGCACACCGTCGCCCTGGGTGATGGTGTTCCAGAACGAGGCGCCGGCCTGGATGCCCACACTGCTGAGGAAGAGCACGAGTCCGACTTCGCGCAGGAGGAGGTTGGCCGAGGTGGAAACGTAGGTGTTGATCTTATAGCGGTAGCCTACGGCGCCGATGAGGATGGCGACGACGAGCGGTCCGCCGGCCAGGCCGAGTTTGACGGGCACGGTGATGCCGGGAATGGGGATGGGGATCTGTCCCACGATGATACCGATGAGGATGCCGAAGAAGATGGCGCCCACGTTGGGGTGGTCGAGGTGTTTGACCTGTGCGCCGACCACATCTTTGAAGCGCTCGATGTTTTTCTCCGTGCCGGTGACCAAAATGCGGTCGCCGACCTGCAAACGGAGGTCGCGTGCGGCGAAGAGGTCCATGCCGTGGCGGGTGACGCGGGTGACGTTGACGTTGTAGAGCGAGGAGACGTGGAGCTGCGCGAAGCTTTTGCCGTTGATTTCGGGTCGCGTCACGACAAGGCGGCGGCTGACGTACTGTTCGCTTTCGATTTTCTCCTCGTGTCCCACTTCGATGAGTTCACCGAGGAGTTCGCTGATGCGTTCGGCGTCCTTTTCGGCGCAAACGAGGTGGATCTGCATGTTTTGCTCGAGCACGGTTTCGCGTCCCGGGATGAGGAGCGTGCCGTCGGGGAGGATGCAGCGCGAAATGACGAATTGGACGTTGAGGAACTGGTGGAGCGCTTCGAGGGTGCGGCCTTCGGCGGCGCTTTTGGTGACGCGAATCACCAGGTGTTTGGGCGCCGACGCGGGATCGTTCTCTTCGGCCGCTTCCAAAGCCTTGCGCTCCTCTTCAAGCGAGGTGCGGGTGAGGAAGCGCACGGCGATGGTGGCCAGGATGATGCCCACCACGCCGAGGGGATAGGCGCAGGCGTAGCCGTTGGCGATGACAGGCACGTCTTTCACGCCCGTCATCAGGTCGGGCAGCACGTTGTTGGCCGCACCAAGACCGGGGGTGTTGGTCACCGCTCCGTAGAGCACGCCCACCATCATGGGGAGATTGTTGGGCGAGTGGGGGTCGCCGAAGATGCCGAGGGCGGTGGCGAGGAAGTAGAGGCCGATCATCACGGCCACATTGAGGAGCACAAGGCTGAGGGTGAGCATGTTCATGCCCAGACCGCCCGATTTGAAGGTTTGGAAGAAGCTGGGGCCCACCTGCAATCCGATGCAGTAGACGAAAAGAATGAGGCCGAGCTCCTTGACCATGTCGATCACGTGCTTTTGTCCGGCGACGGCGGCGACAGGGTCTGCATAAAGATAATGTGTGCAGATGTGTCCGACGAGAATACCGACGAAAAGTACCCACGTCACGCCGAAGGCGATACCGTTTTTGCCGCCGATGCGCCAACGTCCCAGGCGGACGCCGAGACTGATGACCAGGGCATACAGAATAACCAAGTGAGCTAAGCTCTCAGGGTTCTGCATGAGTTTAATGAACCATTCCATGGATTGAATTGAATTTGACTGACTGTATAATTATTTCCGCCTGCAAAATTAAAACTTATTCGATATTTTCCCAAGCCTTCTCGGGGCGAAAAGCGCAAAAGCGGGGAGGTTTTCGCATTCGGGCGGGGTAAATTCACAATGAAAAGATAAAAACCGCATACGTCGCAGCATTTTTGTAGCCCACTCGGCGCAATTATTCCTGACACTTGGGGGATGTCGCGCAATAATATTCGCACCGCAACACTCGCGCACGCTCCGCCGTACGCTGTGTCCCATCCAGTGCCGTGTTCTTTTGTTTTCACCGTCTGTTCCGTCTCGGTTGCCCCGACCGAGACGAGCATAAAATTCGGTGTGAAGATAAAGAAATGGTACAAGAGGCCTTGCAACGACAAAAAACATGTATCTTTGTAGATGGCTGACGCTTCCTCGGCCATGACCGGCGCGAAAACAGATGCTGCTGACGCTTCGCCCCAACGAACGGAGGGCTGCCGAACAGTCCGCCTTCCTTTGTTTCACCGCTCAGTGACGGGGCCGTCTCGCGAATCACGAGCAGCCCTGCGGAATCGTTCCCGACACCTTAAATAAACTTCTCTGAGTAATCCCGATTCACCTCTCCATCATCGCATGTTTAACGAAGCGACACGCGTACAGATGCCGGCTTTGGTGCATCTGACCCGATTAGGTTACCAATACTTTGGCAAGATCCATGAAGACGATGCCAAAGAGGGGGTATATGACCCTGACACCAACATCCTTCTGCAGGTATTTCGAGCGCAATTCTGCAAACTCAACCCAACGCAGTCCGGTGTTTTTGAACAAACTTTATCTGCGATTCGCAAAGAACTCAACGACGACGATCTAGGTTGTGGTTTTTATCAGCGGCTCAAAGCCACCTCTCCACTCAAACTGATCGATTTCGACCACCCGGAAGCTAACGTATTCCATTGTACGGCAGAATTCACCTGTAGAAATGGACAAGCCGAGTTTCGCCCGGACATCACCCTGTTCGTCAATGGGCTGCCGTTGTGCTTCGTCGAAGTGAAAAAGCCCAACAACTCCGGGGGCATGGTGGCAGAAAGTACGCGCATGAACAAAGAGCGATTTCCCAACGCGAAGTTTCGTCGCTTCATCAACATGACGCAACTGATGATTTTCTCGAACAATATGGAATACGACACCCGGGGAGGAGTGGTACCGGTGGAAGGCGCGTTCTACTGCACGGGAGCAAGAAGTTTTGCTCCCTTCAATTGTTTCAGAGAAGAGAATACACGAGGTAACAAAGTCGCGCCTTTTCACGAAAACTATCCCTACGGAGAAATCATCCCCTCGATCGAGAAGCAAATTCTTACGGACTACAATTGCCAGGTGATCCACACGAGTCCTGAGTATCAAAGCAACCGTTCGCCCTTCACTCCCACCAATCGGATTTTGACTTCAATGTGCAGCCCCGAACGCTTGCTCTATCTGCTGCGCTATGGCATTGCCTATGTGCGTATGGAACGAGAAGTGGATGGAAAAATTGAGTCGACCGACCAAAAGCATATCATGCGTTATCAGCAACTCTTTGCAGCGATGGCGATAGAGCGCAAACTTTCGGAGGGCATCCGTTCCGGTCTTGTGTGGCACACGCAGGGAAGTGGAAAAACCGCACTGTCCTATTACTTGACGCATGTGCTCAACGACTATTTTGCTCGTCAAAACAAAGTGGCCAAGTTCTACTTTATCGTAGACAGACTCGACCTGCTCGAACAAGCCACTCAGGAATTTGAAGCGAGAGGTTTGGTGGTCAACACCGCCAATAGCCGCAAAGAACTCATGGAACAGTTTCGTATCAATCAGGCTCAACACGGATCGACGGGCAAAGCAGAAATCACAGTGGTCAACATCCAACGTTTCGCCGAAGACAAAGAGCGCGTGGAACTCAATGCCTACGCCACGAATCTGCAAAGGGTCTTCATCTTAGACGAAGCGCACCGCGGCTATCGCCCGGGTGGTTGTTTTTTGGCCAACCTCTTCGACGCGGATCAAAATGCCATCAAGATTGCGCTCACCGGCACGCCACTGCTCAAAGATGAACGGGCTTCGTGTAAAATATTCGGCAACTATCTGCACACCTACTATTACGATCGTTCCATCGCCGACGGCTATACGCTCAAGATCATGCGTGAGGACATCGAAACATCCTACAGAGAAAAACTCACGGCAGTGCAAGAGAAACTGGAAACGCTGGTGCAGAAGAAGGAAGTCAGCAAACATCAAATCATCGAACACGACAGCTATGTTGACGAACTCTTGCGATACATCATCACCGACCTCGTACGCTTTCGCAAAATTCAAGGAGATGAGAGTTTGGGCGGCATGATGATCTGCGAAACAAGCGCACAAGCGGAAAAACTGCATCAACACTTCGAGCAAATTCGGCAAAGTATGTGTCCGGACACTCCGCTAAAAGCGGGCCTCATCCTACACGACTACGAAGACAAGGAAACGCGTCGACAACTCGTCAAGGACTTCAAAAGGAACATGACGATCGACGTGCTCATTGTCTACAACATGCTGCTCACCGGTTTCGATGCCCCACGACTCAAGCGCCTCTATTTTGGTCGTAAACTCAAAGACCACAATCTTTTGCAGGCCATTACGCGAGTGAATCGGCCATACAAAGACATGCGCTATGGTTTTCTGATCGATTTCGCAGACATCAAGTGCAATTTTGAAGAGACCAACGAAGCCTACCTCCAAGAATTAAACCGCTTTAATGAGGTGGCAGACGAGGAAGAAGAAAGTAGGGTGGACACTTTCTCCCAAGTTTTGGAGAGTAAAGAAGAAATCATCAAACAGATGGAAGAGATTCGCCAAACTCTCTTCGAATACTCGTGCGACAATGCCGAAGACTTCTCGACCGAAATATCGACGCAAGAAGACAAAAGCGTGCTGCTCGATCTCAAACACACCCTCATAGCAGCCAAAAATATGGCCAATGTTGTGCGTACCTTCGGCGACGAAGAGATGCGCAATGCCTTTGCTCAAGTCGAAATCACCAAACTTCCCGCTCTGCTCAACGAGGTGCAGCAGCGCATCAACCTCATCAATCAGAAAGCGGCCTTCGAAACCAACGCGCAAACGAAGCTCCTCATCAATGAAGCCATGCTCGACATCGAGTTCAACTTCTCAAAAATCGGACAAGAGGAGCTGCACCTGATAGCCGGCGGAATGGAGTTGAAAGAGAAATGGCAACGCACGATCACGGCCTTCACGGAGAATATAGACCAAGACGACCCTGAATTCATCTCGCTGCGCGAGGCTTTCACCGAACGGTTTAGGGAACGAGGCTTTGTGATCGACACCATTGCCAAGTTCAACGAAGAAACGCAAGCGCTGGACGAAATCATACAGCGTTTGAAAGCCATCCAACTTCGCAACAGCGCCTTGGTCAAGAAGTACGACGGCGATGCCAAATTCGCCCGCGTGCACAAACGCATCAGAGAGGTCAATCGACAAAGAGAAACCCAAAAGCAGAAGCCGATGTTCTCCTTCAAGGACGAAGAAATCATGGTCATCCTGAAAATCATCAAGGACAATATCGACACTAAAGTCTATGACAGAAACGACATCCTGCTGAAAGACGCCTATTTCTCCAAAACTGTACTTAGTCTGATCAGCCAGTGTCTCTATCATTTCCCACAAATTGAACCCGACTCAAAAGACTACGGGTTCATCCGCGACCGCATCACACAACAATATCTCCATCAATACAACGCGACCTATCCCTCAGCATAAGATATGCCTATCAAAGAACAGACCCTCCGCCTCATTGACGAACTCAAAGCCACGTGCAAGAGCTATGGTATGGGCAATGACGGCAATGAATATAAGATCATCACACAGGTCTTTCTCTACAAGTTCCTCAACGACAAGTTTGGCTACGAAATTAAACATGCCAAAAGTGAACTGGCCGCACGCATCCAATCGGCTCCCAAGTGGGAACTGGCCTATGCCGAGCTGAACGACAACGAGAGAATGCTCTTGCAATGCGCCATCTCGCCCGATGTTCCGGTTTTAGAACCCTATCATCTCATTGCTCACCTCTGGAATCAACAGAGCAAAGGCGACTTCGACACGATATTCGACAACACCATGACAGATATCGCCGAAAAGAACGCCGACATCTTCTCCACACAGACCTCAGGCCATACGAAAATCCCACTCTTCGAACCGCTCACTCACTATGTAACCGACACAGCCCAACGGGCATCCTTCGCCCGTGCACTGGTAGACAAGCTCGTCAACTTCTCGTTCGAAGCGGCCTTCAAGCAACACTACGACTTCTTTGCCTCCATCTTTGAGTATCTCATCAAAGACTACAACACCTCAGGGGGCGGAAAATATGCCGAATACTACACCCCCCACGCCATTGCCACCATCATGGCGCGCCTACTCGTAGGCGACAATCCGCAGCTCTACAGCCAAGAATGCTACGATCCCTCAGCCGGCACAGGCACCCTGCTCATGGCACTCAGCCACCAAATCGGCGAAGAGCGCTGCACCATCTTCTCACAAGATATCTCGCAGCGATCCAACAAGATGCTCAAACTCAATCTCCTGCTCAACGGTTTGGTCTCTTCGCTCGACTACGCCATACAAGGCGACACCCTCACCTCACCTTATCACAAGAGCGACGACGGACAAAGCCTGCGACAATTTGATTTCGTGGTGAGCAACCCTCCATTCAAATATGATTTCTCTGACACCCGCGAGAAAATAGCAGCACAACCCGCACGCTTCTGGGCCGGAGTGCCCAACGTGCCGGCCAAGAAAAAGGACGGAATGGCCATCTACACCTGCTTCATCCAGCACGTGCTCAACTCATTAAAGAGCACCGGCAAAGGCGCCATCGTGATCCCCACAGGCTTCATCACCGCCAAGAGCGGCATCGAAAAGAAGATTCTCGAAAAAATCGTGGCCGAACGCTGGGTTTACGGCTGCGTTTCCATGCCCAGCAACGTCTTTGCCACCACCGGCACCAACGTCTCGGTGCTCTTTTTCGACAAATCGGCCACTGCCGACAAAGTGGTGCTCATCGACGCGAGCAAATTGGGCGAAGAATATAAAGAAGGCAACACACAAAAGAAACGCTTGCGCGACTTCGAGATCGAGAAAATCGTTTCGACCTTCCGCGAACGCCGCGCCGTCGACGATTTCTCCGTCTGCGTCAGCTACGATGAGATAAAAGAAAAAGGCAATTCCCTCTCTGCAGGACAATATTTCGACATCAAAATCGAATATGAAGACATCACCGAGGAGGAATTCAATGTTCGTATGGCCAACTTCAAACAAACGCTATCCGAACAATTCGCCGAGAGCCACCGACTCGAAGAGGAAATCATGAAACAATTGGATGCTTTAGTCTTCAACACCAATATAGGCAGCAATGAATAACGAAATTCAATTTAGACTATATAATCTCCCCAATGAAGAGGGAAAGGTGCAGGTCGTCATAAAAGAGGAAACCATTTGGTGCACCCAGAAGGCTATGGCACAACTCTTTGATGTGAACCTACCCGCAATAAGCAAGCACCTAAAAAACATCTTTGAAGAAGGCGAGTTAGAAGTAAATTCAACTATTTCCAAAATGGAAATAGTTCAGACTGAAGGTGAGCGAAACATCAAAAGAAGCATCGACTTTTATAACCTCGATGCCATTATCGCTGTTGGCTATCGTGTTTCCTCTCCCAAAGCAACCAAGTTTCGTCAGTGGGCAACCAAAATTCTGAATGAATACATCCGCAAAGGCTTCGTGATGGACGATGAGCGTCTCAAGCAGGGAGAGACAATCTTTGGTAAGGACTATTTCCGCGAATTACTCGAGCGAGTACGTTCCATCCGAGCCAGTGAACGACGCATTTGGCAGCAGATCACCGACATCTATGCAGAGTGCAGCACAGACTACGATCGCAACGCCCCTACAACCAAGGAATTCTATGCCATGATACAAAATCGCTTTCATTATGCGATCACAGGGCATACAGCAGCGGAAATCATCTACACAAAGGCCGATCACACCAAAGAGCACATGGGGTTGACCACTTGGAAAGATGCTCCGGAGGGGCGCATTCTTAAGTCAGACGTGAGTGTGGCCAAAAACTACCTATCCGAAGAGGAGATACGCCGATTGGAACGTGCAATAACCGGCTTCTTTGACTATATTGAAGATTTAGTAGAGCGCGAAACAACCTTTACGATGGCTGATTTCTCCGAGAGTGTCGATGCTTTCCTGAATTTTAGACGTTATCAAATACTCCAAGGCAAAGGCTCAATCTCAAGCGAGCAGGCAAAAGTGAAAGCCCATACCGAGTATCAACTCTTCAATCCTACGCAACGCATAGACTCGGATTTCGACAAAGAACTGCGTAAACTGAACCGAAAACGCAAAAACAATGATCATGAAGAAGTATAAACTTGGGGATATTCTGACCATCTCGTCCACCTCTATAACACCACAAGCTGGGCGAACATACCACCTCTATAGTCTGCCATCTTTTGATGACGGGAAAGTACCTGAAATTACCAAAGGAGAAAACATTCAAAGTAACAAATATGTAGTGTCCAATCGCTGTATTCTTTTCAACAAATTGAATGTGCGTTTTAAGCGTATATGGAGAATAGAAAATAATGCGCCTAACAAGTTGTGCTCTACGGAATTCCTGCCATTGATTATAGATGAAAGTATTATAGATTATCAATATTGCTACTATTTGCTAGCATCCGACGACTTGACTAATTACCTTTGCGGAATAAATAGCAATACATCAGGAAGCCATAAACGCATCAATCCTGATATACTGCTGGACTTGGAAGTGACTCTCCCAGTATTGGATGAGCAAAAGCGCATAGGCTCCATTCTTGCAAACCTTGACCGAAAAATAGCTCTCAATCGTTCGATAAATCATAATTTAGAGGCGATGGCCAAGCAACTCTACGACTATTGGTTCGTGCA
>ERZ1674297.283-NODE-285-length-13818-cov-6.163918_pt1 | contig 13818 bp, 21 predicted proteins | sample MGYA00581112_ERZ1674297 | MGnify/ENA primary metagenome ERZ1674297 (study PRJEB41354, sample SAMEA4873322) | human saliva metagenome | biome: human-associated habitat [ENVO:00009003]; feature: mouth environment [ENVO:08000002]; material: saliva material...
GTTGGGAAATGTATGCCGTCACTCACCAGCGACCCAGGACTCAAACTCTTCACCGCTGACGATATTGATGCCAAGAGACTCTGCCTTGGCAACCTTACCATTAGACGCCTTGGCTCCGAACACGCACATGTCGGTGTTCTTCGACACGCCGGAAGCGATGATTCCACCGTGAGCCTCAATCCAGGCCTGAGCTTCAGTCCTCTTCATGGTCGGAAGAGTGCCGGACACGAGGACGCGCAGGCCAGACACTCGCTCGTCAATATCGGACTCTGCGACCTCATCCTCAACATCGTGAACGTCAAGGCCAACCAGACCGGCCTGCTGATACCGATCATGCAGGGACTGGATGGTCTCGATGTTGTCCATGACCGAGCCAGCGACGGACGGCCCCACAAGCTCGGTCAGTCGATTCAGCGTGCCCTCCCAGTCATCGTAGGCTTGCGAGAGCAGGTTCTCCACCGTGCCAAACCCGTCCGCGTCATCGATGATCTGGCGTGCTCGCGTAGAGCCAACTCCCTCGATGAGGAACGAGGAGAAAATGTCTCCAGCGGAGTATGAGTCATCGTAAGCGTGCATAGACTCGATGATCTTACGTGCTCGCGCAGGGCCGTAACCCTCGCCAAGTGCGATGACATCGTCATCGGATGCCAGCCACAGATCAATGAAGTCTGCGCCGCCCTTCTGGGCAACGAAGTCATCCACGAACCTAGGGCCAACGTTCTTGATTCCAAGTCGTCGAATGGCTCCGTTGATTCGAGTGGCATCATCGACGGCCACGGGAACAAGCTCTCGGCCCCTGCGCTCATACTCCATGTCCGGGTAAGACCAGCTTTCGCCATCTTCGTTATGCTTGATAATGCCGACCACCTGGGGGATGATCTTGTTGGCGAGGCGTACCGCTACCGTGTCTCCAATGTGTAGGTTCATCTCTTCAAGCATGGAGACGTTGTGCAGACTGGCTCGTGTGACGATGGAGCCGTCAATCTCGACAGGCTCCAGTTCTGCAACCGGAGTGATCTTGACTCGGTTCGCCTGCCAAGTTACGCCGGTCACGGTAGTGATCTCCGGCACGTCCTCAAACTTGTGAGCGACAGCCCAGTTAGGATACGCGGAGCCTTCACCAAGCTCATTGCGTCCAGCCTGCGAGACAATCTTGTAAACGATGCCATCGTCGGCGAAGTCGCCCGAAACGTACTTGATATCCTCCTCAGGAATGGGGCCAGGATAGCCGCTCACGTCCTTTGAGCGGATAAGACGCGGCGCGAGTACGGGCGGGAGGGGGACGCCGTTGATTGTACCGTTGATGGGGTCTAGGACGGTATTGCCCTCGTCGTCCAGGATGTCCCAGATGACGATGATGAGCAGCAGGAGGTCATCAACCTCGCCCTTTCGCAGGGCACCTACAGCCGAGCTGCGCGGCTTCGTGTAACCTCTGGCCTTCATGACATCATAACGGAACGTGGGAAACAAGACCTCCCCACGCACCTCGTAGTTGAATGAGCTATCCAGGATGTCATTGAGCATCCCGTGGTCGATGAGGCGCGCCTGATCGGTGACGTTCTCGCCGACGAAGCCGTCACCTCGCGTGCTGGCCTCCTGGAGGATGCCGCGACGGTACTTGATGCTAATGGGTAGGCCGTCGCACTTAGGCTGTGCGACGAGGGTCAGTCCGTGCTCATTAGCGTAGTCGGCCAGCGAGGCAAGAACACCGTCGCCGTCATGCGACTTGCGTAGGGACGACATCTTGACGGTGCGGGACACCTTATTGTCGTCTACGGTGTATCCGTGGCCAACTGTCTCACCCACTCCGCGAGAGGACAGTTCCTTTGTGAGGGCATCGAACTCCTCATCGGTCATGATGGGTTCGCCCGTCTCGTAATAAGCCTTGGAGGCATCGTTGCGGAGCTTGATAAGCTGCTCGGTGTTCGCGTTGTTCATGGATACATCCTTTCCTTGTTACTTAAAGTATATCACAATTGCTTAGGTTCGTCCTAGTCAAGGTGCAAGAAATGCCCCACCCGAATCAATGGGCGAGGCATTTCAAGGTGTATTACTCGGTCGCCCTCTGGGAGTCATCCAGCGATCCGGGGGCAGCAATGGCCTTGATGATCGTATTGTCGTCTGAGTTGATGATCGCAAGAGCCTCAACGTCACCAATCTTGATCGTCCCGATCTTTGTCCCCTTCTTGCCGGAGTTGATGACATGGCTAGTGGACGAGGCCGTAGAGACTGCGTCCTTGTTGACGACGTCGGCATCATTCTTGAGGATGCCATCGTGGTCCCAGTCACACGCGATATACAGGGAGTCAGCCTTCGAGGCCCAGAAGCAATCGGTTCCATCAAGGTCGTAGATGGGCTTCTTGGCTACTACCTCAAAGTCAGAGCCGGGGAGGTTTTCGCCCTTGTTGGCTGCGGAAATCCACTGCTCCTCGCTGATCTGCGTGTCTCGACTAGGGGATGCCTCCGTCAGAGCACCGACGAGGGCGGCCAGGATGAGAATGATTCCCACGGCAGAGAGCGTGATTCCAACTGGGAGTAGCCATCGACGAATGTTTGCGATCTTCACTTCTTGTCCTTCTTGTCCGTCTGCTTCTTCGTGTCCTGACCACCGCTCTGAGGCTTGTCGCCGGACTGAGCTGAGTCGCCGCTCTGGGCCTTGTCCTTCTTGTCATCGACCTTGGGCGCGCCCTTCCCCGCGAGGATTGAGTCGATGTCAGACTTGGTCAGCTTGTTCGGGTCGGCGATTCGCGAGTTGTCGATCTTCTCGCCGTCATAGCAGGAGACGGTACGGGAGGCATCGGCCCACTTGCCGGAATTAACCTTCTGGATAATTTCCTTATCCGTGGACAGGCAATCAGTGATCTCCGGCTTCTCGCCCAGACCAGCTTTATTAAACGGGAGGTAGATTAGGTCTTGAGCCTTGACCATTGCCAGGATGAGGTTAGTATCAGAGTCTGCCGGCATCTGAATTGACCGAGACCAGTCACAGTCAAGGTCGCCTTCGTTCACGACGACGCCATTGTCATCGACTTCAGCCATGCAAGGGACGATACGACCAGACGCGGTCATTCCAGTAACGGGACGCAGCTTAGAGGCATCCATCTCGTATCCGTACTTATTCTTGTACGTTGCGCTGGGCTGCTCAGTTTCCGTGGGCTGTGGTGCCGGTTCAGTCTGAGCCTGCGACTGCAGCTTCTCGTCAACTCGTCCAGAGATGTTCCCTGGGAGAGAAAGCTGGTATGCGGCGAGAGCAACGAGGGCGAGAATCGCAGCACCAGAAAAGAGTCGCTTGTCGTTGTTCTTGAGGTTCGCTACGATGATGAGCGCCACCGACAGAACGATGAGCACGATGAAGAAAGTGGATGCTGTCATTCTGCGTCCTCGATCTCGTAGGCGAAACGAGCTGCAGACGGAGTAGCAAAGGCAATGATGTCCTCGGCAATCCTGCGGCTACCGAATACCTTTGCCGTGCTCTTGTCCTTATTGAACCTGTTCAGCGAGTCCAGGTACAGTTTTGTGCCATTCCGCGTCTTGATAGTGATGATCGACCCTGTCATGTAGTCCTCCTTGGTTTGGGCATAAACGATTTGCGTTCTTACCTCTAAGAGTACCGAGACGCTGATACGAAAATGCGCAAGGCTTACGAGGGCATACGAATCCATGAGAGATCAAGGTGAGTCAGTGGGTCAAACACTCCCGAGATCATCAGCACTATAAAGAGCGCAACCGCGACAGCTGCCGTAATTGACCCTCGGGTTAATTTGAGCGACAAGAACAGCTTGGCAGAGGTCAGGGACATGGACAGAATAAACGCCGCCGCCAAAACGGCGACGATCATTCTCCCAGCATCAGTAGACATAGCAGAATCCCAGTATTGCATCATGTGGCAATCACCTTCCTTGTGGCTTTATATGAGGATACCCATTACGGGAATGATGATCATTAGTCTTTCAGCCAGCGGTAAAATCAAGCCTAGAAACGAAAGGCTTTTGATATGATCAGTTCCCTATTCATCCGAGAGGAAGCCCTCTGCGCACAAAACGACCCAGACTTGTGGTTTGAAGAAAGGACCATCAGACTTGCTCGCGAGGCAATGGCAATCTGTAATCAATGCCCCGTCATGGAAGAGTGCCGCCAGTTCGCTATCGACAATGAAGTTGACTATGGAATTTGGGGAGGAATGACAACAGCGCAACGTCGCCAAGAACTCAGGATAGCCAAGCGGAAGAAACGGGTATTTGACCGGGCGGCTTAATTGACGACACGAATAACGGGCCAGGTAGAAATGACTACCCAGCCCGTTTTCTTATGTCGCGACGTTGGTCTGTAGTTAATGGAGCGCCATTTGACGACTAGCAGCTAGACTTGACGCGGCTCTTTCGCCACTGACGCATGTAGTGTACACGGCAGTAACCTTTGGCGTACACGAAGTGGTCGCATCCCTGAGCAGAGCACATCTTAGGCTGGCGCGCATTCTTGTTGGGCCTGTCTGAGACGGGCTTGCCGTTCTGGTTGAAGTTCTTGTAATGCTTCAGGCAGAAACCCTTAGCGCGAGCGGGGAAAAGGCACCCCTCCACTGAGCAAATCTTTTCAGTCATTAGTTGTTCTCCTGTTCCTTGGACTCCTGTCCGTTGGTGTTGTGCTTGTCGCATTTCCCGTATGCGCGGGACTTATTGGTGCACCCCTCGACGGAACACACCTTGCGCTGATATTTCGTCCGTCCCATAGCCTTATGCTCTGGGCAGTACTTGAGTCGCATGGACGCGACCGTGTTGTTGCATCCTTCAGCCTTGCATTCAGGGTAGAACAGATATAGGTCGCCGTCAGCCTTATGCTGCTTGTAATGCTTGTTGCAAAGGCCGAGCTGTTTGACCTTGTTCTTGCACCCCTCGGTAGAACAAGTTACCCCCTGTTCTTGGTTCTCTTCAGAGCCGGAGCTGTCAATCGGCACTGAACCAACAATGGCCGGGTGGGTCATCTCTCGGGTCTGGCCGACCTTGGGACTATTAGCTACAGGCGACAAGGATGGGGTGATTCTCTTGGGCGCTCCGTCTTGCAGCATGAAATGCGCGTGCTTCCAGCAATACGCATACTCATGCACCTCTCGGCTGCATTCAGGAGCGAGACACTGGCGGCTCACTGGTCTGACTTTCCGACCGCAAGGATGTTGAGCTTGTCCGTGGGCTTCGTCGGGTTGGCGTTCATGACCACCGTCACCGGGAAACCATTGGGGTCATCAGCTCGGATTGACGACGAGAACCGGATGGCACACACGACCTCAACGTTCTCGTATGCACGGTCGTCGAACGTGCGCTCACCGACCATGTACATGCCGTCAATACCGACGAGACCAAAGCCGATGCTCCGACCATGGTCGTTGAGGCGAAGCAGCATTAGGTCAGCTGCTCGCACCTTCTCTCCCGGGGCAATGGGCTGGACTGCGGGTTCCGCAGTCCCGTGATTGATTTCGATGGTCACGTCAGGCCGAGGCCCCTTGTATCCCTCGATGCCCTGGCCCGGCATCTTATATGTCAGTGAAGCCATTTGTGCTCCTGTCTCTAGTAGTTGGACTTGGCTATGATGACGCCTCATCCTTGTCTACTACCGAGTATATCACATATAATCACATACTACCGAATGGTCATTTACGGAAGAGGAAGAATAGGAAGAATAGAGAGGTGACTCAAAATGCAGAACGTAAACCTGGTGCCATGTCCTCACGGAGGAAGATGCGGGCGAAACCAGCACATTGCCGGGTCGGCGGCAGGCTCAAGTAGGTCGATCTTGTAGTTCGCGACGGTACCGGGAACCTGGGGGTGCCACTTCTTGCCGGTCTTCAGGTCAGTCACGACCAGTCGCGAACCGATGTGAATGTTCTCAGGGATGTTGATGGTTCCCTGGTCATCGGTCGTCTTGGTAACGGTGCCATTCTCGCTGCCGGTGTAGTCCACCTTGATTTCGTGGCCGGCAAGAGGCTTGTCGTCAGTCGAGAAAATGCCGTCACCATCGGTGTCCTCGCGGAAGTTGATGGTGGTGTTAACATTCACCGACTGGTTGCCGTTGTACTGAACATCCTCCTTCTTGGGAATCAGCATGTTCGCGGTGAACTCCTTCACCCCATCCGGGATGATAACGGAGGTGGAGGTGCCGGTGGGGTGATCGGTCAGAAGAACCTCTCCAGGCTGAAGCTCCTTGAACCAGCTCGTGGGCCCATCGGTGGTGAGGAAGAACATGTGGTGCTCTTCATTCTGGATGGCGATGATGTGACGCTTATCGCTGACGTTCTTGTCTCCAGCCGAGATAACGCCGTCACCATCGGTGTCCTCGAACACCTGCAATCCAAGACGGATGCCCTTTTCCTCGGGCACCTCACGCTTCTTGGGAACAATGACGGTGTAGACAAAGTCGTTGACGTTGTCCTTGATGTGGGCGTTGAACTCCTTGCCCTCATAGCCGTTGTCCTTGACGTGAACGTCTCCAGCCTTAAACTTGCCGGACACCGTTGCGCGGCCCTCGGCATCGGTGGTGACCGTTTCCGTCACGTCGCCCTGAGTGAACGTAACCGAGCGGCCAGCAGCAGGCGTGTCGCCCTGACTCAGGTTGGCGGTGAAGTCGGTATCCTCCATGAAGACGACCGTGAAGTTGACGAACTCACTCGGAGTCGTGGCTGCTTCAGGAGACCACGCAACGTCAACCGACACAGGGTATTCCTTGTTGGTCATAAGGAAAAGGTCAAGCTGGTAAGTGTAGGACTTGCCGCCAGACGTAATGGTCAGGAACGACGTGACGCCACTTTCCACGTTCTGCAGGTGGATGGTGCCATCCGCATTTGCGTTGCCAGAAGCCACGACCTTGGGCGTGCCCTGACCGACAGGAGTCGTGGAGAGAGTATAGGAGATGTCGCTAGGCGCGGTATCCCCTTCGTCTCGCGTTCCGTTCCCGTTCGTATCAACGTAGACGTGGAACGTAATATCGTTGATGGTGCTGGGAGCGGCGGCGAGAGCCGGGGCGGTAGCTGCACCCATAGCCATTGCAGCCAGAACAGTGGTGGCTGCAGCATTTCGTAGCTTGTTCTTCAAGTCAGTCAAGCCTTTCTGTTGATGTTCGTTGGCACTTATGGCCTAACTACTAGCCTAGCCGCTAAAAGCGGTTGGGGTTGTTCCGTAGTTACACGGGAAGCTCGCACATCAGGGGAAGCCCTGACGGAAATGGCCTGTCAGCTTCGCTATCGTCAACCCTCATGAGGTTAGGGTCAGATATGGACATCCTCTCCTGCCGCTTCATTGTCTCTGGGTCGATATCAAACCCAGAGCCATCTGCCGCAGCGGCCTCCCACTTAGAGATTTGGTTAGGAGACGTACTCAGTGTGTCAGAGACGACGGCCCTAGTAACACCCTGTTCGCGTAGCGTCAATGCGTAATAGACAACCATCGCGTGAATGGCATCCATCGCCTTCATGATCTCCACGTGCGTCTGAGCTACAGACTCGGGCGTAGATGGCTCCTGTACTGACTCAATCGCGTCTGCGGCCTTCCTGAGAGCAGAGGCGGCTTCGTTGCACGGTAACTGGTCGTCGCCTGAAATTTGCATCAGGAAAGCGTAGTCACTAAACCAAGATCTATTCTTGGCCATTGGAAACTCCAATCACGAGATGGGTGGATAGGCATTGTTGCTCGTTTGTTCCTTACTTAATTATCTCGTGACTGGAGTCATCCAACATGCGGCTTATCGGCTCAGCACAAAGAAGTGCTGCCCCGGGGAGACGCGGCGCGCCCTGCGCCATCCGACCTGAATGATGAATACGCTCTCGTCGCCCTCGATCAAGGGGCGCTCAACGTTCAGAATGGTTGCACCCCAGAAATTGCCAGAGATCTCCTCGGAAACAAAGTTGTCGAATACAAACCAGCCATCCATGAGCATTTCTGCAGTGACGATCTCAACAGGTTTGCCGATGGCCTCGTCGTCGCTCACAATGACAACATAGTCGTCGTCGGAAAACCCCTTATCCTCCATGATTCCGTTAATGGTCACAAAGGAGTCACCGATGCCGTACCCCTTAACCTTATCTACCTTGACGTATCGGAAGTTGTTAAGGCATAGCAGCATGCCCGCCTTTAGTTCGCGTACCTTGATTGCGCGTAGATTGAGGTTGGTCATTTTGACTCCATTCATATTTCCCGCACGTCTCCCGTGCTGGGTGTTGATTCTAGCAGGTAGACGGCATCCTTGTCCGTGGCGTACCTTGCTTTGGTGCATCCTGACTTACCGCATGTTGATATGCTGTAGGGGCTGGGTGTGTACCACGGATTACTCTTGACGAAAGTAGACAGGCCGGACCTGTCCGCAAGATTCTTGGCTATGGCCGCGTCCGGTATATTCGTGAGCGAGGTAGCGAGAACCTTGTAGTGAGAGCCAGAAGAGTCAACGATGTACTTGCCGTCGAAAAAGCACTCCTGGTTCCTTGACCATCTGCACGTGACCGTCGTCGTAGGGGCGGTTGCTTCCTGATTCGTGGTGGTCCTGCCCTCGTTCGTATTGAACGCAAGCATAATTGCAGTAATAGCAAGCCAGGCGACAATCACCCTCACGATAGAGGCCGCTCGCCCATTGGTGCTATGACTGCAATATGCGGTAGCCACTTCCTCTCTCACCCCTCCTGGAACATCTCCGGGGCCGAGGCCAGGAGTGCGTCCGTTGCAATGCGGATGCTCATACTCAGGATTTCCGCGCGCTGACGCGAAGATGACTTGTTCGCGTCCAGGGCCAAGACTTGTTCCGCAAGAGTGAACACCCGGTCATCGTCGGGCATATCCTCAAACCCATCCGGCATAGCCAGGCATGAGAAAGAGTCAGCCATGTTATCGCCAACAAATGGGACGATGAGAGACCATGCCTCGCTAGCAATAGACCGCGCCTGATCAGGTGAGATGAAGTCATCCCCGATAAGCGTCGCATAGATGGACGTGAGAGTCAGGCCAAACATGGCTGGAGTCGTCTGGGTCGGCGATTCCTTGTACTTCTTGCGGCAGTAGTCGATGACTACCTTTCGGGCTGTGGTGATGTCAGTCATTGTTGACCGCCTTCTCGTTGCGGAACATTTCCGGCTTGGTGAGGAGTAGGGAGTCGGCGCACACCTTCATGGACTGGGCCAGGAGCGATGCGCACTTTTCCTTGTTGGGGCCAAAACGGATGCAGTATAGGAACTCATCAGTCGGGTCCATGAGGCGCTGTACGTCGTTCTGGGAGAGGTAGTGGTCCGTGATGAGACTGGGCTTGATAGCAATCTCTTCCAGCTCGTCCACGTTAGCTCGCAGAGCGGTCTGGGCCACGCGCCATGACTCAACGGCAAATCCGAGGGCCTGTTCCTCGCTCAGCCACATGTTGTTCGACAGAATATCGTCCAGCTCATTCCAACCCATCTTGGCACGAGACTCATCATTGTGGGAGTCCAGATGCTCCTTGCAGTATCGAGCAAGCACTCGTTCCGGGTAGAAGAACTCAGGGGCTTCACGCTCGATAGCGTCTGCAACGGTGTGCGTCATGAGCGATAGGATGCTGCAAAGGTGGTCGCGCTGCATTTCGCCACGGCCATCGAGGTAGCCGGCCAGCTCTCCCATCTCGTAGACAAGCCACTTTTCTTCGTCGCCAAAATGTTTGTGATGAGCGCCGGACATGCACATTCGCTCCAGCGCTGCCTCATCGGCGAGATTATGCTTCTCAGCTACCCACTTTGCGAAAGCCCAGACGCGAGTGGCAAGATCTAGTGCCTGGTCGTAAGTGAGAACACTGTCGTCCTCAATCATGTACTCGGACGTTCGACGCAGGAAGCCCCACATCGTCCAGTGGTCCTCGGCGTGAACGTAGATGCGCTCGGTGTAGCGCTTACAGTACCAGACAACTGACTTGAGTCGCAGAAAGCTCACTTCACGCCCTCCCCAAAGAACTCACGGCGCTCTTCCTGTGTCATGAAATATCCGATTGCATGAGAGGCATAAGCCAGGAACTCATCGAATGTGCGCTCCGGGGAGCGTGTGTAGTGAATGAGCTCCTTGGCGGCGTAAACGGCGGTGAGACCAATGCCGCTGAGGTCTGCGTCTTGACTCATGTCAACATGGCAGCCAAGATAAGGTTCCAGGCGACCGACCACACGCACCACGCAAGCGCGCATCTTCTCAAGGGAGCACGACGGATGCTCCATGACCGCCAGCTCTTCATCGAGAATGTTGTAGAGGTGCTTCTGAGCCTCGGTAAGGTTGTTCATTCTTGCTCCTATTGGTTAGGTAGCCCTTGATCGACTCTCTAAGTATATCACAGATAGGGGGAACGTCTACGCGAAACGAAACGCGGCGGTAGATCAAGAGAGAACTACCGCCGCGTTTTCGTATGAGATTTTGGCGTGATGTCACTCGCCAAATCGCATCGTGTCAACGATCTTCTCTGCAGCGAAGAGGTCACCATCAGAAGAAACCGCAGATCCAATGAGGATGGTGCTGCCGTTAGTAGCCACCATTGTCACGGAGCGCCCGTCGCCAAGAATGACCTTGTTCGCCGACTTAGCGCCCTTGACCTTCACCTCAGTGACCTGGGAGCCGCCAACCGTGGAGGCAATCTGCTGAGCATAGTCCTTAACGGTCAGCCCTCCGACCGGCTTCACGAGCGACATGGACACGGTCATGGTGTCGGAAACATAGACAGTCATGCCCCACGACACCTCGCTGCTACTCTCCTTGGGCTGGTTGCTCGTGGAGGGAGTGGTGATGATTGCCGACGTATATGTGTACGTCGTTGTTCCGTCTCCATTGTCCTTGGCGCTGAGGCGATCTGACAGGACATCGGACGCAGCGGGCACGCCTCTAAGATCGGAGGACTGACTCTGACCGTCCTGCTGCGACTGCGAGGTATTCGGAGATGTGCCATCGCCATTGTTTCCTGGCTTGTCGCTAGAGCAGGCTGCAAGTCCGATAGACAGCAGCGCAACCGACAGAGACACTAGCACTCGGTTTGTAATGGTCATTGATAATCGTCCCTCTCTTCTGTGAACTCAACACGAGACCACAGACCGTTACTGATGAGCTTTGCGGCTTCCTGAACCTGCTCGGCACTGACTGACATGATGCGTTCTGCGATCTCTTCAACGCCGACTGGGCGCTCCCAGCCCGCGGCAGTCATTCCGTACCCCAGTCGGTACATGATCTGGAATGTGCCGTCGTTGTCCAGCAGGATTTCGTTGGCCAGCGACCGCTTGGTTGACTCTAGCTCATCTTTTTCGATACCGAACAAGACAATCTGGCTCACCTCATTTCGCATGATGTTTATAGCGGCCTGAGCCGACGTGAGATTGTCAGATGAGACTTCAAGCACGAACACACCGTCGTCTGCGAAGGCATAATGAGAGCTGGTAGCTGAGTAGGCGAGTCCAAGCTTCTGTCGAATGACTCGATTTGCTCGTGAATTATGCCCATCACCCAGCGCTGAGCTCAGAACCACCATTGGATAGTAAAGAGGGTGAGAGAAAGGAACACCGCGAACGCCGTGGTACATGAAAGTACGGCCAGGCCTGTTGCTGATGTCAACGTAGTCTTGTCGCCTCTCGCCCTCATACTTAACGCGCTGTGGACCCGGCCACCCGTTGTTTCTGAGCCTGTCTCCATGCTCAGATAGCTCACCCTCAACGATGCTCAGGACGTCTTGCATATTAACGTCTCCGACGACGACAACAGTCATCCTACCCGGCGAATAGTGATCGCCCCAGAAGCTCAGAGTTGTCGCGGGGCCAGCAGAGCGCAGGAACTTCTCTCGTGAACCGCCAACGCTCATGGACAAGGGCGTGCCCCACAGAACTCGCTCAAAGAGCATGTCAAGTGCCCGCTTCTCAGGGTCGTGCTCGTGAGCGTCAATCTCGTCGAGGACTGCATTGATCTCTGCAGGGAAATCTTCCTCATCCATGCGCGGATAGAATACAGAGTCAAGGAGCATCTTCAGCGCACGCTCAGTATCCGACGACGGAACACGCGACCAGTATGCAGTAAAGTCACGTTCCGTCTCTGCGTTAGAGTCGCCGCCCATAAGACCGATCTGTTCCGACATTCCTGCTGATGTAGTAGAGAACCCACCCCTGCACACCATGTGCTCCGTGAGGTGCGCGATACCGCGAGAGTGCTTGTCGCGGGAGTCGCTTTCGTGCCTTGAGCCAGCCTTGACCCAGACGCCGACCGATGTGACGGCTGAGCCGGGGATTGACTCAACGACAACTCGTAGCCCGCTGTCGGTGACAACCATTTCTGCCATGTCACTCACCAGTTCCGCTGGAGCCGAAACCGCCAGCTCCACGCTCAGTCTCCTTGAGGTTTTCGACCTCGTAGAACTTGGGCGTGACATACGGCACGAAGATGACTTGGGCGATTCGCTCGCCTTCGTTGAGAGTAACCGGCTCATTGCCGAAGTTGTGCAGCCAGACGTAGATGACGCCAGTGTAGTCTGGGTCAATAACGCCGATGCCATTCGGAATCTCGATGTTCTTCCTGGGCATCGAGGAACGCAGTGCAAGCATTGCAAACGTGCCCTCGGGTGCCGTAAGAGCTGTGCCAGTGGGGGCCAGAACAGTCTGGCCAGGCTTGATCGTAATGGTCTCGGCGAGACGCAGGTCAGAGCCAGCAGGCTCATCGTAGGCTCGGACGGGGCGCTGTCCCCTATACGGAACTCGCATAGTAGCTGTCATGCATTTCTCCTATCAGGCAAGGCCCTTTTCGAGGGCCTTATTGATGACCTCGTCGATGACGTTCTCAACGTCAATGCGGTGAGTCTTTTCAAGCTCGGTGTTAACCAGCTCCGCAATGCGCGGGGCGTTAACGTACACTGCATTGTCGATCATTGATCGGTAGCCAGTGGACGAGAGTTTGGCGTTCCAGACGCGACGCACGTCCTTTTCATTTACCATGATGGTTCTCCTTGTTGTAGTTTCTTTGGCCGTCGTGGCCCGCTGTTTCTTCCCTAAGAGTATATCACATGACGACCGTCAATAGCCCATTATAGGCCGTTTTGAGGTAAAAGTAACCGGCCCTACCGGGGAGGCAGGACCGGGCGTGAGATGGAGTTACAGGATAGTTGCTGGCACAAGTTCGACGGATAGGCCCGGGATATTGGAGTACCCAAAACCGCAGGGCATACCCACCGTCTGCATGTCAGCCGAAACAGAAATGTCCATGTCTAGTCCGTGCTCGCACATACCAGTAACGATGAACGTTCCAGAGTCGTTGAAGATGTCACCGACCCTTCGCACAGACTTGACAAGCATGCACTCGTTGAAGTGGCTGCCTGACATGGGCCGGGACATCAGCTGAATCGTGTCACCCGGGAAGATGGGGATACGAGAAATCATGATGTCTCCTTTCTGTTAACTGATTCAATAATACCTTATGTAGGGCAAGTTGTCAATGCGTGGACGAGTGTCCGTGTATTGATTTTGGCAATATAAGGGGCGCTGAGTCGGCCTTTCGACTAACTCAGCGCCCCGGGAGGTTAACCCCTCAATCAGTCCTGACGACGCTTACGCGCAACCAGGATGACGCCACCAGCGGTCGCGAGAGCGGCAGCGCCAACAGCGATGTCCGCGCTCATACCCGTGCGGGCGAGCTGAGACTTGGGAGCATCGTAGCTGGGCTTGCTCGGAACGTTCGTGCGACCGTTACCGGGCTTGGGCTGCTCAGGCGTAGGAGTGGCAGACGGCTTAGGCTGCTCAGGAGCGGGCGGGGTACTCGGCTCCGGGGTCGGCTTAGGCTTGTCCGGGGTGGGAGTAGGCGGGGTGGAGGGGTCAGGAGT
>ERZ1674297.287-NODE-289-length-13687-cov-6.941094_pt1 | contig 13687 bp, 18 predicted proteins | sample MGYA00581112_ERZ1674297 | MGnify/ENA primary metagenome ERZ1674297 (study PRJEB41354, sample SAMEA4873322) | human saliva metagenome | biome: human-associated habitat [ENVO:00009003]; feature: mouth environment [ENVO:08000002]; material: saliva material...
GTGACTGGAGTTCAGACGTGTGCTCTTCCGATCTAAAATCGAAATCGCTCCCCAAATCATTTCTGGTGAGGTATGCCGCCTGATACTCTTTTCGGGTATCAGCTATTTTGCTGACCTGTTCCGCGACCGCTGCCATCTGTTTGCGCAAATCAGTGTCGTCATCCGCCGCGCCGCCTTTTGGCAGGTTGGAAAGTTGTTTTTTGACGGCTTCCAATTCTTTTTTAATTTCGGTGTCGTCATAACTACCGCCAGCGGCTTCACCGTGACCACTACCCAATCCATAAGCTGTTATTTGAATATTCATTTTTTTGCTCCTAAAGTAAAAAATTTCATCGGACGGCCTGAAAGTTCAGCCTGATCCAATTCGTCCAAAACCACACCGCGCCCGATGTAGCTGTGAATAATCTTGTTGTCGCCCACTAAAATGGCGGAATGACTGAACGTACGCCCGAACTTCCACATGACAATATCGCCGGGCTTCGGGTCGTCCGTCTCTCTGCAAAACTTGGCGATAACCTCTAAATACCGCTCGGTATCGCGGTGCAGGTGCCAGTCGCGGGAATATTTGGGCGGCGTGAAGTCATCAGGGACGATACCGACCGCGCCGTAAACACCGGCAAGCAACATGGCGCAATCCACGCCTGCACCTTTGACCATTGCGAAATGATGGTACGGCGTACCAAGCCACGAATAAGCCTCTTCGACAATTCGCTTTCTTAAATCCATTTCAGATAGACTCATTTAAACCACCGTATCGGCAGACGGGATATAGGGGAAACCGCGAAAATGCACGATGTTTTGGAACTTGTCCTTACAAGTGCTTTGTCGTTTATCGCAGCCCGGATAGATTTTGAACACATCTCCGGCGCGTGGCGGGTGTGGTAGGCGCAAGGCAAAAGACAGCGTGCCGTCTTTGTGTTCTTTGACGGTGCGTGTCAGCCCTGCATTAAGGCCGCTTGTGAACTTGATTACGCCCTGATTAAACCAACCGTTCGCCTGTGTCAGGTTGCAAGTCAGTTCCGTGCCGGTCGTGCTGTTTGCGGTTACGCGGCCATTTACCGTGAACTTCTCACGGTTGACTTTACAGCCACCGTCATAAAGCGTCCTCATGCACCCAGCCTGATAGATATTGCGTGGGCTTGATACGTTCAGCAGTTCAATATCTGATTTGACATCGACCTTGACGGACGAACGACTGCCCGACACATCCGACACACGGCCGGAAAAGATGATAACCGTGCCAACAGGTTCAGGATTTGGCGTAAGGAAATCGCGGAAAAAGACACGCTCAATAACCACCCTTGCGCCGTCTAAAGCACCGCCAAGCGCGGCTTCTGCCCACTGCAAGCCCTCAAGTCTGTAACTTGGCTCAGCGGCGATTTGCAACGTATTGGAATCAACATCAAGCCCTACCGCCGTTCTTGTCGCTCCGCGTTTGATAATCAGCTTATAGGCTTCGTACTGATTCCCTTGCCATGTAACAGGCTTGTCAAAATTCGTATGACGCAATACCTGCCCATTCGATAAGGTAATCGTGAACAAATCGGCCATCAAAAACCTGTCTTCGTTATGGAGCAGGTTTATTAATTCAGCGCTTGCACTTTTCATAATTTCAAACTCGTAAACTCGATTTTCTTCGCGTTCCACAAATGGCCGATGAAGTTTTCAAAATCCACCGTGTCAGACGTGAAGCGGACGCGGAAATAAAAACCGCCTGTCCATGTGATAGGTGCGCCGGGCGTTTGCGGCGTGTTCAAAACCAATACGCCGTTATTGTCTATCGAGAAATCACGGCCATGTGTCAAAGCAACACCGCCTACTTTAACCGTCGGCACACCTTTGACCGCTAAAACAGGCTCGGTAAAACCACCGTAATTGCGCACAAGCTGGTATCTCGTTACACCCTGAACAACATTCCCGATAAGTTGGTCTGTTACCTTGTTATCCGTCGGGTCTTCGTACAAAAAGCTATCGAAGCTGCCGCGCCGTTCGTTAAAAAAGCCTGCCAACTTCTCAAGTTCGTTGATTGAAGCTTTTGTTCTCAACACTTCAAACGACAGTGAAAACTTCCATTGCGGATAAGTGTAATAAGCACTGCGAATCTCACGCCCTGAAGCTGACTTTTGAATATTGGTACTCCAAACAGCCGTTCTTTTACGCCCCCACTTCAAGCCGGGGAACGTTGGGAAAACTGCGTTACTCATATCAAATAATCCCCTTCGCTTTCAGTAATGCGTTAAATTCGTCTTCTGATAGCTCTCTGCCTCCAAGCATACCGATGGCCTCCGCCTCGTCTGTTTCGCTCTGTACGGGGCTGGATGACGGCTTAATGCCCATGTATGAGGCTACCAAGATATGCACGGGCGGATGTTCCCGCCAATAGTCATTTAAATGCCCGATTCGCGGCAAATCCAAGTTGTCGGCGACATAATCCCACGTCCACCCTGTTGAGGCGCAGACGTGGGCAATCATTGCACCGAAACTTAAACCGCCGCCTGAGCTTCCCCCGCTTGCGCGGCTTCCTGTTCCTTGCGTTTCAAACCGGAAACATCCATCACAGCGGCGAATACTTCGTTCATGTTGCCAATATCAATCAAATCAGCCACTTCTTCGCGCGTCATATCGGGATAATTGCGTTTCAACGCGGAATGGGCGCAATCGATAACGGTAGAAATCTGTTTTGTGTCTTGCACATTGCCGTCAAATGCACCAATTCGGCTTTGCAACTGTTCCAATGCGCCAAGTGCGATAGGTGGGATAACGTAATTTGTGCCGTTCAGTTCAACGGTTACGCCTTTAATTCGTACGGTCATTTTGTTTTCCTTTTTCGTTTCGGGGTAAATGAAAAAGGCCGTCATTTTCAGACGGCCTGCATTATTACTCTTGAATCCACAACGTGCCGACTTTAAAGCCTGCTTCGTCGGTTGAGGCAGTAAAGTCAATTTCAGGCACGGAGAAGTCATCGTTTTTGGTTGAGAACAAGCCCAATTTGCCGCTGGTTACGCTTTCCAGTTCCAACAGGGCTTTTTTACCTTTGAACTGCGTCAGGTATTTCAGTTTAAAGGTCGGCGTGTTCCCCATCGCCATGTTAGACAGCTCAATTTTCTTGGCTGACGGCATGGTTTGCGTATAGGTAAAGCTTGGGAATACCGTTTTACCCTTCGCGCTGTCGTGGAATGTGTAAAGGCCGGTATTTGATACAGTGTATTGACCCGCAGCAGGGTTGCTGGCTACTTTGATATAAGCCGTGCCGTCCTCGCCCATCACACCAGCGTCTTCAACAAATCGACCGCTGTTAGGCGCAACCACCTGAACAGTGTAAGCACCCGAAGCAGGCACAGCTTTGCCAGTGGTATCAGCAAACAAGGCTTTCATCGTCCCGGTTGCAAACTCAGCGCCGAAGAACAAAGTATTCAGCGTCAGGCCGTTGATTAACGCGCCCTTGAATTTACCTGAAACCTTTACCTTACCTTGAGCAACAGCCAGCGCAAAGCGGTTTTGGCCGTAAAACTCTTTTAACTCTGCCGACAAATCAACAGACATTTCCTGCAAGCCCATGATTCGCACAGGCGTTGCGTTTTGCACACGGTTGCCGTAAGCATCCGTGATCATCTCAGCGAAAACCTCGCCACTACCAAACGTCAACTGCATGACATTTCCTTTCTAATTGCCGACTAAGCGGCGCAAATCATAATTGGGATAATACAGACGGCCTGATTGCCAAGCGTTCCCTCGTCTGTTTCTACCGTCCCCTCAACGCGGCAATACTCAACATCCGCGCCATCAACCAATAAAGCCGTCCTACCAGTGATTGGGTGCACAGCGTTCACGGCATTACACACCGCATCAATCAGCGGATTCATGATGGGCGCGGGTGGCTCGCCTGCCGTCTGAACATAAAGATACACATCAACGCGCAACAGCCATTTCGTCTCTTGCCCTGTTGTCGTTACCGCCTGCATATCGCCTTGAGCCATAAATAACGCCGGCTGGTCGTAGCCCTTTACGTCATTCCAGTGCAACAGCTTGCGGCTCTTGGTTGTAAAACCGTCTAACGCCTCAAGCTTTGCCCACAGCGCTGAATAAATCGCTTCACGATTCATCGTAATACCCCTTCAATGGATTTTTGCAAATCCGCCTCAATCTCCGGCTTCATATCGCGTAAAGCCGACCGTAAAAACGACCGTTCAGGCAGCTTCACATTGCGAGAGTGGGCGCGGATTTGCACATAACGCGGCGATTTCAACGGCCTGCCGAAAGCCTGACGTATCTGCCTCATTGAGTCTTTAACGTTGACTGTTCCGGCAAAGCCATATTCATGCGCCACGCCGTATCGGACATTCGTGTTGACCTCGCCAACAACCAAACCGCCCGAACTGGTCACTTGCTGATGTATTGAGCGGTGAAGATTGCCAGTCCGTATATTCAACACCTGCCCGGATAGGCGGTTATCCATGACTTCGCTTTGCAAACGCAACGCCGACCGACCAATGGACTGCACGATAGCCGTCTGAACCTTGCCACCGTAGGAGCGCAATACCGCCGCCAAAACGTCGCCGCCGATAAATTCCATTTTCAGCATTTCAGACGGCCTTTCGCTTGTATTCCATCAGAATGGCGTAAGCGGACGGGGGGATACCGCCCGACTGGCTAAAGCTCGAAAAGGATATTGTTTCCCCTGCAAGGCTTTTACTCTGCACGCCCTTGTTCTCGATTTCGTTCAAGCGTTGCGTTGCGATAATCAAGACGGCTTCCTGAATATCGGCAGGCATGGTTTCGTAGCCAGCACGGTACGACACTTCAACGTTACGGATTCCCTGCGCAAAGCAGGCATGGCGAATCAGCAGCCAGTTATCAAAGTCCCAGTCATCTACTACTCGCCCGTTGATTTTCACGGACGACACGGAAATGACAGGCCATTGTTCCAATACAAGGCGATTCTTGCCGTTGCCGTTGTAACGCTCGACATAATCCGCCGCAGCTAGTTTTCGACCGATAAAAGCCTCAACCGCCGCCGATACCCCGTCAAGCAGGGTTTGGAAATACGCGTCCTGCTTGTCGTGGGTAACGCCTAGCCGTTGCTTGAGCGAATCAAGTGGGACAAGGGCGGCCATCGTTATTCAGCCTTTTCAGATTCAGAGGTCTGTTCTTCCTGTTCAGCATCAGCCTTTTTACGGCCGCGCTTACCTTTTTCAGGCTCCCCAGCTTCGGCAGGCTCTTCAGCCACGTTACCAAAGCCAAACTGATACAAGAATTGCGCCGCTTCGGCAGGCACTTCAACAACGCCGTTTTCGCCCACTTCGTAGCTTTGGCTACCAAATGAAACATCGGTAAAGCCTTCAGGGGCTTGTAATTTAACCATTTCAGTCATTTCGATTCTCCAAAAGAAAGAGGCCGTCCGAAAATTCAGACGGCCTGATTAGGCTTAACCTACGTTGGTAATCATACCGAAAGCAGGCATGAACATACCTTGCAGCACTTCGTCCGCATAGACACCATATTCATACATACGGGTACGCAGCGGCCATTCGATTTGGTAGTACTCTTGACGTGTACGCACTTGCAGCAGGTTACCCACGCCTTGAACGTAAGCAGGCAGACGGCTTGAATAGAACAGGTAAGTACCGGCAGGCAGGTTCGGGTGTACTACGATGTTCAGCTCGTCGCCTGTGATTTTGTTCAGGTACGAACCGACAACGACACCAGCTTTAATGTTTGCGGTGTTATTCACGTCTACATTCAGCTTAATCATCGGTGCGCCACCGTTGCCGATAATCAGCTTGGTCAAAGCAGCCAAATCGCGGGCGTTGACGTAGATTGTGTCAGGGGACAGGCGATATTTTGAGTAGAAGTTTGCAAAGGCTTCTTCAAACTCATACACACCGCCTGCGCCGTCTGAGGTCAGGCTGCTGCCTTTGTTATCCGCCCAATACGCGCCGGAATCAGGCAGGGCAATTTGGGTCAACAGACCGTCAAATTCCAAGATAGAAGTGGAATTGTCTTCAGACGGCAAAGAAGCGGCGGTTTGAGTGCCTTCAGCGTCAGCCAAAATATCCACTTTAGCGGAAGTAGTGACCGCACCCAGTTTTTCAGAACCGGCAGCGCCCCAGAACCAAGCGTAGGCAACCGCGCCGCGAACAGCTGGAACCATAGCGGTTACTTTTTTACCTGTCGCAATACCGGAAACAGAAGCGGCAGCAGATTTTTGAGCAGAACCGCCGCCGAATGTATCGGTCGTGCCGTCAGCGTTTTGGCGTGTGATTTTGGTCGGTACTTGAGCAGTTTTAATGTTCAGGCTTTGGCCGATTGCACCGTTGTTTGCGCCTGCCACGTCCCAATATGCTTGCAAGCCCAAAGCCACGCAGATTACAGACAAGGTGCTACCGCTGATTTTACCCGATGCTTCAGCGGAAACGGCAGCGGTCGGAGTAGGTGTAACGCCTGATTTCAGGCTGGTATTCCCGCCCAACAAAATCATTTCTTCGGCAATCATAGTGGCTTGCAAGGTTTGGGCAACCGCCAACGCTTTCACATCTTCGAAGCCACGCGCAGCGTAGTCAGCTTCAAAGGATACTTGGTTTTCCAAGCCGATGGCGCGGAATTGGGCGTTACGCTCAACCATTTCGTGATTGATGACACCACCGCGTTTACCTTCGCTAATGCCGGCGCGTTGATTGCCTACGTTGATATTAGTGATGGCTTTCCAGTTTGAGCCGATGGTGCGACCGCCGCCCACGCGTGGGATACGGTTGCGCAACGGTGTCAGTACCGGATAGAGTTTTTGTGACGGCGCTGACAGATCATAGGTTTGCAAACCATTGGTAAAGCTGGTCGGCTGAGTAAAACCTTTGTTCAACGGCTCGCCGTTTGCTTGTGCTGACTTCATCAGCGCAATTGTTTCTTGTGTGAGTTGATTCACGTTCATTTATCGCTCCTGATAATAAAAAAACCGCCTGTAAGCGGTGTTACAGACGGCCTGTTTGTTTTGCTTTAATGAGTGTCGCCACGTCATCAAGCGAACCGTCATTCTTTACAATCGGCTCAAAACCATTTAAAGGGTCTTCGCCGTTATCTTCTGCCTTACTGATAGCTTTAGTGCTACCTTTCGGCGGCGCTGCCTGTTTCTTCAGGCTTTCGATTTCTGCCTTCGCTTTGGCAAGTGCGTCATTCGATTTTTTCAGCGCGTCTTGCGCTTTTGCCAGTTCGTCCACTGATTCGGCCTTGGCAAGGTCGTCTGATTTATCGGCTTTGGCTGCCAAACCATCAACCAGCTTGTCGGCTTCGCTTACTGTCAAGGTTTTCAGCGATTCAGCAAGGCTGCCTGCTGATTCTTTAATTTGCGCGATAACAGCTTCATCGATGTTGTCGTAGGCTGCTTCCTCAATCAGCCATTTCAGCGACATCAGCACGTCAGCCAGTGATTTGACTTGCCACATTGATTTGGCGACCGGCTCGTCTTTCGGTTTCTCGGCCTTTGCTAATACCGCTTTCAAGATGGCGATTTCAGATTCGGACAAATTCACGCTTGCCGATTTCTCGGTTTCGTCTTCTTTGTCGTCTTTGTCGTCTTTGTCATCTTTCTTATCGCCATCTGCCTTTTCAGCATCATCAGCAGGCGTTTCATCGGCTTTATCAGCCGGCTTGTCGTCTTCGTCCTTATTCGCCTCTTCCTCATCTTTCGGCTTATCCGCTTTGTAGCAGGTAAACACCGCGTCAGGGTTGGCAGGACGGTCAACAAGGCTGATTTCTGTCAGCTTTAAGCCTGTGATTTGCGACTTATTCAATTCATCACGGGAGGTAACGCTCCCACCGATTGAAAAGCCTTTGTAAACGCCTGTTTTGACTTTCGTCACGGCAACAGGGTCAACGATATGCGCGCCGAAGAATGTGCGCCCATCGTCTTCTACATTAATCTCAATAGCCGTCCCCGCTGCGTTTGAGCCGTGCATTTCACGCACCGCGCCAAACTTCATATAATCGGGAATAGCCGCTTTCATTGCTTCTGCCGCGATAATTTCGCCGTCCGAATCGACCGCTTCACTTGAGGCATACCCCCAAACTTTGACAGTGCCGTCGTCCTGCGCTTCCATCTTGGCGATTTCTGCGTATAACTTTGCCATTCTGTACTCCAAAAAAAAGCCGCCCCCGTAAAGAGAGCGGCAAACCCACTACCAACATCAACTAAATTTAAGACATATCCTCTGCCAAAACAGGGACGACCGTACACCTGCAATTGGGATGGCCTGGAATCGTTAAAGCACCATGTGAGAAATGCTCATGCAGCCCAATCACGCCCATCTTACCGTTCGTATTGCAAACCTCTGATACTTTATCGTCTTCAGCGGTCAGCCACTGTTTACCGGCAACAAGTCCGGTCTCTTCCCAGCCTATCAGGTTGCCCATGCCGTCCGCCATCGCCGTCTCAGTTCGGGCAATAGTTCGGGCGCGGGCATTGCTGAAAGCGTGAGATTCTTTCAGACGGCCTGCCAATTCCTGCACACTGTCGCCGTTTCGCATGGCTTCGACCACTTGGCCGCGTATCATTTCGCGCGTTCCCTCTGTGATTTGCCATTCGGCGGCAGGGTTTTGGATAAGCTCGCCGCCCACCCACTTCATGCCGACCATTTCGGCGGCGCGTTCATGCGCCCACTTGACAGCACGGCTGCGAATATTCGTAACCATGCCGACAGCAGGGTCAGGCATTACATGCAACAAGGCGGCAACCGCCCCGTCTTCCGCCGCGCGTCTGATTATCGGCTCAACCACATCAGACAATCCCGACCACTCGCCAAAATCCAAACCGTCGGTAATGATTTTCGCTACTCTGTTCAGTTCGGCGGCCAGGTCATCGGCCTGCCAGTCAACAACCGCCCCGGCAATCAGTGCCGCGATTTGTTCAGCCAAGCCGTCAACTCGTGTCAGCAAATAAGCCTCAATAAGCGCGGCGGCTTCGTCTTCGCTCATCGGGCTTTCCGACTTTCCCAGCTTTTCAGCCTCTTGATTCGGCTGTTCTTCAGGCTGTTGGTCGTCTTGCTTGCTTGGTTGTTCCTGCTCCGGTAACGGCTCTTTGCCCAATTCGGCGCGGATTTCATCAGCGGTCAAGATACCTGCGTTTTTGTAGATAGCGTAGATTTCTGCCTGTTCTTTCGGGTTGAGCGATTCCTCTTCCTGCCAAACAAACTCATACGCGGCCATATCCATATAGCGGGCAAGCACGTCATCAATCAGGGATTTTACCCAGTTTTTCAGACTACTCATGCCGTCTGAAAGCGACTGCTCACGGCTCGTCTCTGCCACGCTGCGGTTTACCTGCGCTACAAACGGCGTAGGCTCAACACTAAACGCAAAGCAAACGACACGCGCCAACCATTCGTCGTAAACGTCCTTAAGCGGCGGCTGTTTCGTCTCTTTAAAGTTTCTGGCCAACTCGCCCGGCACGAAACGCATTTTACGCCGTTCCGCCGTCTCGCCCGATAGCAGCAAATCCCAGTATTCTTGGAATCGTTTAATGTCGTCAGCCGACCACGTTTCAGGCACGCCGACTAAAGCGTCAGGCACACTACCAGCCGTGTAGTATTCCAGCGCGTGAAGCTGCCGTTTTAGGGCAATATTCACGGTCATGATGATTTGCTCAACGGGCGAATAGCCGTAGACTTTATAGCTTCGGTTGTTGCGTGAGCGGTAAATCAATTCATCCGCCGTGTAGTCAACTGCCGCCATGCCGTGCAAGATTTGCTGATACGCTGTATCAGGCGGTGCTGGCAAGCGGCCTGTATTGTCCAATACGCGCTTAATTGTTGCGCCGTCTATCACTTCAAGGGCGAATAAGTCGCCGCCCAGTGTTTTACGCGGATAGATACATGGCGCGTCAATGACAAACAAATCTTCCAGCAAGATGCGCAGCCAGTCCGCCCATGTATGCTCTTTGTCAGGCGATTGGAAAAACGCAATGGCTTCATCGACCTTTCGGTCTTTTCGCTGCGATTCGTTGTCTTTGGTTGATTCAACGTCGCGCTTTTGAATCGTCCATTTCAGGCACTCCATTTGGTCTTTGCGCTTTTCGATAACCAAGCGTAACACGTCGTAGTTATCGGCAAGGGCGCGTAATTGTGTAAAGCCTATTGCCTCACGTTCACGCGGTTTGGAATGCCCTACGTTGTAGAACGGCTCATAATCGAACCGCCGACCCTCTGCCTGTTGTGCAACAGGTGCTAAAGGCTCGCCCGCATCAAACCACCCGTCCGCGTTGCCGGTAAAGGCGTAACGGACACCGGCGGCAACGCGGGCAATAAAGCCTTGTGATAAAGGTGTCTTTTTACTCATTTATTTGCCTCAACCTGCGAACGCAGGTAATCAATCATGCCAGTTCGGGTGTCTAGTAGCTCGCCAAACGCACGGCTCAAGCAGTCGATTTGGTCGTCATGCTGACCGTTTGGGAACATCCGCATTTCTGAAATCAGCGCGTCTGTGTCCCATGTGCCATCATCCAACAACATCACGTTACCGATGTTGACTTGAGCGGCGAACGGCTCGGCTCGTGTAACCTTATCGCCCGATTCGGGGCTGGCAGATACAGAAAAACCCGCCAGTTGACGGGTTAGATATAAAGTTTGCGACTTACCAGCCTGCCCGGGATCTTGAGGGATAGATATCTTAGTTTTCACGCCGTCTTTTTGCGCCGTGTTGCGTAATATCCTATCTCGCTCGTCAGCACCATACTGGCCGCGCACAATATTGGCGATGATGTACCGCCCATCTTCTGTTACACCAAGCCTGCCGCCAGCTGTATAGTCGCCGTCGTTCGCTGTTGAGGCTAAGTCCCATGCGCGAACCCATCTGATATTTCCAGCAGGCAATGCTTTCACAAATTGCAGATTATCGGGCTTAAACGTACCACCATCAGGCGGTGCAGGTTTCTGCAAATACTGCCCGGCAAACACATACGGCGCAGCTTGTTCCATGCGGCGCAATGTTTCAATATCGTGCTTTTCAGGCCACAATGCCGTGCCGTCGTCTTGAATAGCAGGTAAGCAAAGGTGTTCCCACTCTTCGCCATTACCACCATCAAGCAGCCAACCTGCCAAGTCATTCTCGTGCAACCGTTGCATAATGAGGATAATCGGCGTTTCAGGGCTGTTTTTACGAGATTCAAGCGTGTTTTGGAACCAGTCGATGATGTTTTGCCGTCTAACCTCGCTTCGTGCTTCGTCAGCCTTGTGCGGATCGTCAATGATGATACAACCGCCAAAGCCCTCACGGTGCTTGCCTGCACCAAAGCCTGTAATCGTGCCGCCTGTACCTGTTGCGTACATCACACCGCCGGCAGTCGTTTTCCAGTGATGGCTGCTCTCGCTTGCAAGTGCTAAATCAGGGAAAATTGCCCGATATTCCTCATGCTGTACCAAGTTCCTAATCTGCACGGAGTTATTGACGGCCAACGTAGCCGAATAGCTCGCATGAATAAACTCGCTATCAGGCACACGCCCCATCGCCCACGCGATAAAGTTCACAACCGCTATTTCCGTTTTCGAGTATCGCGGCGGAATGTTGATAATCAGGCGTTTTGTTTCGCCGTTGAAAACACGCTCAAGGGCATCGCAGATTAGGGCGTGGTGACGTGCTACAAGCCACGGATAGCCGCGACGGGCATAAAACATATTCAGCGTGAAGTAAAACAAACTATTCCGCGATGCTTTGCGCAATGCTCCTTGTTTTTCTTCTGCTGTATATGTTGTCATTTCGCAATAACCTTTAACGCCTCTTCTAAAGCGCCCTGTAAATCTTCTTTAGACAACTCAACCTCTTTGCCATTAAGGGTCATACTGCCGTCTGAAGATTTCAAATCTATAACCAAACCTTTAAGCAGCTTCTGACGCGTCATCGTCAAAGATTCAATCCGGGCAAGCAGGCGGTTAATAATCTCCCCGTAATCACGATAAACAAAAGTCTTTTGTTTCACAGGAGGTACATCGGGGTCGTCTTGGATTGCAACACCACCGATAACAGATGGCGTCTCCACCAATCTGTCTAACTCTAACCGCTCTTCATCTTGTCGCCGTTTCTGCTCTTCTTCAAGCTTCATGGCGCGGCGCAATCGAATCTTGCACAGTTTCAACTCTTCATCGACACTCTCAAGCTCAATTTCAGCCGCAATCTCTTTTTCTTCGTCTGTATAAAAATCAGAATACAGGCTGCCCGGTTTGCGGCTATTTGTATGACCTTTGGGCGCGCCTGTACTTTTCCCCCCATGCAATCGGCAACGGCCATTAGGCATGGCAGGGCTTTGGCACACTCCACCGCTACGGGTTTTTGCGCCGCAAATATCTGCACCTTTAACTGGCATAAAACACCTTTTATTGCATGGGGTTAATTTATAAATAAAAAAAGCCCAATAAAATTAGGCTTTAAGGTTATGAACCGCTCGAACGGCTCGAAAACGCATTACTACGGCCACGACCACCAGCAACCTTACCGCGGATATGCGGTTTGCCATGCACTTTTACGCCACGCATAGACACCTCCTTTTTACAGACACAAAAAAGCCGCCCATTGGACGGCCATTAAAAAATCAATCTACAAATTCTGCCCAAGTCTTATCAACTTTTGGATCGGCAACAAACGCCACCTCTTCATCCGGCAACTCAATGCCAAGATATTCAGCCAATTTGACCCCATCAATGTATTTATCGCCAAACTGTCGCCAATTCATGGCCGCAATAAACGCATCCGCCTGAGCGCGAGTTTGGAAACAAATGCAACTCCAATACTCGCTGTCTGTCGCTGATACTTTCCGCTTGTTTTCCGCTTTTAAGCGGTCGCGGAATCCTTGTTTGACAGCATCTAAATCATTTTTACTATCGGTTTCCGGATTACCTGTTAATTCCGGCATATTTACAAGCGGCTTTTGCTTGCGCTTCCACTTTGCCACTTGGTTTTTAGCGGCTGCCACTTTATCAGCAGCCTGTTGTTTCAAATCAGATTTTGCCATTTGCGCACTCCCATCTAAAAATCTCTAAATCAACCATTGGGAAAAACTCAAGTATCCTTTTATAATCATCAGGATAATGTTTTTTTATCGGGAGCAAAAACCGCAAATCCAAGCCATCAAATGACCGCCCGAAAATCTTGTAATCACTACCAAGTCGGACATTGTGCTTTTTAAAGCACTCTACCAAATCAGCCTTTTTCCAATCCCAAATAGGATGATATTTAAGCAGATTGTAGCTTATACTGCCATGTGTCTGGATCGCAATTCGGCGCATCGGGCTATCAGCAGCACGGACACCATCAGCAACTAATGTTTTTTTATCCAATCCATGCATTTGGCACATCGCGGCCTGAATATCAGTGTAATCAAAATCAGGCGCCCTGCATCTTCAATTACCGCGCAATTTTGGGGCGGTTGGAAAACAAAATTATTAAGCAGTCTATGCAATGACGGGTGAGGGAGTTTAGTGATCTTAAAACCAAACTGCCGCTCATACATATCAAGCTGCTCATCAACAAATGCCAAATCAGGGACGAGATATAAATAATATGGGACTACCTCATCAAAATAATCTTTAATTGCGAGATATGTAGCAACAGCATCTTTACCACCACTAAACGCAAGCAGTGTTTTATTTTGCCGCTTCCGAACCTCTTTAATAGTTTCAAGTCCGCTTAAAGCTGCCATTTGACAAACTCC
>ERZ1674297.294-NODE-296-length-13426-cov-6.011069_pt1 | contig 13426 bp, 5 predicted proteins | sample MGYA00581112_ERZ1674297 | MGnify/ENA primary metagenome ERZ1674297 (study PRJEB41354, sample SAMEA4873322) | human saliva metagenome | biome: human-associated habitat [ENVO:00009003]; feature: mouth environment [ENVO:08000002]; material: saliva material...
CTACACCAGGACGTACACTCTTTCCCTACACGACGCTCTTCCGATCTGATTGATCACGGCAGCATCATTCTGAACGCCGTGTTCGTGAGGCGTATGCCCAAGCAGCGTATTTGGAAAACCGCGATGCGGTTCTCCATCATTGATATGATCATCATCGGCGTTTCGGTGGTGCTCTTTACACTGCTGGGAATTGGCTTCGCTCAGATTCTTGCGAGCATGCCTGGCGTGGGTAGCGATAAGGGCATTCCGTTGAGCATCGTTTTCGGAATGGTCGCAGCTGTCGGCGGCTTCCTATTCGGTCGGGCTGCAACCAAGTTCAGTCCGTACCGAAAGACCTCTGGTGAAAGCCTCGGTGAATGGTTCCGCGTACAGCGCGAGCAGCGGTATCGGTGGACGGATAGGCTAATTGGCCGTCGTCATTTCACTGAGATGAAAACGACATGGGTCGATGGCGTCGCTACCCCGGTAGAGTGCAGAGTTTACATCGGTTCGGCACCTGTTCCGCGCTCGCCAATCCCTCGTGGTTTCGTAGGCGATGCCGTTGAACTCATCTTGGTCCCCAGGAACGTCGCAACTAACTGGGTCTATAAAGAAAGGGAGCGCTTGGCTACATACCAGATGCAGGATGAGCGCCGTAGGGAGAAAGAAGGAAATGAGGTGGCCAGTGATTAGTAAGGCCAAATCAGACAGGTCCAGACGGAAGAGGTTGGAGCCAGACCCGTCTATTTCGGGCATGGTGTCTGGAGCGAGGGCTGGTGTTTTCCGGGCAAGGCAGTTTATTACTCGCCACCGGACGGCAGTGAGTCTTTCGACAGCGCTTGTCCTTGTCTGCTACACGTTCCTTGCCGCAGGCGTACAGGCTGCACACGCGGCAGAACAGGGCAGCGACGTTATGGCGTCGTTCAAGGATGCGCTGGTCAACATTTCTGGCCAGGGTTCAGATGGTAGCGGTCGCACGCTACTTGAATCGACGCGCTTCCTGGCATGGGACCGCTGGACCGGGTTCTCGCCGTCTGGTGGAACCTACTACCTCGTGTCCGCTGGATCGGCGCTCAGCACTGCTACGAACTTCATCTCATCTCTGTTCTTCACGGTCTCGGGCTTCATCCTGAAGGCGACCGGACTTGTGGCGGCAATCGGTCTATCCTTTGATGCTGTTTTCAGCCTCATGGGCATGATCACACGCAACTTCCGCATCTTTTACGCTATGGTGGTCCCTGGCGCGCGTGCTGATTTTGAGAGGGTTTGTGCCACTGAAAGCCAGGAATGTGGTGTTCTCAACTCTGCCACTGGCGGTAACGTCATCGCGCTCATTCTACTCATCGCTGGAATTGTGATCGTGTACAAGGTCACGAGGGACCGGCGTAAGACCAGGATGGGTGGAGAACATCCGATTATGGCCAACGGCCTCGGACGACAGATTATCCTGAGCGCTACCTCAATGTTCCTGTTCTTCTCGATGGGTGCTGCGTCTCTTGCCGGTAACGGCACGGGGATGGGTTCGCCGACTTGGTACGCTCGTGGAGCTGAATGGGTTGCTACTCAAACTGCCGGCCTCATCGGCGAGGGCACAAACTTCACGTCTATGATTCTCACCGGCAGGTCTCTCAAGACAGGCCCTGCAGTGGGTGGTGCATGTTCTGATTACATTGGAGCCATGCATACGGTGTTCCAGTCGGGCAGTAGTTCTTCGTCCAGTCGAGACCAGTTCCTCGTGGCTCTCGATGAGCTTGCGCTGAACTCATACTTCCGTCTGGTGGTCAATTCCTCCTACGGCTCCGTTGATGATTCTTCATTCAGTGGTGCCGGTAATGCATGGTGTCACCGACTCGAAACGGATGCAGGTGTCTCTGGCGCAGAACACATGCTCCTGACTCGAATCGCGCTTGCTCAGAACAACCAAGCGGTCGCTGAGTCTACCAGCGACTTCACTCAGTTCCCGCTGGCAGCGTCTATCGACACCAATGTCGCCAGCATGATTTCGGGTACCGACGTTGAGCGCTTTGCAGCGTCTCGCGCCATTTCCAACATGTGGGGTCCGTACACCTCCACGGACGCATCCAATGAGGCTGCGTTCTACTTCGCGGCCTGTAATGTCTCGTCACCCAAGCCTAAGCTGCTTGAAACGTGGGGCGATGTTATCTCTGCGGATGCAATCAAGACTGCCAAGGGAGTACAAACTGGAGGTGATGGAGAGGATGACCCTGGCATCTCCATCCCGATTGGTGGAACGACGACATCCAAGATTTACCTGGACGGTTCAAGGACTCTTGCTGACATCGACGCTTCACTAGCGGACGCAGGCGGCATCTGTGGTGCTATCCCCGCTGGCTCTGTCGTTCGCGACCCTGCTCTCTCGAAGGGCGCATCAGGTGTTGATCTGTTCTCGTACATTGGTGCCACTGGTAAGAACCTGGCATCCAACGTGACGAAGAACATCCCCGTTGTTGGCTGGTTCACTGGCGGTAGCGACCACGTCCAGGACGCTGTCGATCAGCAGAACAAGAAGAATAACGAGATCAAGGCTGGCTGGAAGTCCACTGGCTACCGCTCCGCTGGAGACAAGGTCATGTCAAATGCTCCTGACAGCGCAGTGAACTACAACATGCTCTCTGAGTGGAAGCAGCAGGCCGATAACCTCGGCAGCGTCAGCTTCTCGTCTCTGAACAGCACTAAGGAAGGCAGCACGGCTGTCGCCATGTACAATGGTGTAGCTCAGGCTGACCCGGACGGCAACGATGACGCGAAGAAGCTGACAGGCATCCTCTTCGCTGGCAGCGGCTCTGCCGACAAGGCAAAGGACACCCTCAAGAGCAGCTTCGGTATCGAGGACTCTGACCAGAAGCTCAGCGATTACATCGCTGGACTCAAGGACAAGGAGGATGACTCTGGTCGTCTGGCCGCCAAGGCAGCCATCACTGGCTTCACCGGCTCTGGATTCTCAACGGCACAGTCCATGAACTTCCGTGAACCGGACGTGGAGTTCCTTGGTATGGGCATTAAGAAGATGTCGTCGGCTGCACCGCTGTTCGCGGCAGCTATCGACACTGGTCCGTATGACTACTACCTTGCGGTCATCGGTGGTAACACGGTATCGACGCTTGTTACGTCGGTATGTGCTCTGATTCTGTCGGTTGCCATTGCCTACTTCCTGTTGCCCATCGTTATCGGCATCGTTATCTCTAAGCTGCTGGCGGTGATCGCGTGGTTCACGCTGCCGTTCACGCTGCTCGTGAATATCGTGCCGAACAACCAGTTCCGCAGCATGATGAAGATCAGCGCCTACTCAATTCTGTGGGCGCACATCAGCACCGCGTTCTTCACGGCAGTCCTGAAGGTGCTGTCGATGATGATCGCGATTTTCAACTCGATTCTGTATAATCCCAGTCACCCTGTGATTATCCAGACTGTCGAGATCATGTTCGCCATCCTGGCAGCGTTCGGCATCATGAAGTTCATCCTGAAGCAGTACTTCAAGATTGACTTCACGTCGTTCAAGGGCGCGGTCATGGGCGCGGGACTCATGTCTGGCAAGGCAATCTTCGACTCCATCGGTAAGCCGCTTGGCCTCCTCAAGAAGGACGAAGATGGCTTTGACGCCGCAGCCGGTAAGGGCGACCTCAAGAAGGCACTCTCCAGCCTCTTCAACCGTGACGCTAAGGGCGAGGATGAAGATGAGCAGAAGAAGGCCGACGACAACCTCACCAACGTCAACGGTGGCGAGGACTCTATCTCCGGTGAGGCTAACCCCGAGACCTCAGATCAGTTGGCGGATGAGGGAGACCTCACCGGCAAGGCTGGTGGCGAGATCGCAGAAAACCTCGCAAAGACCCTCGTTGACGGCGACCTGGTCCCGGATGACGAGGAGAAGAGCGATGAGGAGATTCGAGAGGTCGCAGAGGCGGCTCTTGATAACATCTCTGCCGGAGCCGGTATTGAGTCTGTCGATACCGCGTCCACTCCTGAGGAGGTCGCAAAGACCTTTGAGGAGTCCATGCCTGAGAACGCTATGGACGCTGGCCTTGAAGCCATGAACGGTGAAGGCCGCACCGCGGTTGACGACGCCGTGACGCTCGCTGAGCTCAGTGGTTTCGGTACCGATTCAGAAAAGCGTGACGGCTCCATGTCTGACTCTATCCTCAACCCCGAGTCTGGCGGCGGCATCCGTCCTGAGAACACGTACACCACCGTGGACGGCCAGGATGCTCTCGGATACAACAACAAGATTTACACTGTCATGGACCGACTTGGAGATGACCTCTCCGATGAGGACCGACAGATGCTTGAGCGTGCATCCGAGATCAGCAGCCGTCTTAACTCCCTCGATGCGTTCCCGTCCGAGAAGGACAGCGCATGGGTCGAGGAGCACCAGGCCAGGATTGATGAGCTCTTCGAGCTTGCGGGTGTCGACAAGGTCAACGCTCGCGACCTGTCGCTCTCCGGTTCTGGTCCGTCTCAGTCCAACGAGACTGCCGGTAACGCCGGACAGCTTATCGCGGATGCCATTGATCGGAACACTGACATGGCCCAGTCTCTCAGCCGAGAGGGCGTTGAACTTTCGGCCGCAGAGCGACTTGGACGCCACCGTGGTGAGCCGTCCGATTCTCTCACCACTGAAGAGTCGGGCATCGAGCGAGAGATCAAGTCCGCAGCGACCGGCATCAATGAGAGGCTTGAGCGTCTCAACACGTCGGTCGATGACGGGTTCCGCACTCACGCGGCAACACTCGAAGCAGACCCGGCGCTCAAGACGCGAGATGTGGATACCATCATCTCGGCCCTTAACGTCAACTCCGAGGGCGTTGAGTCGAAGCTGCAGGAGCTTGTCGATCAGGGACAGGAAATCCAGATCAACGGTGAGAAGTTCTCGCCTGAAGACCTACAGGATGTCCTTGATAAGTACATGGACAGGCTCTAGTAGCCACAGATAGCGAGACACCCTCATCTAGCCACAGTGCATAGATGAGGGTGTCTCGCATTATTTCGCTTTGTCTCGTTACAATCATATTAGGATTTTTACCCCAAGAGCTAAGGGCAGGATAGTTATGGCAGAAGAGAAGGTGTCGTCAAACGCGGCTCTGTACAACAAGTACCGACCGTCTGACTTCGATAGCGTGTATGGACAGGAGGATATTGTTTCTTCCTTGTCCTCTGCGATTGAAGATGGTTCGCTGCCTCACTCGTTCATCTTCGCCGGTCCTCGCGGAACCGGCAAGACATCTATCGCCCGCGTCGTCGCTCGCGCGCTCAACTGCAAGAATCCGGTTCACGGAAGTCCTTGCGGCGAGTGTGAGTCTTGCCGCGTCCCGGTATCCGATGCTCCTGGCTACTATGAACTTGATGGCGCTAGTAACGCGGGCGTTGCCGACGCGCGAGCCATTGCCGATGAGATTCGTAGTGGCACGTCAATGGCCGATAACCGAATCTTTGTCATCGACGAGGTTCAGGAAATGAATAGCCAGGCCATCACGGCCCTCCTCAAGCCGCTTGAGGAGCCTCCTGCCAACACCTTCATCATCTTCTGCACTACTGACCCCGAAAGGCTACCGGCGACTATCCGTAGCCGTGGTGTTACCCACTACTTCAACCAGGTTCCCGATGACAAGCTCACTCAGCTAGTCATCGACACCGTTGAGCGAGAAGGGCGAGAGCCTCTTGATGACGAGACGGTCCAGGCCGTCGTCATGGAGGGCGATGGTTCCCCGCGAGATACACTCTCGGTTCTGCAGAGGGTTCTCATGGGCGGCAAGGCTGTCATGAGTGGGCAGGGGACCATTCTCGCCCAGGCCATTGTTGAGCGAGACCTCGGTGGTGCGATCATGGTTATCGCAGAGGCCGTGTCCGTGGGGTCAACGATCAACGCCCTGTTCTCTGAGACAGCCTCTGCCCTGCGTGACATCTTCATCTGTGCTCACGCGCCGAATCTCCTGTCTCCTGCAAGGCGAGAAGATGTTGAGTCTCGCTTCAGTGACATCGAGACGGCGAGCATCAATGCCCGCGCGGCAATCATTCCCATGTCTGAGGCTCACAGGGTGAGTCGCACTGGCTCTGAACCTCGTGGCATCATTGAGGCGGCAGTCATTTCTATTATCGCTGGAGACGGCGGTAGCGGCAGTGGTAATGCCTCTGCCCCGGTCGATCTTGGTGGGACGAGGGACATTCTCAATGCAATCCGATCACTGTCGAACCGGATTGAAGAGATTGCCTCGAACGTTGGCGCAAACTCTAATTGGCCCGCTACGGGTACGAAACAGCCTCCCGCGTCTATCCCTACCGAAAAGCGGTCAGAGGCCGTCAATGAGCCGTCTACGGCCTCCAATGAGCATGATAGCGCCCCGGAAACCGAGAACGACGACGGTGACCAGACCGACGATGCCTACCAGGAGGTGCTGAACGTCATTATTGACGAGATCATGAACCATCGTGGAATGAAGTCCAGCTCGGCGGCGAGGCGCAAGAAGGTTCGCCGTGAACTGGAGGACGCGGACAGCCCCATCAATATCTTCATCGACGAGGAGACATCAGAGGTGGTTATTGACTCGCGGGACTGGGGTAGCGACGAGGGCGAGGTTGTTATGGCAGCCATTAAGCCGCTGATTAGCAATCACAGAGGGCTCATCGTAGTTACCGAAAACGGCAGCGATGTTGACGTCTAGAATCATCGGTAGAAGCTAACAAAGGAGGAAAAAATGTCAGGAACCCTAGATCGCATCAAAGCAGTGGAACGCCTTGTTCGTGCTGGTCAGATTGACACCAGTGTGACGCGAAGGGTGCGGTTGTTCCGCGTCTCCACCATTCAGGAGATGATCGCCATGAGGGTGCTCATGGAGGATGAGAGCGGGCTTGTTCAGCGCAGGAACGAGTTTGTAGAAAACCCCTGGGGATTCCCTTACGTGCCGGTCCCCCGTTTTAGGCGCGCAAATACCGCTGGGCTGCGTCTCGCGCCCGAGAACATCTCATTCGAGTGGTTCGGCCACCCGGTCTACTGGATCGACCCTGAGCTGACCAGGTTCCGTGAGGAAGAGGCGAAAGACCCCACCCGTTGGGCTATCAGGATGTACTTCCTGATGATTGCTGTCGGCCTCATGCGCAAGGAAGAGGGCAGGACTCGCTGGGTGAACGCAATCCGCGCACGTGGCATCAACTACACTGAGGAGATGCACGAACAGTACCGCAAGGGGTACGAGACTCCCGAAATTGATGGTGTTAGGTGGGGCATCGAGGACATCGAGGCCAATGGCCTAACCATTCAGGGTGTCGAAGAGGCAACCACCAAGGCTCTACAGTCTATCGCTCATATCCAGAAGACTGTATCCAGGGAGTTCCACACCGTCCAGAGCCGAGCGTTCGACGATGGTCGCAAGATCGTGCTTACTGCAAACGACGAGAATGGCCGAATCCGGCTTGTTGTCTCGGAAGCATCCAAGCTCACCAAGGAGATTTCAGCCGCTATCAACAACGGCGAGCCGCTTGCAGATCTGGTCAAGCCTCTTTTTGACAACGCTCAGTCCGTCATCGATCTCGTCTCCGAAATGGACCGCTGCTCCATGATCTTGTCAGCTCCGATCATCAGGGAGACCGTCGCAAGTCGATTGGAATACGCGACCATCGCAACTTCGCTTCACAACTATGAGGCCAAGCTCAGGAACGACGGAGAGCAGCACAAGATCACCCTAGCGGCTCAGAAGCTGATTAGACTGAATGACAGGACCGACAAGGAGGAGTTCCTGGTCTACCAGAAGACTGTCATGACGGCCCTGAACAACTCCTGGAAGAAACTGAAATTGTGCGTCACGAACCATATTCGTGCTAATCAGGGCCAGACGCCCCTAAGCTCGCACTGGGAGATGGACGCACTAAACAACATGGGAGCCACCGAGGATTCGGCGGACCAGTAAGGAAGAAGCTGTGTTTCTACTGACCATTTTCTCGGTGGCGGTAACTGCGGGTATCCTTGCCCACCTGTTCCGCTTCAATCTGCGAGAGCAGTACCATGAGCTACGCAAGCGGCAGATTGGTGGCCTTGCATGGTACAAGATTACGCCCGAAGGCCGAGCTGGCTCTGATCTTGGGAACTACGACATCTCCAACATGACGTATCTCAAGTCACTCCTGCAAAGCCTCACGGTCACTTTCGGCTCAACGTGGTACCTGCGCCGAGGAATGGTTCAGTGTGTTTGGGCCAAAAACCCGCGCACTGGTGCAGTTGATTTCTTCATGGGTGTGAGTAATGCTCATGACCGTGACGGACACGTGGCAAATCAGGTGGCTCACGGCATGGGTGGCTCCGCGAAGCGGCTGAAGAAGGCACCGAACTTCCCGCATCGAGCGCCAATGATTCTCTGGCGTCAGGCCACCAAGTTTGGAAACGTCAACTCCAATAACGAGGTCTCAGGACGAGGCCATGTGTCCAAGAATCTCTCGGCTGCATGGTCCTCGCTGGCATCGGGTGAATCATCGGCAGTTTTCATGTCAATGGAACAGGTTCGTAATAAGGAAGGCAACAAGCTCCGAGCGTTCATCACTGGCTCTGCGGTTCAGGAGGCCGGTGAGTTCGCGTCGGCTCCGTCTCTTGCGGACAAGTCAGCAATCGTCAGCGAGGGCTTCCGCGTCTCCATTGCCACGGCCAACACCCAGGGGTCATATCCTCTCTCGCGCGCATCTCTCAACGAGACAGATGGTGCCTTGTCTACGTCTGGGTGGAAGGTTGCGGCCACGATGCCCAATGAGAAGCAGATTCACGTTGCTTTCTCGGTTGCCATCCCGACGACGTTCCTCATGATGCTCATGAGCTGGATTCTCGTCGGCTCTCCCCTCGCCTACGTTGTGTCTGCTCTTCCGTTGGTCGCTGCCGGCATCCACGCATCAATGACAACCTCGCTCTCGCGTACCGTCTTTGAGCGCACCCTGGCCAAGGGTGAGCTGCCGCTCCCTCCGTACATCTCAGCTAACCCACTCCGTTTCATCCTAGGCAACATCTCTGCTGGAAAGACAATTGGTGGTGACACGAATAAGGTGTCACACGACCGCATTGCTATTCCGTCCTGTAAGCAGGTCCTGTACCTGCACTTCGGTGCAGCATTTGAGTTTCTGTCGTTTCCTGAGCGAGATGACATCGACACGGATATTGACTCGCAGAGGACTCAGGAGCTAGGACTCCCCGCGTCTATGCAGGACTTTGAGGATGAGGTTCTGTACTTCGGTCAGTCTGGCAAGGACCAAGCAATCACGTACCCGGTCAAGAACCTTGTCTACAGCCTCTATGCCTCTGGCGCTCCGTCATCCGGTAAGTCGAACTTCCTGCAGTCTGTCTACATGGGATGCTGTTACTACACGGACCCTCTGGGGCGCAAGTCGTCATATCAGGTCACCCCGGTCTGGTGCGAGACGAAAGGTGAGGGTGCCTATGACGTTGTTCGGTCGGTGCTGAAGGCTGGCATCAAGGATGTCATGTTCATCGACTTCAATAACCCCAGGTCCGGTTACAAGTTCAACCTGACCGGCAGGCAGTGGATGGATGGCGCGTCTCTAGAGGAGATTGCAACCTCATGCACTGACTTCGTGACGGGAATCCAGGCTGCGTGGGGTGACTCCGTGAGGGGCGCGTCACGAGACGCTATGTACGGGTACTTGCTCATTGCAATGCTGCTCACTCCCTACGAGATCAAGTATCTTGGGCTTGACGAGGTCATTGACGTTAACGACATCAATGTCATCGAGCTTGCATACTACCTCACCGGCAGCGACTCTTCGTTCATGCAGCCTGGTGACGGCAAGATCATCACCCTACAGCAAGAGCTTCTGGACGGCGCTCTGGAGCTTCCCGCCGATAAGCGTGATTCGACAGATGAACGTGACATGTACCTTGCGCGAGCGATTGGTTCGTTCTCCAACCGACTGTTTACCCCGCAGGGTATCCGCACGAATGCATCAGTTATCTCGTCCGTTCAGAACAAGCTGAATGACCTACGGAAGCTGTCGGTTATCTGGACAAAGTCCAAGAATCCGAAGTGCAAGACGGTTACGTTCAAGGACATGATCGGTAGCGGTAAGCCGATCATCATCAACATGGGTGGCTACGCGACCGGGCGTAATGACGAGGGCAGCCTCATCTTCCGCTCCATCGACCAGTCTCTCGCACGCCGAGTAGTGAACATCTACAACTACTTGCAGTGGAACTACATCCGACAGAACTGTAACGGCTGGCAGAAGGCGAAGCGACTCACTCCTGTGTTCTTTGACGAGGCTGCGGACATTGCCCAGTCTGCCGATTCCGAGGACGTGCCCGATGTCGTCCAGCAGTGCGTTAAGGAGGGCCGCTCCTACGGCAACGCATATCTGCTCGGCGCACAGTCACTGACCCAGATGCCGATCAAGACACAGAGCATGGTTCTTGGCTTCCGGTCAAAGTTCTGGTTCAATAGCCACTCTACGTCAGACCTAGAGGTTGCTGCTAAGGACTTGAACTCATCGTCGTCGATTAACAAGGCGCAGATCTCTGAGGCCAATATCCGGTACCAGCGGAACGGTACTGCGATGGGCATCCTCATGATCGGTGACTCTCTCACGCCGCCAATCACTCTTCACGCCCCCATGTTGGACCACTGGACAGAGTCGCTCTTTGACTCGTCGGTCACGTCCGTCAAGGACGCAATCGCGCTGTTCCAGTCCAAGTATGGCGAGGAGATCATGACTGGCCGCATCGGAGGTCAGCGGGATGACATGGTTCTCGAAGATGAAGGTGTGGATAGCTAATGCCTATCGACTACAACCTCACCCTGAAGAAGGGGCAGGAGCTAGACGGCATTGTTGGTCCGATCAACAAGCTTGACCGAAAGCCAATCTACAGGAGCCGTATTTCTGTGGGGTCGTCGTTCGTGTCTCGCTTTGACCCCATCTTTGATATGAGTCATGCAGATTCTGCGTCGCTTGACTTTGAGCAGTGCTCTGCGAAAATGTCATGGAATGGTTCACGGTCAGACGGCGGGGTTGCACCTCGGCGCAAATTGTGGCGTTCTTTCATGGAGGGGTACACGCCCGAGGCATATTCAGACCTGTCGCTTGGTGCGGTGGCCGCGCTCTCGCAGTTCCATACCCTTACGACAGCTCAGGTTGCTGCGTTCACGGGCGTGAGCTTCGACGAGGCGCATACTGCCCTAACAAGGCTGTACGGATGCGGCGTAGTTCTGCGAGCGGGCGGTGATGTCATCGACCATGACGAAACGATCAGCAAGCTGGGGCATGTATGGCGTATTGCGTCTGGTCGTGGCTCTGGTCCGTTTGTCGAGCGTTGGCTGAACAATCTCTCTGACTTCGAGTACGCAATGGTTACGTCTGGCCGTGACATCTCTCGTGGAGTCGTCGGTTCCAGTGGGATGTACTCGCACCGGCATAACATGCAGACGGCTGAACTTGCTCTCAGGCTTCAGGAGATTGCCCCGTCTGTTACTGGTGTTCTTGGCGAGCAGTCCGGCGACATCTCCAATTTCGTTGATACGTCTCGTCACTACATTCGTGGTAACGTCTCAGATGCATCCGTCGTGACGTCATCTGGTCGCATCATTCTTTTTGAGGTGACGACAGCGAAAATGGCAACCGAGACTATTGCTCAGAAGGCAATGGCTTGGGCTTTTGCTATTGCTACGTCGGATATTGACTTTGCGGTAGTTTTCGCAAACACAAACCCTGATCACGATAGGTCTCTGTACCGATACCGAGTGCTCAGCGGAATCCTGGATGCGGAGGACAAGCTGACCAACCCCGGCCCATCTCTTAGGAAGGCACAGAGCCGCATCTTCGTCAGCGATGTCACGAACCATTGGTGTCCGACGAGTCATGTCGTCACGGGGTCCATGTCAACCATGGACGTTCTTAACCCTGCGACCCTTGCATACTATAGACTAGCACCGGAGGGGGTTGGCGTCGTCTCTACGCCGTCTGTCATCTCTTCACGTGCGGCTCTATCGACGCCAGCATGGATTACAAATGACATCAAGGATTTGTAGTGGCGATCATTAACAACGCAGCTGACGGCTTCCCGGTAGACAAGGTGCGGGAAGCCGTCAGCTATATCTCTGCCCTGAAGCCGCACTGGGGGCCGATGTCATCTGGGACATCCATCGTTCCTAGTTCGACGGATACGCTGCCCGGGGAACAGTTCGCCGCAATCACCTCAACGGATAAAGACGGCAACATATACGTTGACAGGGCTTTTGCTCTCAGTTCGTCCGTCCCGGAAATTGCCGCTGCCATTGAGTTTCAGTATCAACTGCATCTTCGTAAGATGTGGGACAGGATGTCCTGGGTGCCAGAAGATCAGTGGCATGACGTAGCTCCTATGGCAATGTCTCTGGAGATCAACTCGGCCATGGAGTCAGAGTACAAGAGAATCTCGTTGACGGGAGAGGTGTCAGAGAGTTTCTTGATGAAGGCTGGTCTTACTGCCGCAGAGATCAGGAAGTACCAGCTTGGCAAGATGCCGGACATCAGATCTATTGGCGGGTTCTTTCCTGATGAGCTGGGACTCGAACATGGCATGACTGCAGAAAAGTATGCGGAGGTCATTCTCGATGCTATGCAGAGCCAGGACATAATCGACCCAGAATCGGAAGATTCGACGAACGATGAGGCCGAAGGCGAGGAAACGCCCCAAGAAATCCCCCAGGAAGAGCAGGAAACGCCCCAGGACGGCCAGAACAGTGAAGCCGAGGACTCCGATAGCGGCGAGAACGATATGGCCCCTGATAGCGCCCCGGACGATTCAGGCAGTGATGAGCCTCAGGAGTCTTCTGGCGAGAGCCAAGAGGATAGCGACGGCGGCGACGGCCAGGAGTGTCAGTCGGACGACAATGGCGAGAGCGATGCCAGCGAAGAGGACGGTGAAGGTCAAGACGGCGATGATAGCTCTGATCAAGAGGAGAGCCAAGAGCTAGACGACGCAGCCGATCAAGACAATTCGGACGATCAAGAGGACTCAGACGGTCAAGGCGGTTCAGGCGAGGACAGTGACGGTAGATACAACGGTGCTGATTCACAGGATGGGGATAACTCTGTGGATGGTGACTCGAACAGCAGCGACGGTGAAGATCAGGTAGAAAGCGGCAGCGAGGGCCAAAGCGGCGACCCTGGCGACGGTGAGAGCGATACAAGCGAGGGTTCTGGCGAAGGCGACACGACAGATTCAGAGCCAGGTGAGTCGTCTCAACCCACAATGCAGAACGGGACACCACTCGATCAGGCCAAGGAGGTCATGGATAAGATTGATGAGAGGATGGACGACCCATCATCCTCCATGTGGCAAAATAGCATCCACAATCCAGATGACGCCCTCGATACAAACCCGATGAAACCTGACTCGATGCAATTCGATGACGCAGTGGGAGACGAGATCGGAAGAGCGTCGTGTAGGGAAAGAGTGTACGTCCTG
>ERZ1674297.297-NODE-299-length-13371-cov-19.391935_pt1 | contig 13371 bp, 9 predicted proteins | sample MGYA00581112_ERZ1674297 | MGnify/ENA primary metagenome ERZ1674297 (study PRJEB41354, sample SAMEA4873322) | human saliva metagenome | biome: human-associated habitat [ENVO:00009003]; feature: mouth environment [ENVO:08000002]; material: saliva material...
GCGCCGGTCGCCAGGGCGAAGAAGCCTACGGTTGCGCTGTTGCCAATCTTGGAGCGCAGCGGCACCTTGGTGCCTTCTTCGCCGGCGTTCGGGTCGGGCTTGGTACGCACGCCGAGGATGATGCTCCGCTGACCTGCCGCTGCGGCGGTTTCGGTGCGCACACCCACTCGGAAGATGTCCCGAGGTAGGTGCTGGCCGTCCGCGTCGGCGGTGACGATGACCTCGCCGGGGCGGTTTGCTTTCGTCCAGGCGATGCCGGTGCGCAGTGCCGCACCCTTGCCTTTGTTGGCGGGGTGGGTCTGCACGGTCACGCCGTCGATGCGCAGTTCGGTAAAGATGGGTGCGTAGGTGCTGCCGGATCCGTCGTCAATCACGAGGATTTCGGCGGCAGGGTCCTGTTTGCGCAGGGCCCGGGCAAGGCGGACCAGTGATTGGTCCGGCTTATAGGCAGGTATCAGGATAATCACGATGCGCTCCCTGCAATGTAGAGGATGTCGCTGGTGCCACGTTCCTTGGTGCCACCCTGCGGGCGGTTGACCAGCTTGTTGTTGAAGACCATGGCGGAGGAGCCACCACCGTCCAGGTTGTAGGCGCTCACGCAGCCGAGGTCCTTGAACATCTGGGCGAACTCGGGCATGGTCACGCCGCGCGAGTAGTTGGTGGAGCGGCCGTCGACCACGATGAAGACCAGGTGGTTGGTGCCGAGCACGCCCACACCGGTTCGCGGCTGGTAGCCCTGGATGGAGTGGTTACCGAAGTTGGTGTCCACTTCGACGCTGTCGATGCCGTCGACGATTGCGGAGTCCTTGACCAGTGCGGGGCCGAAGGAGAGGGTGTTCCACACGCCCTCGTTGACGAGGGTCTGGGCGTTGGTTGCGGTTTCGTCGTAGAGCTTGACGGAGCCGTCGCGGTAGAAGGCGAGGCCTTCACGTGCACCGGAGTCACGGTAGACGACGCCGTTTCGGATCACGATGCCGGTGGTACGGAAGCCGTAGTAGTCACCGTTGATCGCCCAGATGCCATTGTGCTCCGAGGCAATGTTCGAGGGGGTGTCGATGATGTTCTGACCGAACTTGTTGTTGGCGAAGGCGCTACGCAGCAGGGTTGCGTTGTCGAGCTTGATGTCTGCTACGAAGGAGACGACCGTATCGAAGCCGCTGCCGGTGGTGGTGGAGGTGATGGTGATCGAGCCTTCGTTAGCGGTAAGGCTCTGGCCGTTGACCTTCACGCCGGTCAGTTCGGTGGGGTCTGCAGTGGCGGAGCCGGAGGCGCTTGCGTTTGCCTGGGCTGCTGCCGCCTCGTAGGCGGTGGTGTCTTCGATTTCGGTGTGCTCTGCCAGGTAGCGGTTGTATGCCCAGCCTGCGCCGCCACCGACTACTGCGAGTGCGCCGAGGCCGCCGCCGATGAAGATTCGACGGGTGAGCTTCTTCTTGGCTAGCTTCTGCTCTGCTGCGGTTTGTGCGGCGGTTGCTTGTTCTGCCGCGGTCTGGGTGGTCTGGTCAATGTTCTGAGTCATGTTCTGTTCGTTGTTCATGTCTCTAGAATGCCGGGCTATTCTCTGTGCCAGGCATGACTAAGCTGTGCAGAAGCTATGCATGCTTATTCATTTAAAACTTTTTTATTACTGCCTATGCTTTATTACCAGAAGATGCTATGCGCACCCATGTATAAACATGTGTATTGGCTTTGTGTGTCAGACAGCTGAGCGCCCACCGCATCCCCACTCCCCTACCTGCACGCACCCGCCAAAAGGGCACGAAAAAACCGGCTGAGCACCCCGTGCGGGGTCTCAAGCCGGTTCATCATCTATGAAATACGCTCAGTCGATATGCACTGAATCGTTCCGCGTATTCTTTATGCCTCATCCTCGTAGGACGCGTACTTTTCTGCGTATGCCGAGTAGTCGTCCTCGTCGTCATAGCGACGGCGGGACGAATCGGAGGACTTCGTTTTCTTCGCGCTGCTGAGCTCGCGCTCGAGTGCGCTGTAGTCGGTCTCGGGGCTGAAGTACTTCATCTCCCGAGCCTGCCTTGTTGCTTTAGCCTTCTGACGGCCGCGCCCCATGGCGTGACCCCCTCTTTCATCCTGTCCGAGGCGAACAGCACGCGCGGCGCATCGCTCTCGGATCGTTCAACAGTCTTTACTACACTATAGAGTACCCTGTTTCAGCCCTGAATGTCTCGCTGGACGGCACCTATTTTGCGTATCATGACACTTCTTCGCACCGGAACAACCGTTTTATTTTGCACCGCGACTTTTACCCCAGACACCACAGAGCCCCGCACCGGACGTATCGCTACATCCAATGCGGGGCGAGTGCCTCCCCTACCGGCTCACTCACAAGACCGGGTTCGGAGAGGGTACCGTACCGGTCATGACATCCGGCACGGGGCTTGAGGGGTCTCCCCCACCGCTTAGCCTGCGGCGAAGGAGCTGCTAGCTTGCGGTAAAGGAGCCCAGCGAGGTGGCGTTAGAAGCCAGGGTGGTGCTGGAGGCATCCACGCTATCGGTGGTGGTGTACACGGTGTAGCTCTCGCCCTTGGTGATCTTGGAACTGGAGACCAGGATCAGTGCGGTGCTGGAGTTAGTCACCTTGTAGTTCGCCACCACGTTACCGGAGGAGTCGGTCACCTGTACGGTGGTGCCTGCGCTCAGGTTCGATACGTTGCTGATCTTCACGTAGCCGCTGGTGGAGTTGGTCGAGGGTGCCTCGAACATGTCGCCGGAGTTACCCGCGGCCACGGTCGTGCCGTTGAGCAGCAGGTCGCCGTTGGTGTCCAGGGATGCGTTACCGCCGGTGAAGGGACCGTTCACGATCAGGGTGCCACCGGAGAGGGTTGCCGTACCGTTGGAGTCGATGCCGTCGCCGTTCGTATTCACGGTGACGGTACCGCCGGTGATGTTGATGGTTGCGTCGACCACCTCGAAGGTGCCGCCACCACCCATGCCGCCGCCCATGCCGCCACCTGCGCCACCGCCAGCCGGGGGCTGACCCATAGTGCCCGAGGGAGCCTGACCGCCACCTGCAGGTACCTGACCTGCGCTACCGCTGGGCGCCTGGGGCGCAGAGTTCTGGCCACCCTGCGCGCTCTGCTTAGTCGAGGTTGCAGTAGTCGACTCAGTGCTGGTCGAGGTGGTGCTGTACGAGGCGTTGATACCGTCATCGGAGCTGGTCACGTTCACGGTGCCGTCCAGGATGTTGATGTACTGCGCCTCAATACCCTCGTTCGCCCTGGTAATGTTCAGGGTACCGCCGGAGATTTCAAGCACGCGCTCAGCCTTGAAACCGTCATCACCTGCAGAGATGTTCACGGTACCGCCGCTCAGGCGTACCCAGCCGCGGTTGCCGTCGGTGTCGTTAGTTGCCTTGATGCCGTCCTTGGTTGCGGTCACGGTGATGGTGCCGTCCAGGATATCGACGTAGTCCTTACCCTTGATGCCGGTGTTTGCCGCGTTCACTTCCAGGGTGCCGGAGGCAATGACCAGGCCGTCAGAGGTGTGGATACCCTCTTCGTACTTACCTTCAACCTTCAGGGTGCCTTCGCCCGCCAGGGTCAGGTCGCTCTTGGAGTAGATAGCTGCGTCGGGGCTACCGCTGGCGGTATCCGAGTAGGAGGAGCCGTCAGAGACGGTGTTGGTGGTACCCGAGGCGGTGTAGATGACGACCTCGTCCGCCTCAACAACGTTGATAGCTGCCCCGGTGGAGTTGGTAATCGTCGCGTTGTTCAGGATCAGGCGGACCATGTCGCTGTCGGCCGCCTCAACCTTGATCTGGCCCTCGTAGGTGCCGGTGAGCTTGTAGTTGCCCGCCTTGGTGATGGTAATGACGCCGTCGCTGACGGTCACACCGTCGGTCGCGGTCGGGTTAGAAAGATCGATAGTAACTTCGCTGGAGGAATCCCAGGTCAGATCCTTCGCGGAGTAGTGGGTGTCCTCGGCGAGCTTCGCTCCGCTCTTCACGTCGGTGGAGAAGGAGTCTGCCACCTTCGACGTGGTGCCCGAAGTGCTCGAAGCGGAGGTACTGATTGCACTCGAAGCGCTGGCATTCGATGCCGAGGTTGCCGAGCAGCCGGTCAACGCCAGGGCTGCCAGGAGGGTAATGGAGGTTGCGCTCTTAATCATATTGCTCTTTTTCACGGGTTTTCCTTTGTGTTTGGGTGACCACTCGCGTAGAGCCAGCGCCACAGGGGTAAGACGTATGTGAAATGTGAATATGTGTGAGAGCGGTTATTGCCTGTGTGGGGCGAATAAGGCCGATGTTGTGCTTGGTTCGGGGGTATAGGTTAGGGGGCTGGGGACGCGGGTAAGGTAGGTGCGCTACCCTACCCGCGCATCCAGATTGTTGTTATAGCCAGATTGCCGTTTTAGGCGGCTGCGAAACGCTCGGTCAGCAGCTTCTGGTAGTCCTCTTCGGTCATGTCATCCACGTTCAGGCGGGTGCCATTGACCGGTTCCAGGTGCATCCAGTTCTTCAGGGTTTCTTCCCACTTGTTGCTTGCCAGCTGCGGGTTCAACGCCGCCATACCGGTTGCAAACTTGGAAATCTTCGCGGGGGTGATGCCCGCATCCCAGAGGTGCTGATCTGCCACGGAAGGCTCCACGCCGGACTTGGTTTCGATGATGACCGCGTTCGGCAGGCCGTAGGTGGTGCCAACCAGGTTGCCGTGGAAGTTACGGTAGTTCACGCCCGCCATGAGGATGTTCTCGGACAGAGGGGTCCAGGTCAGGGCGTTATCTACGGTCATACGGGAGGCGACCGGGTTCTTCTCGCTCTGCGGCAGGAAGACCGTGGTACGGCGGTAGCCGGTGGTCAGAACCGCCTCCAGCTTGTGCACGGGGCCGGCGAGAATATCGCCGAGTGCTGCGGTGATGTACTCGTGGCCTTCCACGGTAAGCGTATCGCGGTTCTCGAAGGTGTACGGGATACGCTTCTTGACGGTCATATCCTGCTCACCGTCGGTCTTGACCTCCAGGAAGGTCAGCTCCGAGTCCAGGTAGCTACGGGTACGAATCTTGAAGGTGTCATCGCGGCTGTAGGCTGCCGAGTGGTAGCTCTGCATCTGCGGGGTGTCGAAGTAGACCGAGTCGTAGGCGAAGTCGCGCTGGCCATCGATTTCCATGACGGAGGCATCTGCGCCGAGCGTGGAGAGTACCTTGGCGGCCGTTTCTGCGTCGACAATGTACTTGCGGTCCACGCGGGTCTGCATGGCTGCCTTCTCGTTCATGGCTTCGAGGCTGATGCTCTTCCACTCTGCGGGGATGATGTTTGCGGCTGCGTTAGTCATGGGTCTTCGTCCTTCTGGGGTGCCGTCCCTGCGTGCTGTGCGCTGGGGGGCGGCGTGTCGTGGGTATCGGAGATGTTTGTGCAGTTGGAGTGAATCGGAGGCTTTTATACCGGCTGGTCTTACTTGCCCACCAGGGTGCGCTGGAGCGGAACCATCCGGGTGTCCAGGGTGGTGTGCGCCTCGGCGGTGGGAACCTGAGGTGCTGCCGGGTAAGCCGCAGGAGCCTGCGATGCTACCGTCTGAGCGGCTACAGGCTGAGCCGCCTCCACTGCCGCAGGGATGCCGCCCTCGGTGGTTTCCTTGGACTGGTAGGTGACGGTGGCGCGGGTCAGGTTGTTCACCATGTCCAGCTCGGTGATCTTCGCCGAGGTGACGGTGTAACCCAGGCGAGCACTCAGGTATGCCTTGAGCTCTTCCTCGTCGCTGATCGCACGATCGGCGGTAACGGTCTGAGTCTGATCGGTAGAGACCGGGGCGCTGCGCGAGTCGAGAATCGCGATGAGGCCGACCAGGGTAGCCATGAGGCCGAAGGCGATGTACGCCGGGCTAATGTTCACACCTGCGATCATGCCGACCGAGAGAGCTACGAAGTAGTAACCCACCTCGCGCTGGCTCAGGGCGGTGGAACGCAATCGGATAATCGACAGGACACCGAAGAGGCCCATACCCATAGCGGATGCGTTCGATCCGGCGGATACCAGCGCCACCGAGACGGTGAAGATGCCGGCGTTGATGACCGCGTAGGAAATCATCAGTTCGCGGTTGCGGTGCCGCACCATGTAGAGGGTGCAGAGAGCTGCGATGGCTATGGCATCGGCAATCGCCATGGTCAGAATAGTCATTGGGTGCTCCAGATATCGTGTCGTGATGTTCGCGGTGCTCTTTGCTGTCTGTTCTTCAGCTCCAAGCTGTGCGTTCTTTGTAGTATCTAGATTCCCGTGCAAGCCTGTGTTTACCCTGTGCTGCCCTTAACTTAGAGATAAGTGTTATATGTCTCTAATAAATACACTTATCGTGGCGCTATTCAATCGTAATTTTTCTCTTTTCTCGTGTCCTTGACGGAGCATCCCACAGCTTCAAAAAGCACAAAAAATGGGCTCCCTCCGATATGGAGGGAGCCCATAAAAGCAGCTAAAAACTTAGCGACTAGGCGTTATTATGCCTTCTTGCGCATGCGGGTTGCCACGATGGTCGCGCCACCAGCACCCAGAGCAATCAGACCCAGACCAGCAGCGGTCATCGCATCGGATGCACCGGTCTTAGCCAGAGAAGAAGAGCTCTTAGAGGATGCGTTCGAGGAACCGGAGTCCAGGTTGTCGCCGGAGCCGGAGCTCAGCGAAACGCTGTCAGACTTCTTGGAGTTCTCGTAGTCAACGGGCTGCTCGCAACCAACGCCGTCGCCGTCAGCGTCGAACTTCTCGCGGAAGTCCGGGTGACCCTTGCGGATCGGTGCTTCGCCTGCAGCCTCAACGTCGGCGCAGTTCTGGAAGCGGAAGCTCTCGGAAGGCTGGGGAGCCGGAGCCGCGTTCTCGTCAGCGGGCTTGGAGGAGTCCTCGGCGGGCTTCTGGTCCTCAGCGGGCTTGGTTTCCTTAGCGTCCTCAACTGCGGGCGCGGAGGTCTCTTCAGCAGGCTTGGGAGCCTCGGTGGTCGGGTCCTGAGTGGGAGCCGGGGTCGAGTCCTCGGAGGGAGCGGGGGTCGGATCCTCGGAGGGAGCCGGAGTCGGGTCCTCAGAGGGAGCCGGGGTGGGCTCTTCGCTAGGTGCCGGAGCGGGCTGCTCTGCAACCTTAATGGTCACGGTAGCCGCCTTACCGCCGCGGGGAACGTCACCGTCCTTCAGGGAGCCGGACAGCAGGTAAATGTCAACGGAAACGCTGCCGTGCAGCTCTTCCTGCCAGGGGATGGTAACGGAGAAGTTGCCAGCCGCGTCAGCGTGGATTTCCAGGTAGTCCTGGCCGTTAATCTTAACTGCACCCTTGTTCAGCTTCAGTGCCAGGACGGAACCGGAGGTGCCGTCAGCGGTCTTGAAACCCTCGCCGCCAATATTCAGACCCTGACCCTCAACCCATACGTCGGGGGCGATGAACTGTGCAGAGTCTGCGTAGGTGTGGACAACCTGAGGCGCACCTTCAACAGCGAAGGTCGCGGGGACGGAAGTAGCAACGAGGCCACAGCCGATGAGGGCGGTGGCACCAATGCGTGCGATGTTGTTTCGAATATTCATGCCACCCATTCTAACGAGCGAAGCTTGGGATACCGGCTCCCAAGACGCTAATTTGCCATGACCTGACTCACAAAACATATTTTTCTTGAAGGTTTATTGAAGGCATGGTTGAACTATATAAGCCTTTTGCACCGCCGTGCACACCTAAACTCTCAACCCGACGTTGAAGAAACTAACAGGTACATACCCCATCCCATCAGCACAACCCAATAGCAAAAACCACCCCGTTAAACGCGAAAATCCCCTCCCCCGAACACTCGAAAGCATTCAGGGGAAGGGACCCTCATGCACACCGCACCGGGCGGCAACAGTTTTTAGGAGTTCTTGCGGTTGCGCACAGCGGTCACGCCAGCAACACCCAGACCCAGAGCTACCAGACCCATACCAGCAATGGTGAAGGCGTTAGAAGCACCGGTGTTAGCCAGGGAAGAGCGCTGAGCACGGCTCGAAGTGTAGCTGCTCGAAGAGGAAGAGCTGCCGCCCAGGTTATCCAGACCACCAGAGTTACGGGACGAAGAACCCGAGGAGCTGTTGGAGGAGGAACCGTCAGTCACCTCGCTGTTAATGACCTCGCAGCCCCAATCATTCTTGTCATTATCGAACTTCTGGCGGAAGTCCGGGTGACTCTTATGCATGGGCGCCAGGCCAGCGGCCGCAACCTCTGCACAGTTCGCGAAGCGAGTGCTCTCAGCCGAAGCGGTCACCTGCTCGGTAGCGGAGGTGGAATCACCCAGCTGATCCTTCGCCTCATTCGCAACGACTGCGTTCTGATCAGCAGCAGCCGAAGCCGATGCGCTCGCAGAAGCAGTTGCCGAAGCGGAGGGGGTAGCCACCACAGAAGCGGAAGCCGATGCGGTAGCCGAGGGGCTCACCGAAGCGGTAGCGGAAGCCTTCTCCTCGGCACGGTCCTTGATCTTTGCATCCACGGAGGCAACAACCTCATCAGCGGCAGTAGCCGAAGCAGTCGCAGAAGCGGAGGGGGTTACAGATGCGGAGGGGGTAGCCACCACGGAAGCGGTTGCCGAAGCAGTCGCAGAAGCAGATGCGGAGGGAGTTGCTTCCTGAACGGAACGAGCCTGAATCTTCACGGTGGCTGCCTTGCCGCCGCGAGCGGTGTCGTTGTCCTTCAGGGAGCCGGAGAGCAGGTAGACGTCCACGGAGATACGCTCATCCAGGTCGTCCTGCCAGGGAATGGAAACGGAGAAGTTGCCCTTCTCATCAGCCTGAACTTCCAGGTAGTCCTTGCCGTCAATCTTGACGGTACCCTTGTTCAGCTTGATAGCGATGGTGGAGCCGGAGGTGCCGTCCTGGGTCAGGAAGCCTTCGCCGGTAATCTTCAGGGTTTCACCCTTGTACCAAACCTCAGAAATGTGGGAGGTTGCCTTGTCGGAATAGACGTAGGTGACGGACTCTTCACCGTTCTGAGCGAAAGTTGCGGGGATTGCGGTGACCGCCAGACCGCAACCGATCAGGGCGGTGGCACCGAAGCGAGTGATAGTGTGTCGAATGTCCATCCCATCATTTTATCCCCGCACGGTGGGTATATCCGCCTGTCCAGGGGCTATTTGCAATGACTTGCAACACAAAATAGCACTTTCGTGCACTTAATGACGGGTCAGTGCACACGCGGCAAAATTCGCCAGAGAAACAACATTCGCCAGAGAAACAACATTCGCTGGTAAACAGCATTCACTGGGGGAACAGCGCCGCCTAGACCCCTGCAACGACCTCTGTAACGCCCCCCCCCGGCAACCTTAAACGTCAACGGCGTCGAGCATGAGTTCCAGCGCCTCACCCACGCCGCTGCGCCACAGGTAGGTCGCCTTCGCATCGGCACGACCTGGGCCGCCGTTAATGATTGCGACCGGCTTGCCGGCGCGCAGAGCCTCCAACACAATCTTGTAGCTGCTCATAACCGCCACCGAGGAGCCCACCACCAGCAGCGCCGAACATTCAGCGAGCATGGCATCCTTGAGTGCCTTACGTTCGGCGGGCACGGACTCGCCAAAGTACACCACATCCGGCTTGAGGCGGGTCGAACCGCAGGCGATGCAGGGCACCATCTGAAAATCGCGGATATAGCGCTCGTCCAGCTCCACGTCACCGTCAGGGTTCACCCGCAGGTCTTCGTCTTCAAGGCGCGCCAGGTAGCCGGGGTTCGCCGCGTCCAGGCGTGCATCCAGGCTTTCGCGGCTCTCGTCCTGCCCGCAGTCCAGGCACACAATACGGGAGAGGTCACCGTGCAGTGCCAGCAGGCGGCAGCTTCCAGCGCGGGCGTGCAGCCCATCCACGTTCTGCGTAATCACGCCGCTCACGGCACCCAGCTGCTCCAGCTCGGCGAGCGCATAGTGGGCGCGGTTCGGTTCGGCTCGGCGCATGCGGCGCCAACCCACGTAGGAGCGCGCCCAGTAGCGTTGGCGGGCGGCGTCATCGTAGCGGAATTCCTGGTAGGTCATGGGGCGGTGGTCGTGCAGGGAACCGCCGGGTCCGCGGTAGTCGGGGATGCCGGATTCGGTGCTTACTCCCGCGCCGGTGAGCACGAGAACCTTACCCGCCTTGAGTAGCTCGGCAATACCCGCGGAGGCGTATTCTTCGTCGTGCGGGGTGGCGTTCTCAGAGACAACGCGCTGAATCGAGCGGATTGCGGCACGGTGCACGGAGGCGATTTCTTCGCGCTGCTCACCGGCGGCGGCGAAGTTCTGGTGGTCAGTCCAGCGGTCCATTCTTCTCCTCAATGCTCTGTGTACTAGTGCGGTTCAGCGCGGTTCTAACGCGTTAAACGGCTGTGGGACACCCCCTTTCGAGGGTACCCCACAGCCTATTTCGTATGGTTTCGAATGTGCAAACTCAGCCACAGGCTAAGTCCGCCCAGCCGACCGGTTGAGCTTAGTTCTCAGCCTTCTGCTCACGCTCGGAGGTCACCGACAGGCCATCGCTGGCAACGTCCGGGTTCACGTCCACAGTCACGGTGTCGCCGTCGTGAATAGCGCCCGAGAGGATACCGCGAGCCAGGCGGTCGCCAATCTCGCGCTGTACCAGGCGGCGCAGCGGGCGGGCACCGAATGCCGGGTCGTAGCCGGTCTTGCCCAGCCACTCCAGGGCGGCGGGGGTGACGTTCAGGGTGAGGCGGCGGTCCTCCAGACGCTTAGCAATGCTCTTAATCTGCAGGCCCACGATCTGGCCCAGGTTCTCAGCCGACAGGGGCTGGAACATGATGATGTCGTCCAGTCGGTTGAGGAACTCGGGGCGGAATGCCTGGTGCACAACCTCCAGTGCCTTCTCGGAGCGCTCCTCGAAGGGCAGGTCCTGGTTGACCAGGTACTGCGAACCGAGGTTCGAGGTCAGAATCAGGATGACGTTGCGGAAGTCCACGGTGCGGCCCTGACCGTCGGTCAGGCGGCCGTCATCGAGTACCTGCAGCAGGATGTCGAAGACCTCGGGGTGTGCCTTCTCAACCTCGTCGAGCAGGACCACCGAGTAGGGGCGACGGCGTACAGCCTCGGTCAGCTGACCGCCCTCTTCGTGGCCGACGTATCCGGGAGGGGCACCGACCAGGCGAGAAACGGTGTGCTTCTCGGAGTACTCGCTCATGTCGATACGTACCAGGGCACGCTCGTCATCGAACTGGAACTCAGCCAGTGCCTTAGCCAGCTCGGTCTTACCGACACCGGTCGGGCCCAGGAACAGGAAGGAACCAATCGGGCGGTCCGGGTCGGAGATACCGGCGCGGGCGCGGCGCACAGCGTCAGAGACAGCGACCACTGCGTCTTCCTGACCAATCAGGCGGGCACCGATGCGCTTCTCCATTTCGAGCAGCTTCTCGGATTCACCCTGCATCATGCGACCTGCGGGAATGCCGGTCCAGGAGGAGATAACCTCGGCAATATCGTCCGCGGTGACCTCTTCGGAGACCATGGATTCGTTCTTGGCGTTGTCCTCGGCACGCTGTGCTTCTTCCAGCTCAGCCTGCTTTGCGGGAATTTCGCCGTAGAGCAGGCGGGATGCCTCGGCGAGGTTACCCTCGCGCTGTGCAACCTCTGCGCGGGAGCGCAGCTCGTCAATCTCAGTCTTAAGATCACCCACGCGGTTCAGGTTCGCCTTCTCGGCTTCCCAACGAGCGTTGAGGGAGTCGAGCTGTTCCTTCTTGTCAGCCATGTCCTTGCGCAGCGCTTCCAGACGCTCCACGGATGCGGGGTCGGTTTCACCGGCAAGTGCCAGTTCCTCCATGGTGAGGCGGTCCACAGCGCGGCGCAGCTGGTCAATTTCCTCCGGTGCGGAGTCAATTTCCATGCGCAGGCGGGATGCTGCCTCGTCAATCAGGTCAATTGCCTTGTCCGGCAGCTGACGGGAGGGAATGTAACGGTTAGACAGGGTTGCTGCGGCAACCAGTGCGGAGTCAGCGATCTGCACCTTGTGGTGTGCCTCGTAGCGTTCCTTCAGGCCGCGCAGAATACCAATGGTGTCATCTACGCTGGGCTCGCCCACGTACACCTGCTGGAAGCGGCGCTCCAGGGCGGGGTCCTTCTCGATGTTCTCGCGGTACTCGTCCAGGGTGGTCGCACCAATCAGGCGCAACTCGCCACGAGCAAGCATGGGCTTGAGCATATTGCCTGCGTCCATGGAACCTTCGGATGCGCCAGCACCGACGACGGTGTGAATCTCGTCGATGAAGGTCACAATCTGACCCTCGGACTTCTTGATTTCTTCGAGGACTGCCTTCAGGCGCTCCTCGAATTCACCGCGGTACTTTGCGCCTGCGACCATGGAGCCCAGGTCCAGGCTGATGAGGGTCTTGCCGCGCAGGGATTCGGGCACGTCGCCGGAAACCATGCGCTGTGCCAGGCCTTCCACGACGGCGGTCTTACCGACGCCGGGCTCACCAATCAGCACGGGGTTGTTCTTGGTACGGCGGGAAAGCACCTGCACAACGCGGCGAATCTCAGAGTCACGGCCGATGACCGGGTCAAGCTTGCCTGCGCGAGCAATGGCGGTCAGGTCGGTGCCGTACTTTTCGAGTGCCTGGAAGGTGCCTTCGGGGTCGGGGGTGTCCACGGTGCGGTCTCCTCGGACGTTGGGGATGGTCTGTGCGATGAGCTCTGCGGTAGCGCCGAGCTTGTGCATTGCTTCAGCGGTGCTATCGGTTCCGCTGGCAATGCCGAGCAGAATCATTTCGGTAGAAACGTAGGTATCTCCGAAGCCCTGGGCACGGGTCTGTGCCGCCTGCAGAGCAGAGAGCGCTGCACGGCTAAGGGAGGCATTCTGCACGGAGGCACCGGATGCCTTGGGCAGCTTCTTGATTTCAGCGGATGCCGCCTCGGAGATAGCGTCCACATCCAGGCCTGCAGCCTTGAGGACTGCTACGGCGACGCCTTCGCGCTGGTCCATGAGGGCCTTGAGGATGTGCGCGGTTTCAATAGTGGGGTTACCGGCGGTTTGAGCATTAGTATTTGCCGCCGAGATGACTTCTTGACTCTTGGTGGTGAACTTGTTGTCCATGGTGTTCCTTTCGTATTTCGAGGGGCTTATCCTATGCGCCCCTGCATTACACAACTTGAGTCTACTCCACTCAACTATGTTTCGCAAGCCTCCTGCAAAAAAATTTTCATATTTTTCACCCCACCTCACACCCCTGACCCCCAAACAAAAGCCCCAGACAAAAGCCCCAGTCAAAACCGCATTGTTATACTGACCGGACTGGGTACTTGCGAGGCTGGGCGCTTGCGGGCTCCCGCAACAATCACAGTCACGAATGGGGACCCACATGAAAATACTGGTTCTAGGTGCAACCGGCCGCACCGGTTACCTCTTCACCCGCAAAGCCCTAGAGGAGGGGCACACCGTCACCGCCTACGTGCGCAACCCCGA
>ERZ1674297.299-NODE-301-length-13301-cov-7.198475_pt1 | contig 13301 bp, 8 predicted proteins | sample MGYA00581112_ERZ1674297 | MGnify/ENA primary metagenome ERZ1674297 (study PRJEB41354, sample SAMEA4873322) | human saliva metagenome | biome: human-associated habitat [ENVO:00009003]; feature: mouth environment [ENVO:08000002]; material: saliva material...
AAATATTATATTTGCCCCATAAACATATTAATTAGCCTATGGATATACGTAAGCTGATAAAAGTGAATACTTTGTTCACCTATCGTCAAAAGGTTGTTGGATTGGTAATGTGTGGTACTATTGTAGGTTTGGTTCTGGTGTTTGCCTATTACTTGCGTTTGCATACTTATTTAATAGGAGATGACCCAGGAGCTTGCGTCAATTGTCACATCATGACACCTTATTATGCAACATGGGCGCATTCTTCTCACGGAAGAAATGCAACGTGTAACGATTGTCATGTGCCACATCAAAACATCGCAATGAAATACTTTTTTAAAGGAAAAGACGGAATGAAACACGTTGCTTACTTTGTTACTAACTCTGAACGTCAAGCCATTAGAGCCGAAGAAGCATCTTCGGAAGTGATAATGGACAATTGTATTAGATGTCACTCAGACTTAAATCAAGCTGCAGTTAAAACGGGACGAATAGATTATATGGCTGCCAAAAGAGGCGAGGGAATGGCTTGTTGGGATTGTCATCGTGATGTTCCACATGGCGGAATGAACTCTCTTACTAAGACACCGAATGCAGAATCGCAGGTACCTTTGCCTCCAAATCCTGTTCCCGAGTGGTTACAAAAAGCTTTAAAACGATAAACTTAAATCCTAATTAATAACTCAATAGAAAAGAATAGAAATTCATCTTCTTTTGACTTAAAAAGAAAATAAAGCGAACAATCATTATAATAACTTGAAATCTAAAACTAAAAGAATATGGCAAAGCAATTGAAGAAATGGAAAGGATGGATGCTTTTTGGTGGTTCCATGCTAGTTGTATTTGTGTTAGGACTTATCTGTTTCTCTCTATTAGAGCGCAGAGCAGAGGTTGCAAGCATTTTTAATAATCGCCGAGTAGCGATGACTGACTCTATTGTTTCACAGAATGAGAAGTTCAAAGAGGACTTTCCAAGAGAGTTTGAAACATGGGCAATGACCGAAGATACAACGTTTCAGAGTAAGTATAACGGCTCACAAGAGAGAGATATTCTCGAGGCTTATCCCGATATTGTAATTATTTGGGCTGGCTATGCCTTCTCAAAACAATACAATACTCCACGTGGTCACCGTCATGCTAATGAAGATTTGCGTAAGAGTTTGCGTACAGGTAACCCCGGAGTAGACAATGATACCGACATACAACCAGGTACTTGTTGGACTTGTAAGGGCCCAGATGTACCACGTTTGATGCGTGAAAAGGGTGTAGCAGCATTCTATGGAGCTAAATGGAGCGAGTGGGGAGATGAGAATATGAACACAGTTGGTTGCTCAGATTGTCACGATGCACGCACAATGGAATTGAAACCAGCTCGTCCAGCCTTATATGAAGCATGGCAAAGATCAGGTAAAGACGTTAAAAAAGCAAGTCATCAAGAAATGAGATCACTAGTTTGTGCACAGTGTCATACCGAATATTACTTCGAAAAAGAGAACCATCAGTATCTTAAGTTCCCACAAGATAAGGGCTTAACATGCGAAGATGCTGAGGCTTATTACGATAGTATTGGATTCTACGATTATATTCATCCATTGTCAAAGGCTAAGATCTTAAAGGCTCAACACCCTGGATATGAAATGTTTAAACAAGGTATTCACGGACAAAGAGGTTTGAGTTGTGCAGACTGCCACATGCCTTATATGCAACAAGGTGGCGTTAAATTTACCGATCACCAAGTGCAAAGTCCTCTTGCAAAGATTGATAGAACATGTCAAACATGCCACAGACAAGATGCAGAAGTGCTTCGTCAGAACGTTTATGATCGTCAAAAGAAGGTGTATGACTTCGCTGTTAAGGTGAATAAAGAACTTGCAACCACCCATTTAGAAGCAGAATTCGCTTGGAAGAAGGGTGCAACAGAAAGCGAAATGGCTACTGCTCTTAACGATATTCGCAAGAGTCAATGGCGTTGGGACTATTCTTTAGCAAGTCATGGTGCTGCATTCCACGCTCCACAAGAGGTGATGCGACTCCTTGCAGAATCAATGTCGTATGCTAAGAGCGCTCGTATCGAGATCGCAAGAGTGCTTGCTAAGCATGGATTCACAGGTCAAGTGCCTCTCCCAGACATCTCAACTAAGGCCAAAGCACAAGCTTATATCGGTTTAGATATGAAGAGCTTGAACCAAAAGAAGACTAAGTTCCTCAACACCATCGTACCAAAGTGGATTGAGAGAGCTAAGCAAAAGAAAAGATTTATCACTCAACCTCTTTAATAACAGCGCATCTGTTGCGATCTAAGAGCTCATCCATTGCCCTTCAACGGCACACGTTCTAATCGTAATAGAAACGAAAGAGGAAAAGAAATAATAATATTACAGAATTCAAACAAATAGATAGTTAACAATGATAGATGTCAGATTGCTTTTCAAAAACCGTGTACAGCAACCGCTATAAAGGTGTTGTTCATTTGAAAGCAGTTTGACATCTATTTCATATCGTGTTCTCAAGAGCTAATAAAAAGAAAAGACGAGCCGCACAAAGATCATCTTTGTGAAAAACAAAAGAGGTGCTATTGCTTTGCAAAACCATTGCTTTTAGTCTGCAAAGTCAATGCAATTAGAGCATAAAAGCAATGCCATTTCAACCCCACCTCAAAACCCTTTGTAGATAAAGGTTGTTCGCCTTGAAAGCACCTGAGCCGTAACTACTCTTGACAAGTTTAATAATAACGAAAAAAGAATGTGGCAAAAACCTTGGAAATTGCGTGAAGGAATCGCCATTGGGTGTGGACTTCTTGTGATAGGAGCAATACTTCAGTTCATCACAGGAGGAATACTTTGGCAACTTTTTGCCTTCCCAGCCAATGCACTTGCATTGCTCATCTACCTTTTATTGATAGGAACCGCCTATTGGATGCGTGAGAAAGTATACTTTATTCGCTATCTCATGAGCACCAAGTCGGCAGCTACCTCTATGCTTTTCGTGGTAGGTCTCACCTTTATCATGGGCTTAACACGTCAGGTTCCAAGTGGAAATAAAGCCGTAGATCCTATCGGTTTAACCAATATGTTGTCGTTCTGGCCCTTCGTTCTCATCTATTTATGGATGACAACCACCGTTGGTTTGGCAACACTTCAACGCCTTGTGCATTTCAAAAAGCAACGTTTTGCCAGCGTTATATCACACTTAGGACTCTTTATTGTTATCGTTTGTGGAACCTTAGGCTCTGCAGATATCCAGAAACTAAAGATGTATTGTATGGCAGGAGAAGCTGAATGGCGTGCAATGGACGAGCATGGACATCTTAAGGAACTACCTATTGCCATCGAACTACATCGTTTCATCCTCGAAAAATACCCTGCCGAACTGCAAAAAGTGCGTGCCGACAAGGGTCAGACAACGATGATGAAGATTCCAACTCCAAAGCGATATGCCAGCGAAGTGGAGATTTATACCGAAGAAGGCGACTACTATAAAACCACAATTGAGGTGAATAAGCCCTTCTCAGTCAATGGTTGGAAGATCTATCAGTTTAGCTATGACGAGCGTTTTGGAAAGAATCGCACAGTGAGTATCTTTGAGTTAATAACCGATCCATGGCTTCCTTTTGTTTATATTGGTATCGGAATGATGCTCTTGGGTGCTCTATTAATGTTCTTTAGGTTTGGCAAAGAGACCCTAAAAGATAGAAAGGAGAACGATTATTTATGATTTGGGACTATTTTATATACTTCGCTTTAGTTGCTGCTTTGTTATGGATTGCGGGCGCATATCTTGCTTGGCGCAATCGTTTAACACAATCGGTAATAGCTACAAGCATTGGTCTTGTGGTGTTCTTCGCCTACATTTTGATTATGTGGATAACGCTCGAACGTCCTCCAATGCGTACAATGGGAGAGACACGACTATGGTATTCGTTCTTTCTTCCATTGATAGGAATCTTCGTTTACAGTCGTTGTAAATACCATTGGATTCTCTCTTTCTCAACAATTCTTGCGCTTGTGTTCATCGGAGTGAACCTCTTTAAACCCGAAATACATACCAAAGCCATGATGCCAGCATTGCAAAGTCCTTGGTTTGCGCCTCATGTCATTGTGTATATGTTTGCTTATGCGCTCTTTGGAGCATCTACTCTCATGGCACTTTACATTCTTTTCAAAGCGCATCGACATTATAAAAAGGTGCAAAGCCTTAGTAGTTCTGATGCAGAAACAGTCCCTTTGAACCCCGAAAATGCCGAAACGCCTTGCAATCGCTTTGATGCTTCGGTAGAGTTTGGCATCATCGACGGAATGGTTTGCGTGGGTTGGGCTTTCTTAACCATAGGAATGCTCTTCGGATCGCTATGGGCAAAGGATGCATGGGGACACTATTGGGCATGGGATCCCAAAGAAACTTGGGCGGCAATAACATGGTTTGCCTACCTGCTTTATATGCACTATCGCCTCGTTCCTACGCATAATAGAAAGTATTCGCTTTACATTCTCGTCGTAGGATTCTTACTGTTACAAATGTGTTGGTGGGGAATTAACTATCTTCCATCGGCTCAAGGCACCAGTATTCACACCTATAACAGTTAGAAACACAACACAGAAACCAATAAACATAAATAATACTCTAATCTATTTTCTCACCCCTTGCCTGGTAATAAGGTAGGGGGTGCCTTGTTTTTATGGGGTAGATAGCTTGCCAAGTGCTTGTAGATGCAGTTCAAACAGAGGTGAGATGCAAAGGAAAGAGCGTGAATAGTGAAGCCTTGTAGGTTGGTTTTAAGTGTTGATGAGGCTGAAAAAGATTTTCTTTAGTGGTGATATAGACGAGGAATAAGGGAGCCATGAACGAGAGATGAGGGTGAGATAGGAAGAGATAAAGGGCGAGTTAGCAAGAGTTAGAACGTGAAATTGGGCAGAAAAACAAAAACAAGAGCATAACAATAGGCATTTCGATAGAAAGCATTAACTTTGTAGTGGTGATAACGAAGAACCCCCATTTAAACATGAAGATAAACGAAATATCGAGCGAAACAGCCGCTTTTATAGCGCAAAACCTAAAGAGTGACGTACAAACATTGGCATTGAAAGGTGGTAAAACAAAAGGTGTTGACATGACTTTTGCCCTTAGTCAGATAAAAGGACACCAAACATCGTGCGCCAAACTGCCTCTTTGGGCAAGCACAGAAGGCATCGTTTTCCCTGTAACGCTATCGCTAGAGCAATGCTCTTCGCAACAAACAGCAGAGTATAAAGCGCAACTTCTTAATCGTTTGTCAAAGGGATTAGATGTAGAAAAAATGCCCATTTCATCGCAAAAAGAGGGCGAAAAAGCAACAAAAACACTCAGTTTAACCGACTTAACGGGCGGTTTCGGGGTCGATTTCACGCTCATGGCAAAGCAAGTAGACAGCTCTTGCTATGTAGAACAGCAACAAACTTTGTGCGACATAGCAAAAAACAACTTGCCACTGCTTGGAGTTCGCAACTTTAAAGTGATGTGTTGCGATGGTGAAAAGTATCTAAACGACATGAACGGCACATCTTTTATCTTCTTAGATCCTGCTCGTCGTGACGCAAGTGGGGCAAAAACGGTTGAAATAGAGCAGTGCACGCCCAATGTTTTGGCATTGAAAGAAACCCTATTGCAAAAATGTTCGGTGGCAATTGTGAAGCTTTCGCCCATGTTAGACTGGCATAAAGCACTTAAAAGTTTGAACGAAGATGCCCCAATAGTGAGCGAAATACACATTGTTTCGGTGCAAAACGAGTGCAAAGAACTGCTCTTTGTGTTGCAAAATAACGCTCCAAAACAACCCCAAATATATTGTGTTAACGACCAACAGGTGATGAGTTATGAGCCAAGTGAAAACGAAGTGGCTTTGCAAACCATATCTTCTGAAGTAGAAGAGCATAGCGAAATGCTCCAAAATCAATATCTCTACGAACCCAACGCTTCGCAAATGAAGGCAGGTTGCTTTGCTTTTTTGTCGCAACAATATGGTGTTAAGGCACTTTCTGCAAATAGTCATCTCTTCGTTTCACCCCATTTCATCGATAATTGGAATGGTCGAAAGTTCAAAATTCAAGCCGTTTCGAGTTTGAATAAAAAAGAATTGAAAACCAATTTCGCAGCCTTTACACACGCCAATGTTGCAGTTCGCAACTTTCCGCTCACTGCTAATGAGCTAAGAAAGCGTTTAAAGCTGAAAGAAGGCGGTCATTTTCTATTTGGAACAACGCTCGGTTTGAAAACACATATCTTGTTGATGTGTAGTAAAGAATAAACGAAAATCAGCCATTTTATCGGTCTTTTCCTCTCATTTCAAAGTACTTCAAACATTGTTACATCACCAATGTTTTGCCCCTTATTTTTATTGCTTTGCAAACTCAATGCAATTACCAGCCAAAAGCATCGACTTTGCATTCTAAAAGCAATGCTATTGCCAACCAATAACAATGCCTTTGTTGTGTAGGAGGAAAGAACCTCTCTTCAATTGTATTTCTTTCATACCATAAAGGTACAAAAAATATTTAAGAAAACGTGAGTTCGACGAATTCAGAACAAAGCAAGTTGTGTGTCAAAGTTCCTTTGTACATTGATGCGCGGCTTCTTTGGAAACAGACAATAGGCAGCAATAGCCCCTAATAAGTTGACGATGAAATTGTCAAAGCATCTATGTCTGGAGTGTTCCACTTGGACAATGTTTTTAAGTTCATCATTCACCGTTTCTACAATAGCTCTTTTTCTGAGTAATAGTCTGTCAGAAACGTTCATCAAAGCCCCCTTTCTATCGTGAGAAGGGACGATACCGACAATGTATTCGGCAGAGAAATCAACTGAGATGATGCCATATAAGCAATGATAACGTTTTATAGAAACAAACTTTTTGTCTCGTTCTTAAATACAAAGATAAATGAAAAATGTCATAACTTATTTACAAAATCCTGCATTATTTTTGTAAAAAAGCAAACAAATCATCTTGTTCTCTCAAAGGAGTTATAGGGATGCTTCTGTTGTATGATGCCACACATTGTGTTTTATTTCAGCACACTGAAAGCCAAAGGATAACCCACGCCAAATCCAAAGACAAGGGGAGTAAAGTTGGATTAAAAAACACAATAAGTGAGATGCGCTCACAATTCCTATGATTTTGTAGCGTAATTTGGGGCAAAACGCACGACGAAATAAGTCAGATTGCGAGATGATTAACCGTACTTTACATGATATGAAAATAGAGTTAAAGAAGCAGTTAATTCCTATCTATTAAATCTTTTTAATCATAGATTTACAGCAACCTACTTAAAAAATCTATAAATTTGTACCTTATTCTTGAATCATTAGTAAAAGATAATCGGATAACCCATTAGTTAGGTATGAAGAAAGAGATGCTGTTGATGGCTATCATCACGTTGATTGTAGTCACAGGATGCCGTAAAAACAAGGAAAAAAGCGACCAAACGGTCTATGCAGTAACGTCTCCTTGGGTAACCAATACACAAGTTTCAAAAGACTATGTGGCCAATATTGAATCGCGAAAAAACATAGAAGTACGCGCACAGCAGGAGGGAATTCTGCAGCAAGTCTATGTCACAGAAGGGCAACAGGTGCAAGCCGGTCAGCCTCTTTTCCGCATTTCGATTGTTGGAGCGCAACAGAATGTGGCGCGGGCAAAGGCAGAAGCCGAGCAAGCACGTATTGAACTGCAAAACACAACAACGCTAACGAGGGGGCAAATTGTTTCGCCCAATGCACAGAAAATGGCTAAAGCGAAGCTCAATGCAGCCTTGGCAGATTATAAATTGGCACAGATTCAAGCACGGTTATGCTTAATCAGCGCCCCATTTACAGGCGTTATAGGGAATCTTCCGAAAAAGATTGGAAGCTTAGTGCAGGGAGGTGACTTGCTCACTACACTATCCGACAACTCGTCACTCAACGTATATTTCAACATCTCTGAACCCGAATATATAGACTATCAGCAACATTCTGCCGAGCGAAACAAACTTCCTTTGACGCTGATTCTTGCCAATGGAAGTGCCTTCTCAGCTAAAGGCTACATCCAAAATATAGCTGGTGAGTTTGACAGTAGCTCTGGAAATATTGCTCTTCGTGCTCGCTTTGCCAATCCGAAAGGCTTGCTTCGCAATGGTGAAACAGGCACAGTGCGCATCAATATGCCTTTACACAATGTGTTGGTAATCCCACAACAGGCCACGTATGAAGAGGAAGACCGCCGTTATGTGTTTGTTGTTGATGGCGCAGGCTATGCACATTCACGTGAGATTAAAGTGGCTTTTGAACAACCAGAGGTGTTTATTATCGCCGAAGGAGTAACTGCCAACGACAAGATTCTATTGAGTGGAGTGCAGAAAGTGCATGATGGTCAACACGTAAAGACGCGTTATTACACACCAAGTGAAGCCATGAAGCGTGTTCAACTGAATGCCGACTAAGGCTTTCAGGTGGCTTTTCATCACACTTTACAACAGAAAAAGGTTCTCACACCATATTATTTCATGATGAGAACAACCATTTATAAGAAGAAAAAAAGACGCTAATAAACAGTCAATATGTTTCAAAAGTTTATTCGAAGACCAGTACTTGCCATCGTTGTTTCATTGGTAATCGTCTGTATTGGCATTCTTTCGCTGTTCAATTTACCCATTACTCAGTTCCCATCTATATCCCCTCCAAAGGTTAATGTGGTAGCCGATTATCCGGGAGCCAACAATGAACTGATGATTAAGTCAGTGCTTATTCCTCTTGAACAGGCACTGAATGGTGTGCCGGGAATGAAGTATATTGAGTCGGATGCAGGCAATGACGGCGAAGGAGAGATAAACATTGTCTTCAAACTTGGTACAGATCCCAACGTCGATGCTATCAATGTGCAAAACCGAGTGTCGGCAGCGACCAACAAACTACCGCCAGCTGTTGTGCGCGAAGGTGTGAAAATATCTCGTGAGGAGCCTAATATCCTCATGTATATCAACCTATATAGCGATGATCCTAAAGTCGATCAGAACTTCCTTTTCAATTATGCGGACATCAATATCTCACCAGAACTCGCCCGCGTTGATGGCGTTGGAGATCTTGATATCCTTGGAACGAGGAGCTTTGCCATGCGTGTTTGGCTCAAACCTGATAAGCTTACAGCCTATGGTTTGTCTGCAACCGACATCACAGATGCCTTACAACAGCAGAGCATTGAAGCCTCTCCAGGCAAGCTTGGGGAAAGTTCGGGCAAGCATGCACAAAGCTTTGAGTATGTGTTGAAGTATCCGGGACGCTATACAACGCCTGAAGAGTATAGCAATATTGTCGTGAAATCAACTCCTGATGGGCAATTTATTAGACTCAAAGATGTAGCAGATGTGAGCCTCGGGAGTGAGGTTTATGACATATATTCTACGTTGAATAATCACCCATCCGCAGCCATAACACTGAAACAAGCCTATGGATCGAACGCGCGACAAGTTATCCAGAACGTCAAGAAAACAATGGCTCATCTTCAAAAAGACATGCCAAAGGGCATGCATTATGAGTTGAGTTACGACATCAGTAGATTCCTTGATGCCTCTATAGAAAAGGTAATTCACACGCTGTTTGAAGCCTTTATACTCGTTGGTTTCGTTGTATTCTTGTTCCTTGGAGACTGGCGTTCTGCCCTCATTCCATGCCTTGCAGTCCCTGTTTCGTTAATAGGTAGCTTCGCAGTCATGAATGCTTTCGGTATAACGCTTAACATGATATCGCTCTTTGCCTTAGTAATGGCGATTGGAATCGTGGTCGATGATGCCATTGTGGTAATCGAAGCGGTCAATGTAAAGATAGCCAAAGAGGGCTTAGAACCTTTGGAAGCCACGCAAAAGGCAATGAAAGAAATCAGTGGAGCCATAGTAGCCGTGACATTGGTTATGGCATCTGTATTCATACCTGTAGCCTTTATGGGTGGGCCAGAAGGCATGTTTTATCGGCAGTTTTCAATCACAATAGCTTCTGGTATCGTGCTTTCGGGCTTCACAGCCCTAACACTTACGCCCTCGCTTTGTGCGCTAATATTGACTCGAGAGCGTGATAACCACATCAAAAAGACGTGGCTTAATCGTGTACTTGATAAGTTTAATGCGAGTTTTGACAAAGGAATCGGCGGCTATCGCAACGTGCTTCAACGCACTGTTTCGAGGAAGATTATCACGCTTCCGCTATTACTTTTGTTCTGCATTGGAGCCTTCTTTATCAACAATTCGTTACCTTCGGGCTTTATTCCTCAAGAAGATCAGGGCATGATTTACGCTGTAATTGAGACACCACCAGGTGCTACTATTGAGCGAACGAATAAGGTTGCACATCAACTTGCGAGTATAATTGCAAAGGAAGATGGCATAGAAAGTGTGTCTTCTTTGGCTGGATATGAGATCCTTTCTGAAGGAACCAGTGCCAACTCGGGTTCGTGTTTGATTAATCTTAAGCCTTGGAAGGAACGCAGTCGGACGGCAAAAGAGATTATCAATGACCTTGAAAACAAGTGTAAACAGATAACAGATGCCAACATAGAATTCTTCGAACCACCTTCTATTCCAGGCTATGGTGCGGCGTCAGGTTTCGAGCTTCGACTCCTTGATAAGACTGGAAGTAACGACTATCATGCTATGGAAAAGGTCAGCAAGAGCTTCGTTTCAGCTCTTAATAAGCGTCCAGAGATAGGCTCAGCCTTTACCTTTTACTCGGCCAGTTTCCCTCAATACATGCTTCGAGTAGATAATAATATCGCCGCACAAAAAGGCATTACACTTGGTACAGCCATGGATAATCTCTCCACATTGATTGGTTCTGACTACGAAACGGGCTTCGTTCGATTTGGTAAGCCCTATAAGGTCATCGTGCAAGCCGACCCAAAATATCGTGCTTTTCCACAAGACTTGATGCAGTTAAATGTTAAGAACAACCAAGGTGAAATGGTGCCTTATGCCGACTTTTTACACATGGAAAAGGTATATGGAATGAGTGAGATGACGCGTCATAATCTATATAATTCTGCTGAAGTTACAGGCTCAGCAGCAGCTGGATACAGTAGTGGTCAGGCCATCAAAGCTATCGAAGAGGTGGCTACTTCGACGCTACCTCACGGCTATGATTACGACTTTGCCGGCATCACTAAAGACGAAGTAGACCAAGGAAACCAAGCGTTGATCATCTTTATTGTATGTTTAACGTTCGTCTATCTCATCCTTTCAGCACAATATGAGAACTTCCTTTTGCCACTTCCAATTATTACTTGTCTGCCCGCAGGCATCTGTGGAACGTTCATTTTCCTAAAACTCACGGGATTGGAAAACAACATCTACGCCCAAGTTGCTATGGTCATGCTGATTGGTTTGCTTGGAAAGAATGCCGTGTTAATGGTTGAATATGCCGTGCAACGCCACAATTTAGGCAGGAGTATACGTGCAGCGGCCATCGAAGGTGCGGCAGCTCGCTTCCGTCCTATACTCATGACATCGTTCGCTTTCATAGCCGGCTTGCTGCCGTTGGTATTTGCTCACGGTGCAGGGGCTATTGGAAACCGAACCATTGGCACGGCAGCTGCGGGTGGAATGCTATTCGGAACATGCTTCGGACTCATTCTTGTTCCAGGCTTATATTATATCTTTGGACGCATGGCCGACCATGTAAAGATGGTTCGTTACCAACGAAACAAGCCATTGACTGAAGAGAAAGACAAACGATATAAACTTGAAAATGATGAAAAGAAATAATATTTTCCTTCTTATTCTGCTTGCCATCGGAGTGTCATCTTGCAAGACGCCCCAAGCGACGCAAGTCAATAGCCGTACACGTTTGCAGCTACCCACGCAATATAATGGTGATACGCTAACGGCGAAGACTACGCCTACGTCATGGAAAATGTTTTTCACCGACCCACAACTCAAGGCACTTATCGACTCCGCTTTAGTCAATAATCAAGACTTAAAGATAACATTGCAGCAAATAGCTGTAGCAAAAAGTGGAATGATTGCAGCCAAAGGAGCCATGCTTCCATCGCTTTCCGTGGGGGCAGAAGTAGGAGTTAGCAAGGCCGGACGATACACAAGTGAGGGTGCCGGTAATGCTTCCACCGAGATGACTCCAGGAAAACTCATCCCCGATCCACTCATGAACTATCACCCGGGCTTTGCCTTTGACTGGGAACTCGACCTCTTTGGCAAGTTGAAGTCAAGCAAAAAAGCGGCTGTCGAGCGTTATTTGGCAACCTTAGAAGGCCAGAATGCCGTGCGCGCTTCACTAATTTCACAAGTCGCAAGCAATTATTATACCTTATTGGCTCTAGATAATAAGCTCACACTTATACGCAAATACATCGATCTTCAGCGTCAGGCGGAAAAGATAGCAGAGATACAAAAGGAGGCCGATAGCGACACAGAACTGGCTGTTGAGAAGTTCAAAGCAGAGCTTGCAAAGGCGCGTTCACAGGAGTTTGTATTGAAACAAGAGATTACTGAATGTGAAAATGCACTCAACTTACTGCTCGGTCGTTACCCAACGCCTATTCAACGAGATGCCAAACAGTTGTTGAATGAAGACGTGAAAATGGTCGTTATAGGACTTCCTTCCAATCTCCTGAGCCATCGACCCGATATCCGTCAGGCTGAACATGAACTCGCTGCAGCTCATTGGGACGTAGAAACGGCGCGCAAAGCCTTCTTGCCTTCGGTAAACATTAGTGCCACTTTGGGACTTGAAGCCTTTAATCCTACCTACCTAACGCGTATGCCAAAGTCGCTCGCTTACAGTGTCGTGGGAGGACTAACTGCACCACTTATCAACCGAAAAGCTATCGAAGCTAACTTCCAACAGGCTGACGCCGCACAGCTACAAGCCTTATATGAATATGACAAAATACTGCTTACAGCCTATTCTGAGGTATGTACGCTGCTGTCAAAGCATAAGAATCTCGTCGCCTATTATGCGCTAAAAGAGGAAGAAGTGAAGACTTTGGAACACTCGGTTGAGGTATCTCGTCAACTCTATATGAACGGACGAGCTACTTATCTCGATGTACTTGGGGCCGAACGCGATGCGCTTGATGCCCAAATGGAACTGCTTGAAACACGCCAACAGCAGCTTTCCTGTGTCGTAGACCTATATAGAAGTCTCGGAGAATAAGGCTCATCAGGCATAAAAGCAAATGATTTTTTTGGAATGATTTATTCGTAATCACTAATTTTCTCAGAGGCAAACATATTAAGACCTCTGCAAAACTCCTCCTATAATTTGTCTTTCTTAAATATTTTTTGTACCTTTATGGTATGAAACAGAAGTTA
>ERZ1674297.300-NODE-302-length-13298-cov-6.602356_pt1 | contig 13298 bp, 13 predicted proteins | sample MGYA00581112_ERZ1674297 | MGnify/ENA primary metagenome ERZ1674297 (study PRJEB41354, sample SAMEA4873322) | human saliva metagenome | biome: human-associated habitat [ENVO:00009003]; feature: mouth environment [ENVO:08000002]; material: saliva material...
CACTGCTAAAGCCGAAAGAACTACAAAACGACTTTGCTTTATAGGGTTGTTCCAACGCACATGCGATGGGTTTACTAAGTAGGAAGTTATTACATAGCAGCATGCCCACCACAAAAATAAACAGAAATAGAATGTACTTGCGTCCATATTTATAAGGTAATATTACTTTATTTTTTACGATATTATTTTGCCAAAACAACGAGTAGAACACCTCGAATGGTAACATTCAAACTCTCTGTTTATGGTTTTCATTCTGCCATTTCACGCATATTAGGAGCAAAACAGCTTAAAGATATATTCAAAGAAGGCAACGAAGGGTGTTCTTGTACAACGTATAAACCACCTGATTTTAGTTCTATCTCTACATCATAGTCGAACATTTTCTGCGAAATATACCCTCGAGGCATCCATGTTCGCTCCCAAACCACAAAGCTAATTTTATGCTTTCCTGGTGGCACCAAGCATTCGCCCGAAACAGAAAATATATTCATTTGCTTTCCAACAACGCCATCTATCTTTTGTATTTCTATAATATGAAGTTTTCCAGACCACCTTCTCCTACCGAAAACTATCATTGCATAATCTGGATTAGTGGCTATCCAACGCCTCAAACGCAAGAAAAACACTAAAAAATAAAGGGGAAATGAAATAAGCAAAATTATAAGAAAAACAGCTACAACACCCAAAGAAAGATAGTTGAAACTAGACCAATATGCGGCAGCAACAGTTATAACAGACAGTGTAAAATAGACTACGAACAGCCAAAAACGTTCTTTTAACACATCTTTCCATTTGGTAAACGATGGTCGGGTAGCCATTGCGCTAAAGAAAATTGCCATTATCCATGCCATAACAACAGCAAAAAGAACCTCGGCTTCTAATAATAACGAAGCAACATCGTGTACTATTTCATTTTCTATACCTGTTTCCATAATCGATGATTTTTATACTAACAATTTGTAAGCCTTAGGAAGATAGCAACCCAAAGCCCGTAGTTTGTGTAGTGTTTTACTCTAATTGAAGTCCCAATTGTTCTATAAGTTTAGCAATAGAAGGGTTCTGTTGCTGCATTTTTTCAAGTTCTTGGCGCGGTGTAAGAATAGGTTTCAACTCTTCAGCCTTAGCCAATCGCAACATCACATCTATCTGTCCGTTGTGTAAACGCTGTGCCATCGTAGCACGTATTCTACCACGAATGGTCTGCATTTCATCGAGTAGGATTTTGTTTCCTACCACTACTTCGATGTTTCCGTCGGGCAATATCTGTGGCTTAATAAGCTTCATGCGTTGTGCAAGACTCACATTTATCTTAGCAATACGGTTGCACATACCCTTCCATTCCACTATTAACTCTTGCCAAGTAAAGCTTTGATGTTCGTCTTTATTGGTTATCTCAACATCTTCTTCGTGTTTCTCCTCTTTCTTTCCCTCGTTCATAAGCTGTGCAAACGACATTCCAAGACTACCTAACCGTACTTTTGGCATAGCAGAGACAGGCGATTGCGCACTTATGAGGGGATTTTTGGTAGCTACTGTAACGTGTGTTGCAGCACTATCTTGCTCTTTTTCGTGTGCATTATGCTTACGGCTCGCCCCAGCTACCTGCGATGCTGTTTGCGGTTGAGCCGTTAATATAATATTTCGGAACAGGGTTTTTAACTGCTTAGGGCTACGCCCCGAAGCGGGAGAGTCGTCTTCTTTTTGTGTAATTTGTGCCACTTGTATAAGCGTTAGTTCCACTAAGAGACGCTTGTTTGAGCTTTGTCGGTATTCCACATCGCACCTATTCATAATCTCTAATGCCTTATAGAGAAACTGTGTAGGGCATTTTGCAGCTTGCTGTTGGTAGCGTTGGCGTTGTTCGTTGCTAGTAGCAAGCAGCGAAAGAGTCTGTGCATCTTTCGCCATTAGTACATCGCGCACGTGCGAAGCTAGTCCGTTAATAAGGTTTCCCCCATCAAAACCTTTATTTATAACGTTGTTTAAAAGCACCATAATCTCTGGAACTTTATTCTCTAACGATAGATCTACAATGTTAAAATAGTTGTCTGCGTCTAAAACATTCAGGTCTTCAATCACCTTTTGGTAGGTTATGTTGCCCTGAGAAAAGCTCGCTGCCTGGTCGAAAATGGAGAGGGCGTCGCGCATTCCGCCGTCTGCTTTCGTGGCAATAACGTTCAATGCCGCCTCCTCGTATACTATTCCTTCCTTCTCTGCAACCTTTTTTAGGTGGTCAATAATGCCAGGAACCGACATACGTTCGAAGTCATAGATTTGGCAACGCGATAGTATTGTAGGTAGAATTTTATGTTTTTCGGTAGTAGCAAGAATAAAAATAACGTGTGCTGGCGGTTCTTCCAGCGTTTTTAGAAAGGCATTGAAGGCAGCAGACGATAGCATGTGCACCTCGTCTATTATGAAAACCTTGTATCGTCCTACCTGTGGTGGTATGCGAGTTTGGTCCATTAGTGCCTTAATATTCTCAACAGAGTTGTTGCTTGCGGCATCTAATTCAAATATATTATAGCTTCTTCCTTCGTTAAAAGCCTTACAACTCTCACACTCGTTGCACGCTTCGCCTTGCTCAGTAGGGTGTTCACAGTTTATGGCTTTGGCAAAAATGCGGGCGCAAGTAGTCTTTCCTACTCCACGCGGACCACAAAACAAATAAGCGTGAGCCAGTCGTTTGCTCTTCACTGCATTCATTAACGTAGTGGTAAGTGCCTGTTGTCCCACTACAGAAGCAAACGACATAGGGCGGTATTTACGTGCCGATACAATGTATTCTCCCATATTTTTCTATTTCTTTTGGTGTTGCAAAGATAATAAAAAGTAAGAAAACGAAACAGAAGAGATATCGAATTAATTGTTAATTAGCATAAAATATCAACACCGCTCCGCCTTTTTTAAAAAGTTTTCTGTACTTTTGCAGCTAATAGCAACAATGGCATTCAGACTGCTTATCTACGCTACTGCATTGCAAAAGACTATAAACTATAACTAAAATAAAGAGGTGAACAAGTTTACAGGACACGTTTTTACATTTATAAGTCGCTTTAGATACCAAATAGTAATAGTACTTGGTATACTTATAGTGGGCGTTTTCGATGAGAATAGCTTCCGTCGTAGCATAGAATGTTACTACGAAATACAAGACCTAAATACCGATATCGCAAAATATAAAAAGCAATATTACAGCGATATGCAGCGATTAAAGGACCTAAATACAAGTCCTGATGCCATTGCAAAAATAGCTCGCGAACGCTATTTTATGAAGGCAGACGATGAGGATATCTTCGTTCTTAGCGATGACGAACAGCCATTTAAAGGCAAAAATATATATGAAACAACTAAGTAAAATAGAAACAATAATTTATGCAATCGGCGGTTTAATGATGGCATTGGGTACTGGACTCTACGTATTCTTCATTAAACAAGACATCGCTTGCATTGTTATGCTGATTGGAGCTATAGGATTTGCCACCATACAAATGCGGCAACAATACCTTGGAACAAACTTTGCTATACGCCGTTTGCGTAGAATTATGGTGATAGCAGACATAGGATTCATTCTCGCCGGACTATTTATGGTGGAAGATGTATATGGAATTATACGTCCGTATGTCGTTAATTCCATCGAAGGATATACCACTTACGTAAACATTGTGTACCATAACTGGGTGGTAATACTACTGATTGCCACTGTAATAGAGTTCTATACAATACACCGAATAGACCATCTTCTAAAAAGAGAACAACAGTCTGGAACTTAAAAAAAAGCCTAAATACATTACAGATGTCTTAAAATCAATGAAAAACTTTCGCCACTTCACAATTACATTGTACTTTTGTGAGACGGTATAAATAAACTTTTAGTAAAGCAAATCGACTATGATGAACTCGCTTGAACACGCCGCAGCAATGAGACGCACCAGCGAATGAAACATAAAAGAATACATTCTATGAATAAAATACTTTACGCTCTCGTTATATTATTGGCGCTAACATCGTGCACTAAGTCATATTATATACACGGAACGTCAAACATTTCTAGTCTCGATGGACGGCAACTCTATTTAAAAGGAGGCTCTGGCGACTCGCTAATAACACTCGATTCATGTGAAGTAGTGCATGGAAACTTCTCCTTTAAGGGTACTCTCGATTCTGTACAGGTAGCTCAAATCTATATGGATGATATGAATTTGCAGTTCCCAATAGTGTTAGAAGAAGGCGATATACAGCTTAAACTTGACAATACTCTACTCCGTGTGAGCGGAACTCCCCTAAATGAGAAGCTCAATACCTTCTGGACGAAGTTCACACAACTACGAAATCAATTCATAGAAATAGACCATGAAGAAGGTGTTTCCATAATGAATGGACACGACGAAGAGGCTACTAACGCCCGATTAATAAAGAAAGCACTGCTTGTTTATGCCAATATAGATAAGCTTTTCACGGCTTTCGTTACCAATAACTTTGATAACACACTCTCTACGTGGGGCTTTCTCACACGAGTTTCCTACGATATGACACCTAACGCCTACCCTATTTGGATGAACGACTACCTATATGCAAATGCTGTAAGCCAACTTCCATCGTGGGTAGAGTTTATTATGGCGAAAGCTCCTGACGTGTTTAAGAACAACGCAGCCATAAAAGACTTCTACGAAAAGTTCCAACGCGCACAGAAAGAAATGAACGGAATGGAGCTACCAACGCAGGAAACAATGCCCAACAATAGCAATATTGCTCCACCAACTCCTGCCGAAATGGCTGGCGATACTACGATAGCAAAATAAAAAAAGATACACATTATATATATATACATACAAAATGAGGAAACTCATTCAAGGCGGAACGATAGTAAATGAAGGAAAAACATTCAATGGCACAATCGTCATTGAAGACAATCGAATAGCCGAAATCATAACAGAAAATACAACACCCCGTGGCAATTTCGACGAAATAGTCGATGCCACGGGGTGTTTTGTTTTACCAGGAATCATTGATTCGCACGTGCATTTCCGTGAACCGGGAATGGAAAACAAGGCTGATATTGAAAGCGAAAGCCGTGCTGCTGCGTTCGGGGGCGTTACTTCGTTCTTCGAAATGCCCAACACCAATCCGCAAACCACCACTATCGAAGCGCTAAACGATAAGTTTGAACGTGCCAAACACAGCTCTCACATTAACTATTCGTTCTTTTTCGGAGCCACAAACTGCAATGCCGACACCGTAAAACTACTCAACGAACACACCATACCTGGGGTTAAACTGTTTATGGGAGCCTCTACGGGAAATATGTTGGTGGACAGACGGAGCGCATTAGAGCAGATTTTTGCTACAGCAGCAGCCAAAAACCTACCCGTTATGACGCATTGCGAAGACTCAAACATTATTGCCAACAATATGAAAAAGGCAAAAATGCTCTACGGAGACGACCCCGACATCTGTCATCACTACGAAATTAGGAGCGAAGATGCCTGCTTCCAGAGTTCTAAACTCGCTGTAGAATTGGCGCTGAAACACCATACCCAACTACACATTGCACACCTTTCAACGGCTCGCGAACTACATTTGTTGCAACAACCGCACGTTTGCGACTTCGTTACAATGGAGGCTGTAATTGCGCATTTGTACTTTACAAACAACGATTATGCCACAAAGGGAGCGTTAATTAAGTGTAATCCGTCTATAAAAACAGCGCACGACCGTGCCGAACTGCGCCGAGCACTTGCCGATGGACGTATTACCACTGTGGCAACCGACCATGCTCCGCATCTTTTATCGCAGAAACAGGGTGGCTGTGCTACCGCTTCTTCGGGTATGCCAATGGTACAATACTCGCTACCAACTATGCTCGAACTGGTTGATAACGGCATTATTACAATAGAACAGTTGGTTAAACTTATGGCACATGCGCCTGCTCAGCGTTTCAAAATTGACAAAAGGGGTTTTTTAAGAAAGGACTATCGTGCCGACATTACTATTGTTAAGCCGAACACAATATGGACGGTTAGCAAGGAAAACATACAAAGCAAATGCAAATGGAGTCCTATGATGGGACACGAATACCATTGGAAAGTGGTGCATACTTTCTGCAATGGGGTGCATATTCTTAACCAAAACCAATTTGATACCCACTATCGCGGCGAACAAATCACATTCAGAAACTTTAATAATAAATAGATATGATAGAACGAATTGTTATTCCTTTACTACTCATCATCGTTCTTTCCGATGTTTATATCGACGCCCACTACTTCCGAAAACGTGTGCACATCACTTGGCAACAGCGACTTGCATGGTGGATTCCTACCATTTTTCTTGTAACATACACCTGCATTTTGGCGTCTATACACAACTTTGCACCTACTAATCTTACGTGGCTTAACACCTATTTATTCCTTTTAGGCGCTTTCGTAGCACCAAAAACCATCTTTGGTATATGCTCGCTCGTTGGTTCATTGGTGTGCAAAACCATTGTAAAAACACGCAGAAACTATGGCCATTACGTGGGAGTGGTGGCTGCAATTGCCATTTTCGTGGTATATGTGTATGGACTTACATTCGGTTTTTCCCAAATTCGGGTGCGCCATATCACCCTTAATGTAAGCAATTTACCCAAAAACTTCGATGGATACCGCATTGTTCAGGTATCAGATATGCACATTGGCACTTTCAATGGGTGGCGACGGTTTATTCTGGAACACGAAATGGACAGCATAAAACACCAGAACGCCAACCTAATAGTGTTTACGGGAGACCTCCAAAATATGCGTCCAAGCGAAATTCTGCCCTTTACAAACCTCCTGAAAACCAGTATGAAGAATGCCATTGCGGTGCGTGGAAATCACGATTATACCGAATATGTAAAACTAAACCCTAAGGAGGCTGAACAACAAAATAACGATTTTGCTAACATTGTACGTCATAAATTAGGGTGGAACTTGTTAGAAAACAACCACATAACCATAAAAAGGGGCAACGATAGCATTGTTATTGTAGGTACAGAGAACGATGGTAAGCCGCCATTTCCACAAAAAGCCAACTACCAAAAAGCACTTCAAGGGGTTGCCAAGGGGGCTTTCGTTATTATGCTTCAGCACGATCCATCGGCATGGAGACGCCATATACTGCCTAAAAACATAGCGCAAATAACACTGTGTGGACATACACATGGCGGACAAATGCAGTTTTTTGGATTTCGACCAACCGAAATTAGAGAGGAAAACGACTATGGTGTGTATCGCAGTGGCAACCATTTTCTAAACGTTACCGATGGTTTGGGAGGCTTTGCACCCTTCCGTGTGAATATGCCAAACGAGATTGTGGTTATCACACTTAAGGCTAAAACAACATAATAAGCAACATCTTACAAACACTATGCAACAAAACTACAACAAAAAAACTACACAAACTGGACACAAAACTATTGTTGGCACGTTGCTCACACTGCTCTATCGGATATACGTGCTGTTTGTTTTCCTTCCGCTTTTCCTGGTTGCTTCCATTATAACAGCAACGGTTACAGCCATAGGCTGCCGCTTAGGCAACGGCCATTTCTGGGGTTATCACCCCGGACGACTATGGGGAAAGTTCACTATTCGTGCCCTTTTGCTGCCTGTAAAGGTAGAAGGACGCGAACATTTGCACCAAAACCAAAGCTATGTGTTTGTTTCTAACCATCAAGGATCGTTCGATATATTCCTCATTTATGGCTTTTTAGGACGAAATTTTAAGTGGATGATGAAGAAGAGCATACGCAAAATACCATTCATTGGAATAGCTTGCGAATATGCACACCATATTTTTGTTGACAAGTCGGGGGCGAGTAAAATTAAGCGAACCTACGATCAAGCACGCGAAACTCTACGCGAAGGTATGTCGGTTGTGGTATTTCCAGAAGGCGCACGCACCTTTACAGGGCATCTGGGAGTATTCCGTCGTGGAGCATTTATGCTAGCCGACGAGCTTCAATTGCCAGTTTGTCCCATCACTATTAATGGTGCTTTCGATGTTATGCCCCGCACACGCGACTGGCATTTCCCTGTTTGGCACCCACTTTCGCTCACCATTCACGAACCAATTCCACCAAAAGGAAAGGGCGTTGAATTTGAAAAAGAAACCATGAAGGAGGCTTACAACAGCATTGAAAATGGATTAGAAGAACAATACAAAGGCTTTATCGAGAATCCAGATCAATGAAATCCAAAACCAAAATCCACCTTTTTGCTGTGTAATATATACACCTACGAACACCCACGTGTGGGTACTTTTTTCGCAAATGTATGGCAGCGAACACACCACAAGGCGTAGGGGCCGATTCATCGCGCCCGTTTTTCAATCCAAACCAAATGGTTTTAATGTATCGAAATGATGCGAATTGCAACGCCATTTTGTGGAATTACGTGGAATCGGGTACGATAAATCGGCCCCTACGCCTACGGAATCAACGTGGAAAAATATATCAACGAATACCACCGTGTGGCTTATTTATCATACAAAATGTATGGCAACAAACATTCCGCAATATTCATTTTTTGCGCAAATATATGGCAGCGAACACACCGCAAGGCGTAGGGGCCGATTCATCGCGCCCGTTTTTCAATCCAAACCAAATGGTTTTAATGTATCGAAATGATGCGAATTGTAACGCCATTTTGTGGAATTACGTGGGTGTAGTACAATGAATTGCGATACCAACAGTGGAAATACGCAACATAATTTCGGGGAATTACGTGGAATCGGGCACGATAAATCGGCCCCTACGCCTACGGAATCAACGTGGAAAAATATATAAACGAACATCAACATGTGGGTTATTTATTGCACAAATGTATAGCAGCGAACACACCGAAAGGCGTAGGGGCCGATTTATCGTGCCCGCATCACAATCAAAACCAATTGGTTTTGGTATGCAAAATGGTATAAATAGCGATGCAAACAGTGGAAATATGCAACATTATTTCGTGGAATTACGTGGGTACGGGCACGATAAATCGGCCCCTACGCCTACGGAATCAACGTGGAAAAATATATAAACGAACACCCACATGCGGGGTATTTTTGCGCAAATATACACCAACGAACACACCGAAAGGCGTATTTGCCAATTCATTGTACCCATATCATCAACAAATCCAATTGGTTTTGGTATGCAAAATGGTACAAATTGCAATACCAACGGTGGAAACACGCAACACCATTTTGTGGAATTACGTGGAATCGGGCACGATAAATCGGGCCCCTACGCCTACGGAATAAACGTGGAAATATGCATCAGCGAACACTCCGAAAGGCGTATTTGCCAATTCATTGTACCCATATCACAATCAAAAACAATTGGTTTTAATGTACGAAATATGGCGCATTTGCGACACCAATAACACAAATAGAACATCAGGAAAATAACACTACGTAACTATTTGTACAACAATGCCTTACCAAAAACCTACTTTTTGCATTGCAAAAACCCACTTTTTGTACGCCAAAAACCATACTTTTGCAATGCAAAAAGGGGGTTTTTGGTTTTTAAATACTATACATCACAGTTGTTAAAGCGGCTCTAAAGCAAACCATCACCACTATAAACGCCACGCACGTTTGGGATTCTATAACACCTATATTGCCGAAAATAACAACTAAATATGGTAAACTTAACAGCCATAGAAAGCAACACTGTGCAACACTTTCTATGCAAACACCATAGCAAACAGCAGAAAGTTTTCTTGTTAAACCGCTTTCTTTTTCGTAACTTTGTGCATTGTATGGTAAAGAAAGTTATTAAATTTGCTAAATGGATAGTGGGTTTACTGTTCGTATCCACTATATTAAGCGTTATTGTATACCGCTTTATACCTGTTTATTTTACGCCTTTAATGCTGGTGCGATGCTTTGAACAGATTGGAAATGGCGAGAAAATAAAACTCTATCACCACTGGATTCCAATAGAAAAGATGTCGCCTTCTATGCCTGTTGCCGTCATAGCGAGCGAAGACCAACGTTTTCTTACACACCACGGATTCGACTATCAGGCTATAGAACAGGCTGCAAAGGACAACCTAAACGGCAAAAAGCGTATGCGTGGTGGGTCTACCATTTCGCAACAAACGGCAAAAAACGTGTTCTTATGGCAGGGAAGGTCGTGGCTGCGCAAGGGTTTAGAGGCTTATTTCACCTTTCTTATAGAAACGTTTTGGAGCAAACAACGCATTATGGAGGTATATCTCAACTCCATAGAAATGGGCGATGGCATATACGGAGTACAGGCTTGTGCAGAGAAAAACTTCGATGTAGATGCCATAAATCTTACCCGTTCCGACTGTGCACTTATTGCAGCGACACTCCCCAACCCCCGTCGCTTCTCATCGAAAGCACCAGGACCGTACATGAGAAAGCGGTTAAGGCAGATTGAAACACAGATGAAACACATACCAGCCTTCCCATTAAACAATTAGAAAACGCTACCATTACAACACAAATGCAAGAGGATAAACAAGAAAAAATAGAACAACTGCTCGCACAACTCAACGAAAATCAACGCGAAGCAGTAGAATATTGCAACGGACCATCGCTGGTTGTGGCTGGCGCAGGCTCGGGAAAAACACGCGTTCTTACCTATAAAATAGCCTATTTAATAATGTATGGTGTGCTGCCCTACCGCATTTTAGCACTCACTTTCACCAATAAAGCTGCACGAGAAATGAAAGAACGCATTGCAAAACTGGTAAATCAGGAACAAGCCAGTCAGCTTTATATGGGCACATTCCACTCTGTTTTCTCTCGCATTCTTAGGGCAGAGGCACAACATATAGGCTATAACAGCAACTTTACCATATACGATGAAACCGATTCGCGGTCGCTTCTAAAGTCGATTATTAAGACTTTGGGACTGAACGATAAGGATTATAAGCCATCTACAGTACACAATATTATATCGATGGCTAAGAATCAGCTCATCGGTCCCGATGCTTTTGGTAGTAGCTATGGTGGACAAAGTGGTTTAAGAGGGGCAAAACTGCAAGCTGTTACACGCATTTATACAGTGTATCAAGCACGTTGCCAACAAGCGAACGCTATGGATTTCGATGATATTTTGGTGAATACGTTTCGCCTTCTCAACGAAAATGCCGACATTCGCAATAAGTATGCCGACCGCTTTCAGTATATTTTGGTAGACGAATACCAGGATACCAATTCTGTACAAGTGGCTATTGTTAAACTACTAACCGTAAAACACCAACGTGTTTGCGTGGTGGGCGACGACTATCAAAGCATCTATTCGTTTAGAGGAGCCAACATAGACAACATATTAGACTACCAAAAAAAGTTCGATAATGTACAGGTTTTCAAGCTCGAACGCAACTATCGGTCTACCCAAAAGATAGTAGAAGCAGCCAATTCGCTTATGAAACACAACGTAAAACAAATTCCAAAGGAGGTTTATTCTAAGGAAAGCGAAGGCTCAAAAATAAGCTATCACTCGTGCTACAGCGATAAAGAGGAAGCTATGGTGGTGGTAAAAGAAATTAAAAAACTACACAGCACAAAAGCATTTCAATACAATTGCTTTGCCATTTTGTACAGAACCAACGCACAAAGTCGTAGCTTTGAAGACGAATTGCGTAAGGCTTCAATACCATATAAGATATTTGGTGGACTGTCGTTCTACCAACGAAAAGAGATAAAAGACATTATAGCCTACTTCCGTTTGGTGGCTAACCCGAACGACGAAGAGGCATTTAAACGCATCATAAACTATCCAACACGAGGCATCGGAGGCACTACGCTACAAAAAATAATAGAATGTGCCAATGCAAAAGGGGCTAGTTTGTGGGACGTTATCACCAATCCGCCAACCTATAACTTAGATATTAATAAGGGAACAACCACAAAACTAACTGCGTTTGTAGAGCTTATTAGCAACTTTATACGCCAATTGGCAATGACAGATGCATACTCTTTGGGAACAGAAATAATAAAACAAAGTGGCATCTGGGCTGATTTGGCACAGGGAACATCGCCCGACGACATTGCAAGACGTGAGAATTTGGAAGAACTTTTGGCAGGAATGCAAGCCTTTGTAGACGAAAGAAGAGAGGAAGGAAGGGAAGATGAAACCTTCTTAACCGACTTTTTGCAAGAGGTTGCACTCTATTCCGACTTGGATAAGGCGGACGATGGCAGCCCGAAAGTGTCGCTTATGACTATCCATGCTGCCAAAGGTTTGGAGTTTCCGGTAGTGTTTGTGGTGGGATTAGAGGAGAATATATTCCCCAATGCCATAGCTGCCAGTTCGCGAAAAGAGCTTGAAGAGGAACGCCGGCTACTATATGTGGCTATAACAAGGGCAGAACAGCTTTGCTATCTCACCAATGCGAAGAACCGTTACCACTTTGGTTCTATACAATTCAATAATCCGAGCCGCTTTTTAAAGGACATTGACCCTGCTTATATAGACGCTGAGAACCTGCCATTTGGTGGTATTGGCAACCGTATGCCGTGGGACGAGCCTGCAAAAGATAGCCGATGGCAAAACGCAAACCCTGTGGCTACACAGTTTAAGGCTGACCCTCGACCCAAAATTACAGCCCCACGAAAGCCCGAACGGGCAGTAAATCCGCTATCGGAACGCACAAAACAACGACTGATAAGCGAGGGAGGAAACTTTAAAAGACTATCGGCAGCCATATCAAACGGTGGCAGACAAACCGAAACATCTACCCTATCTGCTGGCGTTGGTGGCAATTCTGTACAGTCGCCAACAGGCTCTTCTACAACATTTGGCACAGTTTCAGCCAGCCAGTTATCTGTTGGTGCAACCATAGAACACCTCCGTTTCGGTATAGGTGTGGTAGAAGCAATTGAAGGAAGTGGCGAAAACACCAAAGCAACCGTAACGTTTCGCAATGTAGGAAGGAAACAATTGCTGTTGAAATTTGCCAAATTCAAGGTGCTGTAAGCATTTAAAATTACAGAAATTGGGTACGAATTGCGATACTAACAGTGGAAATATGCAACATTATTTCGGGGAATTTCGTGGGTACGGGCACGATAAATCAGCCCCTACGCCTACGGAATGAACGTGGGAAAATACGCTATTCATTAAACATACCTGACAGAATATTCAACAGAATGGTATTAAAAGAATATCAGAAGAAACAATGTAACACAACCATTCGTACGCTAATGTTTGGCAAAAACAACACGCTTGCATAACCTCCTAATACTTAACACATTACAATAACCATATTTTTGCGTTGCAAAAACCCCCTTTTTGTCTTCCAAAAACC
>ERZ1674297.301-NODE-303-length-13292-cov-6.635643_pt1 | contig 13292 bp, 12 predicted proteins | sample MGYA00581112_ERZ1674297 | MGnify/ENA primary metagenome ERZ1674297 (study PRJEB41354, sample SAMEA4873322) | human saliva metagenome | biome: human-associated habitat [ENVO:00009003]; feature: mouth environment [ENVO:08000002]; material: saliva material...
TCTCACCCGAGCACCATCGTGCAGAAGTGGGGATCCTCCTCCTACCGGCATACCGTGGTAAGGGTTTGGGGAGAAAAGCGCTGCAAATGTTGGTCGCTTATGCGCACGAAGTGCTGACACTCCGTGGTTTGTATGCTTTTGTCCCTGCTGACAACGTGCCCTCCCGCAGTCTTTTCCGGTCGGAGGGGTTTGTGGAGGTCGGTACGCTCTGCGATTGGTTTTTCTTTGCGGGGAATTACCGCGACGCACAGCTGTTTCAGAAAAAACTCCCCTGATTTCTTTGTGTGTAATGAGGAAATGCGTATTTTTGCACTGCGTTAAAGCAAAATACATTCGGTGCGTTAGTTCAGCTGGTTAGAATACATGCCTGTCACGCATGGGGTCACGGGTTCGAGTCCCGTACGCACCGCAAGTTTCGTTTATTGCAAGCGCTTCACTCAACTGAGTGAAGCGCTTTTTTCGTATGCCGCAACAGTCATTGAAAGATGCAGGCTTTTTTCCGCTGTAGCGTGTTGCTCGGCGAAAAACGGCGAGAACAGTCCGGGGCTTGTGCGCGAGAGTGAAAGAGGAGGCTGCGGTAGGCAGCTGATGAGAGGAGGAAACAGAATATCCTAACAAATGGGGATTGTCATTGCAGCGGACTTCGCGTAACTTTGCACCCGAATAATTCACGACAAATACTTCGATTATGCAAATCCAATTTAAGTTGGCCGCCTTCGGAGCGGCCTTGTTGTTCGCTGCCAATGCATGTGTAACCGTTTCGTGCGGCAAAGACGAAAACGAACAACCGAAACAACGCGTAGTGGCGAAACTCAAGACTGAGGCACTGGCCGGTACGTACGTCGTCAGCCAACGTTTCTCGATCAAAATGTTTGGCCAAGAGGCCGTGCTGGGCCAGTTGAAGGAGCACAACCTGAAGATGGTGCCCGCAACCGATTCGACGGTTGACATCACGACGGAGGCTTATGACATTGATCTCATAGAGGGAGCACCTTATTCGAGCGCCGCACAGAAAGGCTACACGCTCAAGGGCGTAAAGGTGGTGAAGACGGGCGAAAAGGACTTCGTGCTCAGTGGCAAAGCCAAGGCAGACGCCGAGATCCAACTGGTGCCGCTCAAGCAGAAAAAGGAAGAAATGCCCTATCGAGTGTTCCCTGCCACGGAATATAATGTGGTCGGCACGGTGAAAGACGGGGTGCTCGAGCTGGAATACAGCTTGCAACCCGGAAAAATGCCCTTCCCGCTCACTTATGTGTTCAACGGCAAACGAGCATAAGGAAAAACTGAGGTGATTTTTGTCCGTCGTTTCGTCGTTCGTCGACGGTCCACGCACGGAATGTCCACCGATTGGCAGCAACAGGCGTCTCTCGCAAACAGCGAACGACTGTTGCTGCCTTTTGCTTGCATAGAATGAAGGACGGAGGCCTGAATGGGGGTGAGGAACCATGGTATTGCTGAGCCAGAGTGGTATTTGACGAAGAAAAATGTTGCCGAGAAATTATTTGTGTGTAAATTCGCGCTGTAACATAACAGTAAAAAAGCCCTATGAAACAGCCCCTATTTTTTAGTTTACGGTCCCTCCTTTGTCGCGGCGGCTTTTTGTTGGCCGGTTGGTTCTTGTTGTCCGGAAGTGGCGCGAAGGGGATGGAAGTGGTCCCTGTGTCGACGGGACGTGCGCCGATCGTCGTGAAAAAGTCGGCTTCGACCGCAGCCGATGAGGCGGTTCTGCAGAGGTTTTACACTGAAGTGGTGCTGTACGACGGTAAGCTCGATGAAAAGAAAGTCGAGGCTACTTGCACCCCCGCTATGCTCCGTGAGTTGCGCAAGGCTTATGTCGATGAATACGACGGCACGGGCTACGGCATTTGGATCTTTCGAACGTGTATCAACGGCGGCGATAACACGGCTGGCGTTTTGCAGATCCGGGTACGCAGTGGTCGAGACTACGTGGTGACGTACAACGATGGGGGAGTGAAAGGCGAAACGATTGTACGCATGGTGACGCACAACGGCCGCCCGATGATTGCGAAGATCGTGCGCCGCGACAAAGGTTGTCGCTGACTTCCTTTCCGATGGAACGCCTTGAGCGCGTTGCCGCTGGCTGTTCTTGTCGGTAAGGCAAAAGTAAAGCCCGCAAAGCATATTGCTTTGCGGGCTTTCTTATTGGGTGTGTTACCGAAATTGGCAGTACACGCTTTATTTGCTGTTCTTTTTCTGCAAGCCGTAGCCTTTCTTCTTGTCCATGTAGAGGAGGGCAAGGGCGAGGAGGACGGAGATTGCACCGAAGCAGGTGAAGATAGCCATAGAAGTCTTGTAGGTGGGGTCGGCACCGTTCATCTTACCGATCCACATGGGAACGAGCGTGAGACCGATGTTCTGAATGTAGAAGATAATGGCGAAGGCCGATCCGAGCAACTTCATCGGAATGATCTTGGGCACGCTGGGCCACATGGCAGAGGGCACAAGAGCGAAGGCGACACCGAGGACGAGCATGAGAATGATGGCGAACCAGCCGAAGGGGAGGACGTTGAGCATGAAGGTGAAGTGCACAGCGGTGAGCATCACCGAGCCGATGAGCATAAGGGTGGCACCTTTGCCGACCTTGTCATAGACAATACCGAAAAGGGGCGTGAGGATGATCGTTCCGAAGGGGAGCAGACCGGGAATCATGCCGGCATAGTCCTCGGGCACGTTATAATTGGAGATCATCAACTTAGTGGCGAACTTCAAGAAGGGGAACACGCCGCTGTAGAAGAGCAGGCAGAGCAGGGCGATGAGCCAGAAACCGGGATTGGAGAAGATTTTTCCGAGATCGGAGAACTTGAAACTCTCGTCTTCGGCTGTTTCGGTGGCAGACTCTCCGTCTACTGCTGCGATCGAGGCATCCAAACGGCGATCCATCACATTGTAGACCAGGAAACCGAGGAAACCGGCGATGAGCAGGGCGGCTCCTACGATCACGGGAAGCTGAATGCCCAGAGAGGTGGCTTTCGCCATGGGGAGGTTGGCACTGAGGGCGGCGGCGGTGCCGAGACGGGCGAGCGCTACCTGCACACCCATGGCCAAGGCCATCTCGTGGCCGGTGAACCACTTGGTGATGGTTTTCGAAATGGTGATACCGGTGATTTCACAGCCCACGCCGAAGATGGCGAAGCCCAAGCAAGCCACTGCGGCCGACATGGGAAGGTGGAAAGAACCGAGGCTGAACACTGCTCCGTGGAAATCGGTGGAGACGGCCACGTATTTGATGAGTACGCCTACGACCATGAGTGCCGTACTGAGCACGCCGGTGAAGCGAATACCCAGTTTGTCGAGAATGATGCCGCCGAAGAAGAGCATCAGGAGGAACACGTTGATGAGGCCGTAGCTACCGGAGAAGAAACCATAGTCGTCGGCGCTCCATCCGAGGCCACCTTGTGCGGTGGGAGCTGTGAGGATTTTCTCAAGCGGCGAGAGAAGATCGGTGACATAGTAGCCCATCATCATGGTGAAGGACACAATGATGAGGGCAGTCCAACGAGCCGATGCGGAATCGTTGAGCTTTTGTGCGATGGGTTGTGTAACGTTCATTGTTGTGAGCGTGAGGAATTGGGTTGATAGTAGGGAAAAGGGTTACTTGAGATATTTGTCGAGCCAACGGAAGAAGGTGCGTTGCCAGAGAATGCCGTTTTGCGGACGGAGCACCCAGTGGTTCTCGTCGGGGAAGAGGAGAAGTTGAGCGGGAATGCCGCGCAGACGGGCTGCGGTGAAGGCACTTTCTGCTTGGGTGTACTCAATACGGAAATCACGTTGGCCGTGAATGCAGAGAATGGGGGTGTCCCAACGGTCGACATAGAGGTGGGGCGAGGTGCGGAAGGCCTTTTGTTGCTGACCTTCGGCGTTTTTCACCCAAGGAGCGGAGCCCATGTCCCAGTTGGCGAACCAAAGTTCTTCGGTCTCGGTGTATTGTTGTTGGGTGTTGTAGATGCCGTCGTGCGCAATGAAGGCTTTGAAGCGTTTGTTGTGGTTGCCGGCCAACCAGTAGACACTGAAGCCGCCGAACGAGGCGCCGACCGCACCGAGACGTTCACGATCCACATAAGGCTCGGAGGCAATGTCGTCGATGGCGGAGAGATAGTCCTGCATGCAGAGGCCGGTGTAGTCACCGCTGATCTCTTCGAGCCATGCTTTGCCGAATCCGGGCAGACCGCGGCGGTTGGGCGCGATGACAATATAGCCTTGTGCGGCCATGATTTGGAAGTTCCAACGGTAGCTCCAGAATTGGCTGACGGGACTTTGCGGACCGCCTTCACAGAACAGGAGAGTAGGGTACTTTTTCGTCGGGTCGAAATGCGGAGGATAGATAACCCAGCTGAGCATCTTTTGGCCGTCTACGGTTTTCGTCCATCGTTCTTTCACGTCGCCCCAGGCGAGGTGGTCGTAGAACCACTTGTTTTCTTCGGTGAGTTGGGCGGCACGACCGTTTTTCACGTCTACGGTGTAGATTTCATCGGGACGGGAAAGCGAATGACGCTTCACCAGCAACTGTTTCTCGCCGGGGAGGAGTGAAACGAGGGAGTAATCGGCCGGGTCGTCGGTGATTTGGCGCAATTTCCCTTTGAGGTCGGCAACGTGGAGGTTGACTTTCCCGTGCCAGACGCCGGCAAAGTACAGCCGCTTGCTGTCGGGTGACCAAAGGAAGGCATCTACGCCGCTGTCGAAGCCTTCGGTGACGTAACTCTTCTTGCCGGTACGCAATTCGTAGACGCAGAGACGTGCGCGGTCGCTTTCATAACCGTCGCGCTCCATGCTGCTCCACGCAATGTACTTGCCGTCGGGCGAGAACTGCGGGTTCTGATCGTAGCCGACGTTGGCATCTTGGCCGTTCTTCGCATTGACCGGTTGGTTTTGGAGACTGCGGGTGTAATCCGTCTCGCTCGGCGCGGTCCAACCTTCGGGTTTGCAGAGGTTGCGCGTGGTTTTTGATGCGATGTCGTAGAGGAAAATGTCGCTGTCGGTGGAAGTGGCATAGTCGCGGCCTGTTTTCTTGCGACAGGTGTAAGCTATCTGCCGACTGTCGGGACTCCAAGCCAACTGTTCGTTACCGCCGAAAGGCATCATGGGCGATTCGAAAGGCTCGCCTTCCAGCAGATCCTTCTCCACCGTGATTTTCTCCCCGTCGAAGTCGGCCAGGAAAGGGTGGGGCGCCGTGGTCACGTATTGATCCCAGTGCTTGTACATCAAATCGTTGATGACCATACCGGTGGCCTTGGGAAGGTCTTTTTCTTTCGGGGCGATCGAGGTGTTTTGTTCCACCTCTTTGACGAGAATCACGCGTTTGCTGTCGGGCGAGAAGAGGAAGTCTTGCACGTCGTCGGCTTCGTGGCTGATTTGTCGTCGGTGACTGCCGTCGGCACTCATGGCCCAAAGTTGGTTACTGCCGCTTTCGGCCGAAAGATAAGCGATCTGCTCTTCGTTGCCGACCTTAATCCACACGGCACCGCTCTCGCTGTGAGTGGAAGTGGTGAGGCGTTGCGAATGTTTGGTCTTGAGATCCAACAGATAAAGCACGCTGTGCGATTTGTTTTCCGGCACGCTGTAGTAAGTGACGGCATACACGGCTCGGGTACCGGCCGCATTGGCTTGCACACTGCCGATGCGTCCCATGGCCCAAAGGGCTTCGGGCGTCATACGGTCGGATTTCAGGGCCGGAGTTTGCCGGCCGATGAAAGTCTGCGCACTGCTTTCCGAGGCAACGGCGCCGGTGAGGGTCGCGAGACTCAGGGCGGTTCCGATCATGAGAGTTTGGAGAGACATGGTAAGGAGCTATTTATAGGTTGTGAGACGCGCTCCGTGGGGGCGCGTCTCACGTAATGTTGTTTTGAAAGGGTCAATTGCCGTGGCCATTGCGGCGGCGTTGTTCTTCGAGCAACTTCTGTTGTTGTTCGTTGAGCGCCTGCAATCGAGCCGCCAGCCCCGAAGTTTTCTTCTGCGGGTTGTTCTTGTTCTTCTCGTAGTAGGCTTCGAGCTTCGCCAGCAGTTTCTCGTCGTCCGTTGTCCGACGCAGATACCACATCGTGGCAGCCGAGCTAAACAGCGAGATGAAGTAGTAGAAGTTGAGGCCCGCGCTGTATTTGTTGAACATGAAGAAGAACATCACCGGCATCAGGAACATCGAGTACTGCAACACCTTCATATTCGCCGCTTGGTCGGGTGCAGCAGCCATGGAATCTCGTTGTTGGCGCATCGACATGTAGCTATACAGCAAGTTGGTCAGGCAGAAGAGTACGCAGAAGAGCGAGAGGTGGTTGCCCAGGCCCCAGATATTCGTGCTCCATGAGATCAAATCGTCGTAAGCCGAGAGGTCATCGGCCCAAAGGAAGCTCTGTTGGCGGAGCTCGATGGCGTTGGGGACAAAGTTGAACATCGCGATCCAGATCGGCATCTGGATGAGCATGGGCAAACAGCCGCCCAGCGGACTCGAACCATATTGAGAGTAGAGCGCCATCGTTTCCTGTTGGCGTTTCAGCGCGTCCTCCTTGTTGGGATATTTCGCGTTGATTTCTTCCACTTTCGGTCGGAGCACACGCGTCTTGGCCGAACTGAGGAAGCTCTTTTTCGTCGGTACGTAGACGATTGCACGCAGCAGCAAGGTGATGATCACCAGCACCAGCCACATCGGCAGGTTGAGCGAAGTGAGGAAGTCGAACACGTAGATCGTGAAGAAGCGGTTGATCCAGCGCACCACGGGCCATCCGAGGTAAACGAGCTTCTGCAAATCAAGATCTTGATGGGGATTCAGCGCATGCTTTTCCATCGATTGCAGCAAACGGAAATTGTTCGGTCCGAAATACCACTGGAACTGCGCGGCCGCTTTGCCCGAAGGATCGAAAGGCGCCTCCAAATCGGCCGAGAAGCTCTTCAAATAGCCCGAATGCTCCGCCAGTTGTCGACTGTCGAGGTCGGCAGCGGTGAAAGCATCCTTGGCGATGAGCACCGCGCTGAAATATTGGTTCTTGAAAGCCACCCAATCCACGGGGCGATCCACCTTTTCTTGCTTATCGCCCTGTTCTTTGAGGTGATCACTGCTGCCGTCGCTGTCTTTGTAGGTCAGCGTCGAATACATGTTCTCAAAGTAGTAGCCCTTCTCGTACTGTCGCACGTTGTCTTTCCACTTCAGTCCGAAAGTCTTCGTCTTGGGCGAGAATTGTTGGGCGAGTCCTTCCGTGCGCACACTCATATTGAGCATATAGTCGTCGGTGAGGGTATAGTCAATGGCAATTTTCTCGCCGTTTTTACCGTTCGCCGTCATCGTCACAGCCCGTGCCGACACGTTCTCCGGAATGAAATAAAGCGCTGACGTAGAGATGTTTTCCGACTTCGTGTCGAAGTTCATGTCCAAGGAGGCATCGTCTTCATTGTAGAGCACCAATGCGCGCTGTTTGCCCGCTTTGTAGTCGGCATAGCTCTTAAAATTCTTGAGCACCACGCGACTCACCTGTCCCCCCTTGGGACTGATGGTCACCTCGATGTTCTCGTTTTTCAGCACCACGGGAATCATGTCCTCGCGCGTGGCGCGTGCCGCGGCGAAAATCGCGTTGCTGTCTGTCGGCACTGCGGTCGAAGCGCTGTTCGCTGTCGCCGAAGCGGTCGGTGCTGTGCTTTCGGTCGCGGTGGATTCGGTTTTGGGCTTATTGTTGTGCGAACTCCAATAAGAGAAACCGAAAACGACCAAAATCATCAGCACGATAGCGGTGATATTGTTCTTATTCATAGCAGAAAAGCTGCGCGCCGCCGGGACGCGCAAGTCCGTAAGGCGGCGCGAGAGTGAATCGTTTTATTTGTCTTGTGCGGCAATGGCGGTTTTCACGAAGTCCAGGAAAAGGGGGTGGGGGTGCAGCACCGTCGAGGAATACTCCGGATGGAATTGCGTGCCGATATACCATTTCTTTTCGGGGATCTCCACGATTTCGATCAGGTCGCTTTCGGGGTTCGTGCCGACGCATTCCATGCCCGCCGCTTCAAATTCTTTCGTGTAGTCGCTGTTGAATTCGTAGCGGTGGCGGTGGCGTTCGCGGATGGTGTCGCTCTGGTAGATGTCGTGTGCGTGCGAACCCTTGCGCAAGTCGCATTCGTAACCGCCGAGACGCATCGTGCCGCCCATGTTGGTGATGTTTTTCTGCTCCTCCATGATGTCGATGACGTTGTGCGTCGTCTTGCTGTTCAGTTCCGTGGAGTTCGCATCTTTGTAGCCCAGGACGTTGCGCGCAAATTCGATCACCATCATTTGCATACCCAGGCAGATACCGAAGGTCGGCAGGTCGTGCTCACGGCAATACTGCGTGGCGATGAGTTTTCCCTCCGTGCCGCGCTGTCCGAATCCCGGGCAAATCACGTAGCCGGCCATGCCTTCGAGCATTTCGCCCACGTTCTCGCGCGTGATGTTTTCCGAATTGATGAAGTGGCAGCGCACCTTGCGGTCATTGTAGACGCCCGCTTGTTGCAGCGCCTCGATGATCGATTTGTAGGCATCCTGCAAATCGTATTTTCCGACCAGGCCGATATGCAATTCTTCCGTGGCGTTGGCGCGACGGTCCAAGAAGGCGCGCCAAGGGCCGAGTTCCGGAGTGGCGCCCACCGGCAAACCCAGTTTTTCGAGAATCACGCGGTCGATACCTTGATCCTGCATGCACACCGGCACCTGATAGATGGAGGGCATGTCGGGGCTTTGGAACACGGCGTCCGGACTCACGTTGCAGAAGTTGGCCACTTTCTTGCACAGCGAGGCCGACAGCGGATGCTCCGTGCGCAAAACGAGGATATCGGGCTGAATCCCTTCGCTTTGCAGCTCTTTGACGGAGTGTTGCGTGGGCTTGGTCTTCAGTTCGCCCGCAGCCGCCAGATACGGCACATAGGTCAGGTGAATGCACACGGCGTTGCGGCCGAGCTCCCACTTGAGTTGGCGAATGGCTTCGACGAAGGGCAAACTTTCGATGTCGCCGATCGTACCGCCGATTTCCGTGATCACAAAATCATAGCCGCCTTTCTTGCCCAGGTAGAGCATGTCGCGTTTGATTTCGTCGGTGATGTGCGGAACCACCTGGATGGTTTTGCCCAAGTAGTCGCCGCGACGTTCCTTTTCGATCACGCTTTGGTAGATGCGGCCCGTGGTGAAATTGTTGTAGCGCGTGGTCTTGATGCCCGTGAAGCGCTCGTAGTGGCCGAGGTCGAGATCCGTTTCCTGTCCGTCGTCCGTCACGTAGCATTCGCCGTGCTCATAGGGGTTGAGCGTACCGGGGTCGATATTGATGTACGGGTCGAATTTCTGGATCGTAATGTTGTAGCCGCGCGATTGGAGCAGTTTGCCGATCGAGCTGGCGATGATGCCCTTGCCCAGCGACGAGGCTACGCCGCCGGTGACGAAGATATATTTTGTATCAGCCATGAGGAGAAATGAGTAGATTTTACTGGAGTACGCCGCTTTGGCGGAACGAATCGATGAGCTGGTCTACGTCGGCGGCCATTTGTTCGCGAGTCGCTCCTTCGTAGTGGGCTTGCAGATAGTCGACCACGTCAGACGCTTCGAAATCGCGGTTGGAAAATGCCGTGTAGACGTCGGCAGCTGTTTCGTTCAGATTGATCAGGTGGCCAAAATCTACGTGTTCGGCACCGGTGGCGATGAGCACGGTCTCGCCGCAGATGGTTCGGAGATCGAACGATGTCTTAAATCTCATTGTTATAGAAGAGAGTTGGTAATTGCTGAGAGAGTAGTTAGGCTGGGCAGAGGGCTCTCCATCGGCGGTAGAGCCCGAGCAGGATGCGGCGCACGGGGCGCAGCGCCACCCACAGCCGCGAGTAGCAGCGCCATGTCCGGCTGTCGGTGCGCAGGGGTTGCGCGTGTCCTTTGCGGTAGAACGCCACCGCCTTGGCGATGATGTCGGCGCGCGTACAGTGTTCCACGCCGCGCCAGTTGCCGTCGCCCTGCAGGGTGTAGTGGTCCCCGTCGATGTGCACAATGCGGTGCAGCACGAAGCCCCCGCGGTCGGTGGCGGCCAGCACCACGTCATAGCGTTGTGGCGCCGCCTCCCCGTAGCTCGAGAGCAGCACGTCGTCGCGTGCGTGTTCGATCAGCGGGCGCATGCTCCAACCCATGGCTCGAAATCGCACCGTTCGGCCTTCTTCGATCAGGGCGCGCACGTGCGGAATGAAGCGAGCGTTGGTCACTTCTAATACTTGCTGTTGCATGAGGCGAGTTTAGCGCGAAACGGCGGTGAGCGTGTCGTGGCTCAGCACAGCCGCCTCACGGTTGGGAAGACAGTCCAGGTCGTAGGAGGGCGTGCACTGCACGATGTGGTGGATCGTGTCGCAGATGGCCGTGTAGAGCGCTTTGTCCCAAACCATCGACGAGCACGACGAGAGAATCGAGCCGAAGGCTTCGATCGGCGACTGGCGGCGAATCACATTCTCCGGTGCCTGGTGCAAACGCAGAAAACCGCCCAACGTGCAGCGCAGGTTGCGGTAGCAGGGCGTCTTGCCGCTCCACGGCGTGCCGTACACATAGGCCTTTTCTTGCCTTGCGTCGTAGCGCACCGCCGGGTTGTCGTCGTTGAGCAAGTGGGCCTCCCAATAGGTCGAGAGCCACAGGCGGCTGTGGGTGCTTTTGCCCGTGCCGCTCTTGCCCTGAAACACATAGCCCTTCCCGCCGATCATCGGCACCGAGGCGTGCATGAGCAGCACACCGTGGTGCGCGCCGGCAAAGGCGAAGGCGAGCATGAGGGCGTTTTCGACGCTGTGGGCGTGGTGCACCGAGGGGCAGTCCAGATAGAGGTGGCAGTCCGTGAAGCGCCCGTCGCTGATCAGCGTGCCGATGTGGCCCGCCGACTCGTCGACAAGCGTGATGCGGTAGTGCCCCGCGGCGTCGGTTTCGACGCGATGCGAGAGGTCACCTCCCTCATACAGCCCGATTTCGTTCCAGCGCTCCGGTTCCGCCGCTGCCGCGCCGCGGTGCACCGCCAGCGAAAAGAGGAGGGGCTGCGTGGGGGCTTGACAGGCAAAGGGGGCCATGTTGGGCAGCACCATCAGCATGTTGGCTGTGCTGCCGACAAATTCGGCGCTGAACACTTGTTCGGCTACGCAAAAATAGAATTTCATGCAGGAGTAGGCGTGTGGGGGATTCGACAGGGGTTAACGGCCGATGGGCTTGAACACAAACTGGTCTTTGTACACGTCTTTCACCACCAGGGTGGTCCATCCCGACGTGCTGCCGGCCAGTTGTTTGCGCAGTTTCTCCCGCCGCTTTTCTGCCGTCTCGATGCGCGTGTCGAAAAACACGGCCGCGGTTTGGTGGGGCGCCGAGAAATGCTGCTGCACAAAGTCCTTGAATTGATCGGCATACTGGTCGCGCTGCACGAAATAGCCTTTTTCGAGCAGGTGCGTGCCGGTGAGGACGGTGATGTCACTGACGTAAACGATCGAATCGTTCAGGTTTTGCGACACCCCGTAGATATAAAGCGTTTGCACGCCGTCGGCAGCGGGCTTCTCCTCAGGGGCAGCCGAAAAAGCGGGGAGGCTGCAGGTGAGGAAAACGACGAGTGCCAAAAGCGGAATAAATTTGGTCGTACGCATGAGTATATAGGTTTCGAAACTGCCGCAAAGTTAGAAAAAAACGCCCGATCGACAAAGGCGTTCGCGCACTTTCGCCTTTTGGCGCGCGCCGGGTGCCCCATTTCGCCCGTTTGCCCTCGCTTCGTCCCCGTTTTTCCGCGCGGTGCAGCGCCGCCGCCGAGATGGCATCGGCGAATAAAGAGTTTTTCGAGTATGATATGCCGTTTTTGCTTTTGTACTGTTTCCTTTGGTTGCCAATTTCTCGAGATTGCATTCGCTTTCCGTCGTTTTGTCTCGTTTCTATTTGTCGAATCGGCAAAAAGGCCGCATCTTCGCGTCAGATTCTTTGATTCGAAAAGATATACGCTTATGTTGACTATCAAAGCCGGCGAGATCGCAGGTCGCATTTGGACCGCACTCGACGAAAAAGGCACACTGACCGGCAAAGAACTCAAGAAGGTGTGCGGAAGACTCACGGACAAAGAGCTGTATCTCGGTTTGGGATGGCTGCTCCGTGAGGAAAAGATTGAAACCGCTGAGGTTGAAAAGGACATTACAGCGCGTTTGAAGTAAGGTTCGCGCTGAAATTTGCATGTTGATTGTAGCCTGCGACGCCCTTTGGGGCGATTCGCAGGCTTTTTTTTGTGCCGAAAACGGAGTGGGGCACGACAGTCGTCCCGCGGTTCTTTTTGCCCCCGCCGAAGGTGACGAAAATCGCGGCTTCCTCTCGCGCGGGCGCGTCAGGCGGTTTTCGTTTTTTGCCTTCACCCTTCACCGCATGCCGATTTCTCGCTCTGTTTCAGCGCATTGCGTGTGAATGTCGCGGGCGATGTTTGCCCGCCCGCCTTCACCCCGCCTTCACGCCCTCATGCGTCGCCCAAACGTGGGGTGAACCGGATTGAACCGGGGTGAAGCCGGAGCCGCTTCGTGTTGCTTCACCGCGGTTCACCCGCAAGCAGTTGATTATGAGGTGGTTGCATGATGCCGTCTTTGTGTTAAAATGTGGCTTATATTCACCCGTAACGCGTTGTGAACCATCGAATTACTGCCGATGGGTGAAGGCGAAAAACAGAAACTCGGTGTTGTACGCGTGTGCGCGCGAGAGCTTTTTCGCCGGTTTCTCCGCCCTCGCTTCTTGCGGCGGCGTGGGGGGGCTGACTTGGTGGGGGCGATCGGCGAAAAGCTCCCCGATAAGTCGAAAAAATGCCCAAGGCCTGAGCCGTTTGTTCCTTCTTTTTTCGGTCTGAACGTCGTTGCGCGAACGAGCGCAGGGGTGGCTCGGCGATTGTGCCGCTCTGTTCCTCCGTGGGGCCCGCCGCGCGCTCCTCCCGCTTCCCGAGCGCTTGCGCACCTCGGGAGGTGCGCGGTTCGTGGCCGAACAATGGGAGGCTGAAGTGGGCGTTTTCTTTGTGCGGGGGTAGAAATGGTCTTGGAATTCATTGCGGTGTGAGAAAAAATATCGTCGTTTTTTGGGGCGAGATGAAATAAATTCCTATATTCGCACCATAAAATATCGCCCTTAGGTGGAAAAGACTAAGGCTCGCCACTTCATTTTTGGGGTGGCTTATTTTTTATAGTATCACTATGGGGACGACGAATAACGAGAGAGTCATTGTCTATGTATGTTGATGGCTTTTGATTTACACATTCCGCCCAAGTGGAAGGCCTATCAATCGATGAAATGAAAAATTCCTCGAGTTCGTGGGCGC
>ERZ1674297.305-NODE-307-length-13210-cov-12.878297_pt1 | contig 13210 bp, 10 predicted proteins | sample MGYA00581112_ERZ1674297 | MGnify/ENA primary metagenome ERZ1674297 (study PRJEB41354, sample SAMEA4873322) | human saliva metagenome | biome: human-associated habitat [ENVO:00009003]; feature: mouth environment [ENVO:08000002]; material: saliva material...
AACAATGAAAAAGTTAGTTTTAATGTTGGCTGCTGCTTCTATGGCAGCATCTGTTTCTGCTCAGACTGTAGCAGAGAGCAAGACATTTGATAACATCTACGTTGGTATTAACGGTGGTGTTGCAACAAAGACAACTGGTCACAAGTGGTTGAGCGACCTCGATCCAAACGCTGGTATCCGTATCGGTCGTTACTTCACTCCAGTATTCGGTCTTGCTATTGAGGGTAACGCATACTTCTCAAACAAGCCTTGGGGTTCTACAGGTACAGTAGTTCGCGCTACTAACGCAAGCTTGCTCGGTACTGTAAACCTTAGCAACTGGTTCGGTGGTTATAAGGGTGAGCCACGTACATTCGAGGTTAGCGCACTCTATGGTCTTGGTTGGATGCACGTATTTACAAACAACAAGTTCTTAAAGGCTGCTACATCAGAGAATCGTAACCGTATGACTTCTAAGGCTGCTCTTGACTTCGCTTTCAACTTCGGTTCAGCAAAGCAGTTCCAGTTCTATGTAGAGCCTTCTATCAACTTCGCATTCTTGGGCCAGTCTAACTCACACAACGTATCTGCTAGTGCAGCAGGTCCTGTCTTCACAGAGGTTCACGCAGACTATGGTTACAAGGCAACAGGTCAGGCAGGTCAGCCAGCTTACAACATCAACAACTCATTCGTTCAGTTGAATGCTGGTCTCGTTTACAAGTTTGCTAATTCTAACGGTACACACAACTTCACAATCGTTACTCCACGTGACCAGGCTGAGATCGATGCTTTGAACGCTCAGATCAACGAGCTCCGTAACCGTAAGCCAGAGGTTATCACTAAGGAGGTTGTTAAGCAAGTTGTTAAGGAAGTTCCTTCTGTTAAGGAGTTCACAGTATCTGACCTCGTATTCGTAACATTCGCTCAGGGTAAGTCTGCTCTTACAAAGGACGCTAAGGCTGCTCTTAACAACGTTAAGCAGGGTGTTCACGTTCAGGTTGTTGGTACAGCTTCTCCAGAGGGTTCTAAGGAACTTAACGATCGTCTCTCACAGGCTCGTGCTGACGTAGTTGCTAATTACCTCAAGGGTCGTGGTGTTATCGTTGACGAGGCAACTGGTAAGGGTGTACAGGGTGTAACTTCTAACCGTCTTGCAGTTGTTTACGTAAAGTAATCTAACCGAATAGGTTAAGAAGGATTATCCTTCGAACGATAAATATTGGGGATGCATCTTTTAGGTGCATCCTCTTTTGTTTTGTTTATATGTGTAGTTTTCTTAATAAGGTTTATTAATAAGGATGACATTTTAGTTTTCCTTGCAAATAATAGAATAATCTTACTGATTCTCCGTTATATAAAATAAGCAAAGTGGTATAACTGCTTGTAATAACTTGTTAGTGTAAAAAGAGTTATATGGAAAAGTTATCAAAGATAGGTAGATATGAGTTTCTGGCGGAGCCGTTTCATTGCGACTTCTCCAATCATTTGTTTATGGGGCATTTAGGCAATCATATGTTGAATGCAGCAGATTTTCATAGCAACGACCGCGGTTATGGTATGAACTATCTCAATACAGTTAATAAGACATGGGTGTTGAGCCGCTTGGCTATTGAGATGGAAGAAATGCCGAAGGCATATGATAAGTTCTTTGTAGAGACTTGGGTCGATAGTGCTTTGAAATCCTTTACAAGCCGTAACTTTAAGGTTATTGGTGAGACAGGGCATGTTTATGGCTATGGTAAGAGTGTCTGGGCAATGATAGACCTTGACACACGTCAGCCTGCAGACATTCTTGCTGTTCGCGGTGGTTTGATAACCGAGTATATAGAAACAGAATATTCTTGTCCAATAGAGAAGTCATCACGTGTGAAGATGTCTGCTGATGCCACTCCTGTTCGTTCAATAGACACTTATTATAATGATGTTGATATCAATGGACATATTAACTCAGTCAAATATATCGAGCATATGTTAGACTTGTGGGACGTGGCTTGGTATAAGCAACATCGTATCAAACGTTTTGAGATAGCTTATGTTGCTGAATCACATCAAGGTGATAAACTTCACTTCTATCGGGAGCAGCGAGAAACGGAGACCGACTTCAATGTAAGAATAACAAAGAGTAATGTGGAAGGAGAAGAGACGGAAGTGTGTCGTTGTAGGATACAATTTGTTTAACTCGTACTGGTCGTTAGGAAACAATACCTACAGTACAGAATTATACGTGTTGTAATCTAATAAAATTTGGCTTTAAGAGTTGCTGTCATTCGTGTCACTTATTATAGATGTATAATTACTTGTTTTATAATGAGTTATCTCTATATGTTAAAATGACAGCAAACGTAATTTAAAATAAACTTGTTAGAAGTGTAGTGTTTCTGTCCTTGTTATAAGCTTGATCAGTTCAAACTTTAATGAGTTGATGAATATTTTAATAATCATGATATCTGTCTTTGAAAGAATAAAATTAGTTTAGGGTAGAAGTAAGAAACTTCCATCCATAAGGATTTCCTCTTCCAAAACCATTTCTCGCATTACTTGTTGTACAAGATCCCAATCGTCATTTAACTGTCGAATCTCTGTTATAGGGTGCTTTTGGCCATCTGCTAAGAAAGTTAGTAGCTGTTCTCTGATAAGCTCTTTCTCATCCGTATCATCCTCTTGGGTATGTGAAAGGCAGACATCACATTGCTCACAATCTTTTGACTTCGTTTCCCCGAAGTAAGACAGTAGTTGCCTGCTGCGACATACTCGTTCATTCTGCGCATAATTAATAACAGAATTGATACGCTTTATGAATTGCTCCTTTCTGTCCTCATACACACTCTTGTTAAGGATAACGTCAACACCATCAACACGGTCTTGTGTGTAGCTGATTAGTGGTGTGTTCTTACGTGGAATGAAGTTGATAATACGCTTCTTGCTTAGATTAACCAATACCATATAGGTTTGGTTTCTGTCGAGTCCAGCTTCTTGCGCAATATAGCTTTCATCAATATATCCACTGTCAGAAAATAAACCGCCATAGTTACGGAGTAGGGCAGTGACGACATCATTCTCCTTGTCAGTAAGTGAGTCCAGACGGTAGAGATCATCTCTGTTCAACAGGAAACGAACACGTGCCTTAGTGTCTGGGTTCTGCTCATAATCAATATAGCCAGCTCGTTGAAGAATTGTTAGCGCAGCATTTACACGTATTGGAAAATGTTTAAAGGTGTTGCAGAACTTGTCAATAGGAAACTCAAAGATACATCCATAGCCACTTCCAACACCTATCTGATAGAAGTAGGCTAAGTGTTCGTATACTGTCTGGATATAGTCTTTAGGAGGGAAGGTATCTTCAATGCGTTTTTGCAACGTACGGTTGTCGTGCCCATTATAAAGTAGTACAGCATATGCTTTATTGCCATCACGTCCCGCACGTCCCGCCTCTTGGAAGTAAGCCTCCAAGGAACTTGGACTATCGATATGAATAACCACACGTACGTTAGGTTTGTCGATACCCATACCAAAAGCATTTGTAGCAACCATAACGCGTATCTTATCATTCTGCCAGTCGTTCTGCCGTTGGTCTTTAACGCCGGGTTCTAAGCCTGCATGATACCATGTAGCCGAGATTCCATGTTCTGTGAGCATTTGTGCAATCTCCTTCGTGCGTTTTCTACTACGGCAGTAGACGATAGCCGTCTTAGGTATAGATTGCAGGATATGTACCATCTCTGCCTCTTTGTCTTCAGTCTGGCGTACGACATAAGCTAAGTTCTTACGTTCAAAGCTCATTCGGAAGACATTCTTCTCTTTAAAACCTAAACGATCTTGGATATCATCAACAACTTCTGGTGTGGCAGTTGCTGTTAAAGCGAGGATAGGTACATTGGGAACTAACTTTCGAATGTCTGCAATCTGCAGGTAAGAAGGTCGAAAGTCGTATCCCCATTGGCTGATACAGTGGGCTTCATCAACAGTGATGAAACTCACTTTTATATGTCTTAATTTAGCCTGAAAGATATCAGAACCTATACGCTCAGGAGAAATATAAAGTAGTTTTATCCCTCCAAAGGTACAGTTCTCTAAAGTAGTAATGATGTCATCATGGCGCATACCTGAATAAATCGCAGCAGCCGTAATCCCTTGATGACGAAGATGGTCAACCTGATCCTTCATTAATGCAATAAGAGGAGTAATGACTAAGCATACTCCCTCTTGGGCTAATGCTGGTACTTGGAAGGTGAGAGACTTTCCTCCTCCTGTTGGCATTAGTCCTAAGGTATCCTTTCCTGAACCGATACTTTCGATAATATCTTTCTGTATACCGCGAAAGTCAGGATAGCCCCAATATTGATGAAGAATGTCAAGGTAGGACATTTGACTTTGAACTTTGAGGTTTGAACTTTGAACTTTAGGGGCTTGAAGGAAGCCTATTCGTTCGAATAATACTAATAAAATTCAATCAACCATCAAGACTCTTCAGTTGGTCTAATATCCTCTATCTGTAATTGTACTGCTCCACGCTTAAAGACATTATCCTCAATGGTGTATGCTATGTCAAATGAGCGTTTCGACTTGATATAGCGGGCAGAGGCACTCTGTCCAAAGGCTATACCATTCATTACGTTATTGGATTTAGAATCGACCAGTTCTAACTTGATATGCTCTTGCTCACGTCCAACAACCTTGCTGGTTCCGAAATCGTAGACATCTAACGTACAGAAGAGAGGCTTTGGGTTTCCAGGACCAAATGGTGCGAAGCGTTTTAAATCAGTATGCAGTTTCTTTGTGATATCCTTAAAGTCAATAACAGCATCAATGTCCAAGATAGCTTCGCGTTGTTCTGGTTCAATATGCTCTTCCACATATGCTTGGAATCGTTTACGAAACTCCTTTACATCTGCCCACTTCATGGTTAGTCCAGCAGCATAAGTGTGTCCACCGAAGTTTAATAAGAGGTCACGACAGCTCTTAATAGCTGCATATACGTCAAATCCCGCTACACTACGTGCAGAGCCTGTTGCAAGGTTCTCGTCACGTGTCAAGACTACTGTCGGACGGAAATAGATTTCTGTCAGACGAGAGGCAACGATTCCTATGACACCTTTTTTCCAATGCTCATCATAGAGAACAATGCTCGACTGATGCTTCTGACTTTCCAAGCGAGCCACAATCTGGTTAGCTTCTTCTGTCATCTGACGGTCTACATCCTTTCGCTGTTCGTTGTATTCGTCAATATGCTTTGCTTGATCGAGAGCTAAACTGTATTCTCTTTCAACAAGTAAGTCAACACTCTTCTTACCATTCTCCATACGTCCGCTGGCATTGATACGTGGTCCAATCTTGAAGATAATATCGCTCATTGACAACTCACGACCATTCAGACCGCAAATATCTACAATAGCTTTCAGTCCAAGGCTTGGATTTTGATTCAACTGCTTTAGTCCGTGGAAGGCAAGAATACGGTTCTCATCCACCACAGGAACCAAATCTGCTGCAATGCTGACAGCACAGAAGTCGAGTAGGGGAACGAGACGAGAGAACGGAATATTATAGTTCTTTGCAAATGCCTGCATGAACTTAAAGCCTACACCGCATCCGCAAAGGTTTTTAAAAGGATAAGAGTCGTCTGGTCGTTTAGGGTTAAGGATTGCCACAGCGGGCGGCATTACCTCGTCAGGAACATGATGGTCACAGATGATGAAGTCTATTCCTTGCTCTTTAGCATAGGTTATCTCTTCAATTGCTTTGATTCCACAATCGAGGATGATGATAAGTTTTACTCCTGTCTCTTTAGCAAAGTCTATTCCTTTCTTACTAACTCCATATCCTTCGTCATAACGATCGGGAATGTAGTAGTCGATATTTGAATAGAACTGACGTAAGAATTTATACACCAACGCTACAGCCGTACAGCCGTCTACGTCATAATCTCCGTAGACAAGAATGCGCTCCTTATGACCCATAGCATCATTGAGTCGATCAACAGCAGCATCCATATCCTTCATTAAGAAAGGATTGATGAGGTCTGCTAATTGTGGGCGGAAGAACCGTTTAGCCGCACTCTCCGTCGTTATACCACGACGAATGAGCAGCGAAGCGAGAATGGGACTAATCCCCAATTTCTCCCCTAAGTCTTTAGCCGCATTGACCTGAGTATCTGCAGGTGGAGTGTAGTTCCATTTAAATTGCATTTTAAATTGTTTTTATTTCTGTCCGTAAAGGTACAAAAAAAATGGCAAATGAGTATGTTATGTGGCGTATTATTTGGTTCTGTTTTTTATGATATTAGCCCCATTAGCCTAATTAGCCCCATTGATAATAAAACAACAATCCCGCTCCAAATCATTAGAGCGGGATTGTTTATGATTTATAGATTGTTGAAATGATGATATCAGAAAGGCTTGTTCTTTATTATCAATTCAACTTGTCTTATTCTTTTAGAGACCCATCTTCTTGCGGATGTCCTTAGGAATAGCGTTCTTGTTTACCATGTAGTCCATGGTGTTAGCTGCAATAAAGTTCTTGGTCATGTACCAGATACCCTTGTAGTCACCAGTCTCACCCCATGAATTCTTTACCATATAATACTCCTTACCATTCTGGTCTTTAGCAATACCGAAGATAAGCATACCATGATCATCAGTAAGCTCCCAGTTGTCAAAGCGCTCCTGACGCTGCTGCTGTGTAGGAACAACCTCTGGTACGTTTACACCGAGGGAATCGATGATATCCTTCTTCTTTGCAGCAGAAAGACCAAGCCAGTGAGCCATATCACTACCCTTCATGCTTTCAACCTTCTTACCGTCAACCATGTAAGCCAAACCTTTACGAGTGAAACCTGGCTCGCTAACGTCGCCACCCCATGCTACTGTGTAGCCATTCATGACAGCGTTATCAATGATACGCATCATCTCATCCATTGGGAGGTTATAAGACAATGGGAAACGCCAGTTGTCCTGTACCTCAACAGCAAACTGTGAGTAGAATGGGTGATGTGTGTAAGAAGTAATAGTTACATAGTCACTCCAGTTCAAACCAAGGCTTGCAGCGAAGCTCTTTGGAGTGTACTGCTTGCCTTCGTAAGTGAATGTCTCTGGACACTTGCCAAGATAAGCATCGAGGATACCCTGCAAGCCCTGCTTCCATTGACCAGAAATCTTGTTTGCCTTGTTGCGTGCAATACCATTTACATATGGCTCTAACAAAGAGAAGAACTCATTGAAGTTGTTCAATGAATCGCCATAGAGTGAGCCTGGGAATGGCATAGCACTTTCTGGACAAATACCATAAGTCTCAAGGGTGTGCAATACATCGTATGCAGAACCACCTTGAGCAAACTGGCAATCACCATGGAAACGAACAACCTGAATAGCGCGCTCCATGTATGTCTTGTTAGCAACGAAACTCTCACAGAGGTCGTATGTCTTACCAGTCTTTTTCAAAATCTCAGCCTCGAAGTAGCTAAGAGTTGAATAGTCCCAGCATGTACCTGAACGGTTCTGGTCCTTAATACTTGTAATTGGAATCTGCTTTACTACAGTAAAAACAGGCTTGTTAGAGGTTGCACCCTCTTTCTTGTCTGCGGCATTAGCACCTATCGCAAGCAAAGCGAGCAATGCTACAACAAAAGTTTTTCTCATAAGTTTTTTCTTATAAATGGGGTTGCCGTTGTGAGTGATACTCTTGCGGCAACCTTGATGTAAATATTAATTATTAAATGTTTTATTACTTTCGGTTTGCTGCAATGAAGTCTTCGACATCTTGTGGATGATAAGGAATAATATCCTTGCCTATGAATCGGCAACCATCCTTGGTGATGAGAAGATCGTCTTCAAGACGGATACCTCCGAAGTCCTTGTACTCATCTAACTTATCGAAGTTGAGGAAGTCGGCACAATGTTTCTTTGCACGCCACTCGTCAATCAATGCTGGGATAAAATAGATACCCGGTTCATCAGTAACGACAAAGCCCTCTTCCAAGCGACGACCCATACGTAAGCAGTTAGTACCGAACTGCTCAAGGTTAGGGCGAGTTTCTTCATCGAAGCCAACGTGAATCTGGTCGAATGACTCCATATCGTGAACATCCATACCCATCATGTGGCCAAGGCCGTGAGGCAGGAACATTGCATGTGCACCAGCAGCTACAGCTGCATCTGTATCGCCCTTTGCCAATCCAAGTTCTTTCATACGGTCAAAGAGAATACGGCATACAGCAAAGTGTACGTCCATATACTTGACACCTGGCTTAGAAAGCTCCAGTGCTGCATCGTGGCACTCTTCTACAACCTTATAAATCTCTAACTGCTTCTGAGTGAACTTACCACTTACAGGGAATGTACGGGTATTGTCAGAACAGTAGTGGTTGATGGTTTCAGCACCACAGTCACAGAGAGCAAGGCGACCAGCCTCCAATACTGCCATCGAAGGATTGCCATGCATAATCTCACCATGCTGAGAGAAGATGGTTGGGAATGATACCATGGAACCATATGAGTTAGCGATACCGCTAACCTGACCACCAACGAACTGCTCAGTTACACCTGGCTTACCCAATATCATAGCAGTTGTGTGCATCTTGTAGCCGATAACAGCAGCACGCTCCAACTCCTCAATTTCTTCCTGTGTCTTTACAGAACGCATCTTAACAACCGCACGGATAAGTTCCATACTTGCTGACTCTTTCTGTTGATTAGGATGAATACCAAAGAGGTCGAATATTTGAATCTTAATATCAGCACGATAAGGAGGTAGGAAATGAACCTTACGATGCTCTCGCAATGCATTATTACAAATGGTCTTTAGGCCCTTCATGTTTACAGTGTTGGCTACACCAACGGCATCAGCCATATCTTTTACAGAGTCAACGCTACCGTACCATACAATGTCGTCGATATCAATGTCATCGCCAACAAGTGTTTCTGTGTCATTGTCAATATCAATAACACCAACTAATCCGTCACGTTTCTGACCAAAATAATAGAGGAATGATGAATCCTGACGGAAAGGATAATATCCATTCGCAGGGAAGTTTGCAGGCGACTCATTGTTGCCAAAGAGAATAATAATACCCTCTCCAACAAGCTTCTTAAGCTCTGCACGGCGCTTTACATAGGTTTCTTTGTTAAACATATTTCAATTATTAGTTGGTTTGAATGCAAAGATAGTTATTTTTGTTTGAAAGTTATTAACTTTGCAGTTGTTTTTTAACGAGATTTTATGCAAATAGATAGGAATACGGGTTTAGTGTTAGAAGGAGGAGGGATGCGTGGTGTATTTACCTCTGGTGTTTTGGATGCTTTCATGAAATATAAGCTCTATTTTCATTACATCGTTGCAGTATCTGCAGGAGCGTGTAATGGTTTGTCGTATGCCAGTCGTCAACCACGTCGTGCTCGTATTTCTAATATTGATATGCTTGCCAAATATGATTACATAGGCTTGCGCCATCTCGTTACGCAGGGATGTATTTTCGACCCAGATTTACTTTATCATCGCTTCCCTTACGAACTTATTCCTTATGATTATGAAGAGTATTTCCATAATTGTAGGAATGGGGATATCTTTGAGATGGTGGTAACAAACTGTCAGACTGGTTTTGCAGAATATCTCTCAGAATCGTCAGGTGATACGCATCGTCTTAATGCATTGGCACGTGCTTCTTCAAGTCTTCCTTACGTTAGTAAGATTGTTGAGGTGGATAGTAAGGAGTTATTGGATGGTGGTATTGTTGACTCTATTCCTATACTGCGTTCTATAGAGACTGGACACGAGACAAATGTGGTTATCAGTACGCGTAACAAAGGTTGGAGAGATACTGGACGTGATCATAAACAACCCAAGTTTATCTATCGCAACTATCCACGTTTACGTGTTGCATTGAGTCGTAGAATAGAAGCATATAATCGGCAACTCGACTTGGTGGATGAGTTGGAGGAACAAGGTAAGATACTTGTTATTCGTCCAGAAGAACCTATTGTTGTAGGACGAATGGAGAAAGATGTTGATAAGCTTGAGCATCTTTATGAGGAAGGTTTCCGGTTAGGTGAACAATTTGTGAAGGAGCATCTTCCTCATCTTCTCTAAAAATGATGTAAATATCTATTGTACAAAGGAATATGTAGATGAATAGGGGCTGTCTATAGTTTTTGGTAGATAGCTCCCATTTTTATTGTAATTTAGCTGATTCCTTTCTTTGTAACCATAAGCGTATCTTCCATTATATCCTTTTTAATACTCGAAAAGTCACCGACAGCACCTTGAAAATTCATTACATAATTTCAAATAAAACATTCATAAATAACGCCAAAAGCATAAACAAGTGATAGCTTTGTAATAAACAGAATATCAATTAGTTATAAAGTATTAACGTAAAAGGTGCTTATTTGGACTTCAAAAGGGCGTTAGTAAGAGTCTTAAAGGGCACCTTTTGCAAGTCAATTAGGCATCTTTTAGAAGCCAAAAGAGTATGTATTGGTTTTGAGTTACGTGAAAATAGTTTACAAATAGATAATGATATGAGCATAAGCTATTTGTAGATTAAGGATAGCGATAATATCTATTTGTCTTTTATTGTGCAGTTATCCTCCTTTGTGAGCCCAACTAATAAGAATTATACATATTGTGGTCTAATGACCGATTTGGGTTTAACAGAAGAACCTGAAAAATAGGGATTCTAAGTGATAAAACTACTATAAAGTTTCTTTTTACAACCTACCTTAATATATTTTCTTACTTCTTATTTTCCCTTTCTAAATACTTTTTCTTATCTTTGCACAACATATTAAAATAAGAAAACGAATGAAGAAGATAAATTTTCTCCTTGTTGTATTAGCTGCAGTGTTGGCGTTTAGTTCATGTAATAAGACTGAGACTTATGCTGATCAGTTGGAGCGAGAGACTGAAGCGATAAACTCTTTTATAGTCAAGAAAGGTATAAAAGTAATTAGTGAAGAGCAGTTTGCTAAACAAGGAAATACTACAGATACAACGAAGAATCAGTATGTTCTTTTCCCAAATACTGGTGTTTACATGCAGATTGTTGAGAAAGGAACTGGCGAAGTAATTAAAAAAGGCGAGACAGCCACAGTCCTCTGCCGTTTTAGCGAGCGCAACCTTATTACAGATACGCTGCAGTTATCTAATCAGTTCCTCGTCTTTGGTCCTAAGGTTGACAAGATGTCTGTAACAAACACAAGTGGAACATACACCGCTTCATTTGACCCTACTTCCAGTGTGATGGCTGACGTCTATCAGAGTACTTCTGTTCCTGCAGGTTGGTTGGTTCCAATGCCTTATATTGCTCTTGGTAGATTGGTTAATGCTTCATCTAAGTTGTCACACGTGAGACTTATCGTTCCTTCACAGCAGGGTCAGCTTAATGCTTCAAAGGCAGTCTATCCTTGCTATTATGACCTTACTTTCCAGAGAGGTCTTTAATAGGCGGTGAAGAAAGAAGATGTAAAAGAATAGAGCGAGAAAAATTAATAAAGCAAGAGAACAATAAGGGGAATACCCTTCAAACATATTTTAAGTATGACGCTTATTAAATCTATTTCCGGCATCCGTGGAACTATCGGAGGTCGTGCGGGGGATACGCTGAACCCGCTGGATATTGTTAAATTCGTTTCAGCATATGCTACTTTCATTGCACGTAAGCACTCTGGAAAGAAGCTAAAAATTGTTGTTGGACGTGATGCACGTATCTCTGGTCCAATGGTTAAGAATGTTGTATGCGGTACGCTGATGGGTATTGGTGCAGATGTTGTGAACATCGGTTTGGCTACAACACCTACAACAGAGTTGGCTGTACGTATGAGTGGTGCAGATGGTGGTATCATTATCACTGCTTCTCACAATCCACGCCATTGGAATGCTTTAAAACTTCTGAATGAGGAGGGTGAATTCCTTACTGCAGCTGATGGTGCTGAGGTACTGGATATTGCAGAGCGTGAGGACTTCGTCTATGCAGATGTAGATGGTTTGGGTAGTTATACTGATGACGATTCATTTGATGAGCGCCATATAGAAGAGGTGATGAACCTTGAATTGCTCGACCTTGAGGCTGTTAAGAATCGTAAGTTCCGTGTTGTAGTTGATTCTATCAATTCTGTTGGTGGTATTATCCTGCCTAAGCTTCTCGATCGTTTAGGGGTTGAATATAAGTTCTTGAATGGAGAAGCAACAGGCGACTTTGCTCACAATCCAGAGCCAATCGCAGCAAACCTCACAGGCATTATGGACGAGGTTGCCAAGGGTGGTTATGATTTGGGTATTGTTGTAGACCCTGATGTAGACCGTTTGGCATTCATTCAGGAGGATGGTAAGATGTATGGTGAGGAGTACACACTCGTCACAGTGGCAGACTATATCCTCGAGCATGTGAAGGGTAATACTGTTAGCAACCTCTCTTCAACTCGTGCTTTGCGTGATGTAACAGAGAAGCATGGCGGTAAGTATTATGCTTCTGCTGTTGGTGAGGTGAATGTTACCACAAAGATGAAGGAAGTTGGTGCTGTTATCGGTGGTGAAGGTAATGGTGGTGTTATCTATCCAGAAAGCCATTATGGCCGTGATGCCCTTGTTGGTATTGCGCTCTTCCTTAGTTCTTTGGCACAGAAGGGACTGAAGGCAAGCGAACTTCGCAAGACTTTCCCAGAGTATTTCATAGCAAAGAATCGTATCGACCTTACTCCTGATACAGACGTTGATGCAATCCTTGTGCGTGTGAAAGAACTTTATGGACAGGAGAAGGATGTACAGGTAACTGATATTGATGGCGTTAAGCTCGACTTCCCTGATGCTTGGGTTCATCTCCGTAAGTCAAATACAGAACCTATTATTCGTGTTTACAGCGAGGCTAACACTATGGAGGCTGCTGATGCGTTAGGTAAGAAACTTATGCAGGTAGTTTACGATATGCAGTAAAATAACCTTATCATATAAAAGTAAAGGATGCTTTAGAGAAACCTCAAAAGCATCCTTTTTTCATTGATATCCGTTTTATGTAATATTTCATCACCACCTTATATCTGTCTTTTTGTTGACTTATAATGTGTAGGAGAATTTAGTTCTATACCTCAGTATACGCTCTTTCAATTTTGTGTTACGGTGCAGCATGAAATACGATTACTATCAGCAGATCCCGTGCGAAGCTATAGCATGTAGAGGAAATATACAGCTTTGCAATGATGAGATGATATTTGTATTTCGTAAATACTATTCATTCTCTGTCTATTGT
>ERZ1674297.306-NODE-308-length-13197-cov-6.396211_pt1 | contig 13197 bp, 8 predicted proteins | sample MGYA00581112_ERZ1674297 | MGnify/ENA primary metagenome ERZ1674297 (study PRJEB41354, sample SAMEA4873322) | human saliva metagenome | biome: human-associated habitat [ENVO:00009003]; feature: mouth environment [ENVO:08000002]; material: saliva material...
GTCCCTACGCTATATTCTTCCTCTCTTCTTTTCTCTCGTGGGTTTCCTCACAGCAGCCGCACAACCCAAGGCACGTTATTTGACTCCCAAAGTAGAGTTGGGCAATGTCATGTGGAAAGTGCCGGCCTTGGCGCACTTTGAAATTCGCAACACCGGCAATCAGCCATTGTTGGTGACGGGCGTCTACACTGACTGCGCCTGCACAGTGGCCGCATGGGACAAGCAACCGATTGCCCCCGGCGCCACCACGACACTCACCGTGACGCTCGACGCGGAAACCCTGGGCACGTTCGACAAGTCGGTGTATGTCACGACCAACGCCGAGAATGTTGCACGCCGCCTGCGCTTTTCGGGGAAAGTGATGCAGAAAGTCATCAACTATGATCGTGACTTTCCCCATAAGATCGGAGATATCCGCCTCTCGGCCGAGAATCTTGAGTTCGACGACGTGAAGCGTGGCGAAAAACCGCAGGTGACGCTCTTTTTGCTCAACGCCGGCAAGAAAGATTACGCCCCCGAGTTGCTCCACCTGCCCAATTATCTCACGGCCAAAGCCGAACCGGCGACCATTCGCCCCGGCCGTATCGGCAAACTGGTGGTCACACTCAAAAGTAACCTCTTGCACGGCCTGGGACTCACCCAATCCAGTGTGTATCTTTCGCGTTTTGCCGGCGACCGCGTGAACAAAGACAATGAACTCGGGATCTCGGTGACGCTCCTCCCGAACTTCACGGCGGCGGAACTCAGTTCGCCGCAAGCTCCTCTCGCAGAAATGGCAACAGACGTAGACTTGGGCGCGTTCAACGGGAAGTCGAAACTCAAAGGAATCGTTCTCTTGGCCAACAAGGGGCAATCGCCTTTGGAAATAAAGATGCTGCAGGTCTACAATCCCGGCCTTTCCGTTTCGCTCCCCAAAACAACGTTGCGTCCCGGGGAGACTACGGAAATGAAGATCGTCGTTTCCACAGCGGTAGACCGCTTCCGTGGCAGTCGAAAGGTCCTGTTGATCACCAATGATCCCCGTCATCCGAAGATTTTGGTGAATGTGACCACAAAAAAGTAGCGCATTCCTTTTGTGTGTTGGCAGGAATGCTTATCTTTGCACCATCAAAACGAGCATAGCTCGCGAGGAGTCTGTTTCAGACTCCAAGAAATCGGAAAGTAGCGCAGTTGGTAGCGCACTACGTTCGGGACGTAGGGGTCGGGCGTTCGAGTCGCCTCTTTCCGACTTCGCAGGAAGCGGTTCACAACCTGGTTGTGGACCGCTTTTTTCGGCTACTTACGCCGCAAACCTCCCCGATATTTTGAACTGTATGCCGGATACGATGAGGAAGACGGAGAGGAGCTGATGAAAGCAGGGAAGAAAATGAGAAAACCGAGGAGTGAAGTGAAGAGAGCAGGGGAGAAGACGAGAAAAACGGGAAGAAAATGAGAAAACCGGGGAGTGAAGTGAAGAGAGCAGGGCAGAAGACGAGAAAAACGGGGAAGAAAATGAGAAAAGCAGGGAGCGAAGTGAAGAAAGTGGGGAAGAAAATGAGAAAAGAAGGGCAGAAGATGAGCGAAGCGGGGGAGCGCGTGAACAAATGTGCGCGTAATCGCCGCGTGATTTTGACATCGGCTATCATCTTCGGAAGAAAAGTTGTAACTTCGCGGAGACTATCCATTTTTGTGGCGGCGATCGCAGGGAGAAATCACCTTAGTGGTGAGCGAACCTGCCCGTTTGCGTCGCGCCGCTTACACTTTCGTAGAAAAAAATACGATCGACACAACGATCAGCATCCAATATGATTTCGGTAGAACATCTTAAAGTCGAATTTTCAGCCCGCGCACTGTTCTCAGATGTGAGCTTTGTGGTCAACAAGCGCGACCGCATCGCCCTCGTCGGCAAGAATGGAGCCGGGAAGAGCACGATGCTCAAAATCTTAGCCGGCCTTCAGCAACCGACCGACGGGCACGTGGCCGTGCAGCGCGATGTGAGTGTGGGATACCTCCCGCAAGTGATGGTGCTCAGCGACGATACGACGGTGGCTGCCGAAGTGGAAAAAGCTTTTGCCCACATTCATCAGCTCAAGGACCGCGTGCGCCGACTGAACGACGAACTTTCCAGTCGCACCGACTACGATACGCCGGAATATATGGAGCTCGTCGAAGCCTTCAGTCGCGAAAACGACCGTTTGCAGATGATGGGTGCGCAAAACTATCACGCCGAAATCGAACGAACGCTCACCGGTCTGGGCTTCAACCGCGAAGATCTGGAGCGCCCCACGCGAGAATTCTCCGGCGGATGGCGCATGCGCATCGAATTGGCCAAACTTTTGTTGGCCCGTCACGATGTGTTGTTGCTCGACGAGCCGACCAACCATTTGGACATCGAGAGTATTCGCTGGTTGGAGCAGTTCCTCTCGCGCAATGCGGATGCCGTTATCCTGGTGAGCCACGATCGCGCGTTCATCAACAATGTTACGAATCGCACGTTGGAGATTTCGTGCGGAAAGGTGGTGGACTATCGCGTGAAGTACGACGAATACGTACAACTTCGCGCGGAACGGCGCGAAAGTCAGTTGCGCGCTTACGAGAACCAGCAGAAAGAGATAGCCGAGATCAAAGATTTCATCGAGCGCTTCCGTTACAAGCCCACCAAGTCGGTGCAAGTGCAGAGCCGCATCAAGCAGTTGGAGAAAATCGTCCCGATCGAAATTGATGAGGTCGACACTTCGCGCCTACATCTCAAGTTTCCTCCCTGCTCGCGTTCGGGCGATTATCCCGTGATTTGCGATGATGTGGAGAAACACTACGGCGATCATCAGGTCTTTGCGCAGGTCAATCTCACCATCCGCCGCGGTGAGAAAGTAGCCTTCGTGGGCAAGAACGGCGAAGGCAAGTCTACGCTGGTCAAGTGCATCATGTCGCAAATTGACCACGGCGGTGTGCTCAAACTCGGGCACAACGTGGAGATTGGCTACTACGCACAGAATCAAGCCCAGTTGTTGGACGACGAACTCACCGTGTTCGACACCATCGATCGTGTGGCCAAAGGAGATATCCGGCTGAAAATCCGCGATATCCTCGGCGCCTTCATGTTCGGCGGGGAGGCATCCGACAAAAAGGTCAAAGTGCTCTCCGGAGGTGAGCGGAGTCGATTGGCCATGATCAAGTTATTGTTGGAACCCGTCAACTTTTTGATACTCGACGAGCCGACCAATCACCTCGACATGCAGACCAAAGACGTGTTGAAGGAGGCCATCCTGGCTTTCGACGGGACGGTCATTGTCGTAAGTCACGACCGCGAATTTCTCGACGGCTTGGTGACAAAAGTCTATGAGTTCGGCGGGGGCAAAGTGCGCGAATACCTCGGCGGCATCTACGACTATTTGCGTGAAAAGTCGGTCGATGATGTCGCGGCAGCCGCCGCGCTTGCCGGAAATCGCCCCGCCACCGCTGAAACATCTCCTGCTCAGTCTTCGCCCGGCGCAACAGTGCCCTCGGAAGGGGCTTTGAGTTACGCCGAACAGAAGGAATTGGCCAAACAACGCCGCAAGTTGGAGCAAGCTGTCAAGGACGCGGAGCAGAAAATCGAGCAGTTGGAAACGGAGATCTCCGAACTGGAAACCCAACTTTCCACGCCGGAGGGTGCAACTGACACGGCACTTTTCACGCGCCACGGCGAATTGCGAAAGGAACTCGCCGCCGCCGAGGAAGCGTGGGGCGCCGCCGTGGAAGCGCTCGGCTGATGCCCGGCGCATTTCCCTTTCGAGGCTGAGTAGTAGACCGTTTTCGCCCTGCCTCCTCCTGTTTCCGCTCGACGGGTGGCTGTTTCCGGCCAATGGCCGCACCCTTTCCGGTTCTGCAGCCCTTGTTTTCGCGTCGAGTCTCCGCTCGCGCTCCGTCGGACCGAACGACGTTGAAATTCCTCTCCCAGAATACAATATTCCAATCCAATAGATACATCATGAGATTAAAACATTTCCTGTCTGCTCTGGCCTTTGTGGCCGTAGGTGCTTCAGCGCAAGCGCCTGTAGGCACGCTTAATCGTGCCGACATGGATCTCACGGCTCGTCCCGGCCAAGATTTCTATCAATATGCCGGCGGCGGCTGGATGAAAGCTCACCCGCTCACGCCCGAACACGCTCGCTACGCCCAATTCAATGAGCTCGAAGAGGTGAATCAGAAGCGCATTCGCACGTTGATCGAAGACCTCGCCGCGAAACCCGCAGCCGACGGCAGTTTGGCGCAAAAGATCGGATCGCTCTATCGACTTTCGATGGACAGCGTGCGACGCAATCGCGAAGGCTACGAACCCATTCGTGCCACGCTGGACGAAGTGCGCGCCCTCAAGGACAAGGCGGCCTATTTCGCGCTGACCAATCGTTTGGAACGCTGCGGTGTTTCGAGCATGATCGGGGTCGGTTGCGGCGCCGACATCAAGAATGCCCAAATGAACTTGGTGCAAATCAACCAAAGCGGCTTGGCGCTCGGCGAACGCGACTACTATCTGGAAAATGATCCCGAGACGCGCAAGATTCGTGAGGCCTATCGCGCCTATGTCAAGCTGTTGTTTGTCATGACCGGCACTCCCGAGGCAGAAGCCGCGCAGAAGATGGAGCAAGTGCTCAACATCGAGACGCGCATTGCCAAAGCTTCCTATTCTGCCACCAAGTTGCGCGACGTAGAAGGCAATTATCATAAGATGACCTACGCCGAACTCTTGCGCGATTATCCCGGCATTGATTGGAAAGTGCTGTTCCAAAATCAGGGCTATCCCGCATTTGCCGAAGTAAGTGTCAACCAACCGGAGCCCATTCACGAGGTGGAGAAGATTCTCGCCGATACTCCGCTCGAAGCACTCAAATCTTATCTCGAATTCAACGTGATCAACAGTGCCTCCTCGGCACTGAGCGATGATTTCCGCCGTGTCACGTTCGATTTCTACAGCCGCACGATGCAGGGTACGGAGCAAGACCGTCCGCGTTGGAAGCGCGCAGTGGGTACTGTAGAGGATGTTTTGGGAATGGCCGTCGGCAAAATGTATGTTGAGCGTTATTTCCCCGAAAGCTCCAAGCAGCGCATGCTTCAACTCGTGCACAATCTGCAAAAAGCCCTCGGTCAGCGCATTGATCAGCAAACTTGGATGAGTGCCGCCACTAAAAAGCAAGCACACGAGAAGCTCAACACATTTCGCATCAAGATTGGTTATCCGGACGAGTGGAGAAACTACGATGGTCTGGTGATTGACGAAAAACTCTCGTTCTACGAGAATCTGCGCCGTGCCGAAGAATTCGACAATGCGTATGAAATTGCGCGCCGCGTCAACAAACCTGTCGATCGCAACGAGTGGTTCATGACACCGCAGACGATCAATGCCTACTACGACCCGACAACCAACGAAATTTGCTTCCCCGCCGGCATTCTCCAGGCGCCTTTCTTCGATCCCGCAGCCGACGATGCGGCCAACTACGGCGCGATTGGCGTGGTGATCGGCCACGAAATGACGCACGGCTTCGACGATCAAGGCAGTCAATTCGACAAAGATGGCAATCTTCGCAACTGGTGGACGCCGCAAGATAAGGCTAATTTCAAGGCGCGCACCCAACGTATGATTCGATTCTTCGACGGCATCGAGGTGTTGCCCGGCTTGCATTGCAACGGCGCACTCACTTGTGGCGAAAACATTGCGGACCATGGCGGACTGAAAGTGGCTTATCAAGCCTTCCGCAACGCAACAAGCAGCCGGCCGCTCGCCGATTTCGGCGGTTTCACCCCCGACCAGCGCTTCTTCATCAGCTACGGCCAGATCTGGGCCAACAATATTCGTCCCGAAGCCCTGCGCAATCAGGTGAAAACCGACCCCCACGCTCCCGCTCGCTGGCGTGTGAACGGCGCGCTTCCCCAAATCGAAGCCTGGTACAAGGCATTTGGAATCAAGAAAGGGGACAAACTCTTCGTTCCCAAGAACAAACGAGTTGACATCTGGTAATTTCTCAGTATTTTGACGCCATGCTCTACGTCAATTCTCCCATTCCCGCCATCGAGACCCTCCGTGCAGAGGGTCTCGATGTGGTTGTGGGCCGTCCAAGTGGCGTGCCCCGCATCGGATTGCTCAATCTTATGCCCGAGAAGGTCGCGACCGAGCACGACTACTGCCGCATGTTGGCACACAGTGGCCGCACGCTAAGCCTCGTTTTGCTCCGCCTGCCCGGTCAAACTTACAAGACCACACCGCAGGAGTACGTCGAAACGCACTACGAAGTGCTCGATCTCGACGGTGAAGCGCCGGATTTGGACGGATTGATCGTCACCGGCGCCCCACTTGAGCAGCTTCCTTTCGAATCTGTTCGCTATTGGGCGGCATTGTGTCGCCTCTTCGATTGGAGTGCCCTGCACGTGCAGTCCACTCTCTGCGTGTGTTGGGCCGCACAAGCCGCATTGTATCACAGTTATGGGCTGCCCAAGTTTACGCTCGCCGAGAAATGTTTCGGCATTTTCGAGCAAGAGGCCCTGTTGCCCGGACATCCGTTGTTGAACGGCCTCGCTTCTTCCTTTCCCATGCCGCACAGTCGCCACACGGCCGTCGATTTCTCAGCGCTGCCCGATCGTTGCCTGATTTTGGCCGCCGGTTTAGACACCGGAGTGGGCATCGTGGCCGACGAGACCCTGCGCCGCGTCATGGTCATCGGCCACTTGGAATATGCTCCCGACACACTTGATCGCGAATATCGCCGCGATCTCGCCAAGCAGCTCCCCATCCAACTCCCACAGCATTACTACCACGGGGACGATCCGGCACAGGGAATTGATTTTTCTTGGCGAGAAACGGCGTTGACGTTCTACCGAAATTGGGTTATCAGCCTCGAAACCGACTGCTGAGCCCATCGCCCTCTTTTTCCTCCCGATCGAAACGCCACGTCTCCCGACCGCGCGCTTCGTTCGTCCACTCATCATCTAATCTCTCCCTCCTTTCATGATATCTGTTGATGGTCTGACCGTCGAATTTGGCGGAACCACACTCTTCAAAGACATTTCTTTTCAAATCAACGAGAAGGATCGCATCGCCCTCATGGGCAAAAACGGTGCGGGTAAGTCCACGTTGCTCAAAATCCTGGCCGGCGTGCGACAGCCCACGCGCGGTCACGTCAGTGCCCCCAAAGACACCGTCATTGCCTACCTGCCGCAGCACCTCATGACCGAAGATGGTCGCACTGTATTCGAAGAAGCGTGCCAACCCTTCGAGCATCTCAAGGACATGGAGCGCGAGATCGAAGCCCTCAACGCCCAACTCATGGAGCGCACCGACTATGAGAGCGACGAATACATGGCACTCATCGAACAGGTGTCGGCCATGAGCGAGAAATTCTACGCCATCGATCTCACCCACTTCGAAGAAGACGTGGAAAAGATGCTCCTCGGTCTCGGATTCGAGCGCAGCGATTTCACGCGCCCCACAAGCGATTTCTCCGGTGGCTGGCGTATGCGCATCGAACTGGCAAAGCTCCTCCTGCAAAAGCCCGATGTGCTGCTACTCGACGAGCCTACCAACCATCTCGACATAGAAAGCATCGGCTGGCTCGAAGATTTCATCCTCACCTCCGGCAAGGCGGTGGTCGTCATCAGCCACGACCGCAAATTTGTCGACAACATCACGACGCGCACCATCGAGATCACGCTCGGACGCATCTATGATTACAAAGCAGGCTACTCCCAATATCTCGAACTCCGCAAGGAGCGTCGCGCGCAGCAGCAAAAGCAATACGAGGAGCAGCAAAAAATGATCGCCGAAACGAAGCTTTACATCGAGCGCTTCAAGGGAACCTACTCGAAAACCAACCAAGTGCAGAGTCGCGTGCGCATGCTCGAAAAATTAGAGCTGGTCGAGGTCGACGAAGAGGACACTTCCCGCCTCCGACTCAAGTTTCCGCCTTCGCCCCGCAGCGGTAATTATCCCGTCATCATGGAGAACGTGGGCAAACGCTACGGCGATCACACCGTTTTCTCGGGCGTTTCGCTCACCGTGGAGCGCGGCGACAAATTAGCCTTCGTCGGTCGCAACGGCGAAGGGAAGTCTACGCTCGTCAAGTGCATTATGCAGCAGCTCGACCACGATGGCACGCTCACGCTTGGCCACAACGTGCAAATTGGCTACTTCGCCCAGAACCAGGCCTCGCTGCTTGACGGCGAAATCACCGTCTACGACACCATCGACAGTGTGGCAAAAGGCGAAATTCGCCTCAAAATTCGCGATCTGCTCGGCGCCTTCATGTTCGGCGGCGAAGAAGGGATGAAAAAGGTGAAGGTGCTGTCCGGCGGTGAGCGCACGCGCTTGGCCATCCTCAAACTCTTGCTCGAACCCTTCAATCTTCTCATCCTCGACGAGCCCACCAACCACCTCGATTTGCGCACGAAGGACGTGCTCAAGCAGGCACTTCAAGATTTCGACGGCACCCTCATCGTGGTGAGCCACGACCGCGATTTTCTCGACGGCCTTGTCACGAAAGTCTACGAGTTCGGCGGCGGGAAAGTGCGTGAGCACCTGTGTGGCATCTACGAGTTTCTCGAGACCAAGCGCCTTGAGAATCTCCAAGAGTTGGAACGCAAATCCTGATGGCGCCCCGGGCCACGCTGCCGCAGCGTGAGTTGCCACCCGTTGCGCGCAGCGCCTGAGCGCCCTTTCCTGCTTTCGAGTGGGGAAGGGCGCTTTGTCGTGGATCCCGTCGCCCTGCGGCAGCCCATCGTCTCGTTGCGCGAAGACGGTGCGGCGCAGTGGCTCGTTGCACCCCGGCGATCGCGCAGCGCGGCCCGCATTCGGGGGCGCTCGCCCGCCCGTTGACGTACGGTGCTTTCGCTGTTTCGTTGTCCAGCGCAGGGCCGGGGGACAAAATCCCGGAGTTCTTGCGCGAAAAGTTGGGCGTTTTTTGGAGTAAGTCCGCAGTTTTCTCGCGAAAGCTGCGGGCTTTTTTCGCGTGCCCTCCTTGGACGGTCAGAGAAGCTCGGCAGGGTGTCGATTTTCTCCCCGACGCAGTGCGATGGGCACGCGTTTGCTTGTCGTCGTCCCCACCTCCTCGTTGACGTTTCCGCGTTGGGCGACGGCACTTTCCCGCCGGCACCGCACGGCCTGTACTGGCTGCTCGGCAAAAAGGGTGGGGGAGTCGACAAATGCGCTTTTCGCCTTCAATAGATTACAAAAAGCGACGGTTAATCACCTGAATTGCAGAAAAGAGTTGGCAAAAGCAGCCTGTTTCAACGCTTTTTTGTATCTTTGCATGCAAAACATGCACCGCTTATCGCCGCATTACTCCCATGAGTGTGCGCGACCAGGTGCAGCTAATTCTCAGAATGAAAGCAAAAAAGATCCTGTACATCACTCAGGAAATGGTCCCCTATGTTTCCGAGTCGCAAATGTCCACTGTAGGTCGCGAGTTGCCGCAACGCATTCAGGAGGGAGGGCGAGAAATCCGCACCTTCATGCCGAAATGGGGCAACATCAATGAGCGCCGCAACCAATTGCACGAAGTGATTCGCCTGTCGGGGATGAACATCGCCATCGACGAAACCGATCACCCGCTCATCATCAAAGTGGCCTCCATCCAGGCAGCGCGCCTTCAGGTCTATTTCATCGACAACGATGATTATTTCTACAAACGCCTGATGCGCACCGACGAGGACGGAACCGAATATGCCGACAATGCCGAGCGAGCCATCTTCTATGCGCGTGGCGTGCTCGAAACGGTGAAAAAACTGCGTTGGGTGCCCGACGTAATTCATTGCCACGGCTGGATTTCGTCGATTGTTCCCTTCTACATCAAGAAGGCCTTCCGCGAAGAACCGCCTTTTGCCGAAACCAAAGTGGTGTACAGTGCCTACGAAGACACGCTTACCCTCGCGCCGCGCGACAACTTCCCGGCGTGTGTCGACTTCCGTGAGGCCAAAAAAACGCTGCTGGCCGATACCGGCATCGACTTTTCCTCGCCCTGTTCGCTCGATCTGCTCGGCGCACACTTTGCCGACGGCGTGGTGCAACTCGGGTCGTGCAGTGCGGTGGTCGAACATGCCCGCGCCCAAGGCATCCCCGTGCTCGAACCCTCGAAAGAGGCCGCCGATGTGGAAGCGTATGCCGAATTTTACGAGCAAATCGTGGGCAACGTCGCCGAATAAAGGCGTCGCACGGCGGGTAAATCGATTTTTATAGGTATATTTGCCCTCCGTTCGGGTCGGTTGCCCGATGCAGAATATCACTCCACACCATGCAAGTTAAGACTCTCCTCTACGTCTCTTTGTTGTCGGCGGCATTTGGCAGCCTGGTTGCCTCATGTGGTGACGAAACCGTGTCGAATTTGGGCATCGACGTGATGCCGCGCCAAGATTCGGTGAGCACAGCGCAATTGCATTTCCCGGTCAGCACCCGCACTGTGCGCACCGCTTCGACGGTGGCGCGCACCAACAGCAGTTGGTTGGGCGCCGTGATCGATCCCGAGACCGGTGCGCGCACAAGCAACGACTTCGTGGCGCAATTTTATGTGCCCGAAACTTTCCGACTGCCCAACCTCGATAAAATGATGACCGGAGCAGACGGACAGCCCGTGGCCGATTCGTGTTTCCTCAATATCTATCATGGGGAATACTTCGGCGATTCGCTTGCCGCCCAGAAGGTGACGGTGTGGGAAGTGGATACGGCGCGCACGCTCAGCGAAGTCGTGAACTACAGCACGCAGACCGACGTGAGCCAACTGCTGCTGCCTGCCGGAAAGGCGGAACGGCAGACCGTCAGCTACAGTGTCTTCGATCAAACCCGACCGCAGTCGTTGGTACAGGGCAATGCTTACTATCGCCGACTGCCCATTCCGTTAAGTCAAGCGTTCGGCACACGTCTGTTGCGCCATTATTATGCGCAACCGGCGCACTTTGCTAACTCCTATGAGTTTGCACACCACGTTTGCGGCGGTTTCTACTTCCGCCACAGCGGAGGCATCGGTGCGATGCTCAAAAGTGATTTCGTAACCCTCGATGTTTACTTCCGCTATCGCTCGAAAACGGCGTCCGGCGCAGACACTTTGGTCAACGGCAGCCAGCGTTTCACCGCCACCGACGAGATCATTCAGCTGCCGCGGGTCGAAAACCGCGTGCCCGATGCGATGCTCGACGCCTCCTTGCCCTACACCTACGTGAAATCGCCGTTGGCATTGCACACCGAAGCGACCTTGCCCATCGATGACATCGTGGGTGGAGTGCACTTCAACGACACGATCAACAGCGCCTCGCTAAATTTGCGCACGGTGTTGGAAGAGACCAACGAAAAGCGCTTGCCCAAACCCAACATGTTGCTCTTGGTGCGCGCTGATCAGGTGGACCATTTCTTTGCCCACGAGCAGATGCCCGACGGTGTGACCTCGTTTGTGGCCGCCCTCGACAATCATTCCACGGCAAACAGCAAAGCCACCTACGGTTATCGCTTCGATAACATCGGGCGCCTCGTCGCCTATCTTCGCGAAGAGCGCAATCGTGGAGCCGGGGTTACGGCCGGTGACACTGAAACGGAGCGCAAGGCCAAGTGGCGCGCGTGGGAACAAGCACACCCCAACTGGAACAAAGTGGTGCTCCTTCCGGTGACTGGCGAATACTCCAAAACGACCGATGCGCGCACCGGAAACCCGGTTCGCACCTTGGTGCGTGTGATGAACGCCTTCGACCTTTCGTCGGTGCGTCTCGAGGGTGGGGCGACCGGACAAGTGGACCTTTCGGTGGTCTACAGCCGTTTCAAAAAGTGATCCTCCTTCCTTATATATAATGGGCGTGCGGAATGCACGCCCATATTCGTATGCGGCGAGTGCTTCGTCAGCCGCTGTCGCCGATAGCCGGCGACGGCGTAGTTACTTCGCCTATCTTGCATCAAAACATCGGGGAAGCGTGGTCTGCGTCCCGGTTGTTGTTCTCGTACTGTCCGCCGGCAGATGTTGTCTACTGCGATGTCCTCGACCGCTTTTCCTCGATTTCATTCCTCTCTTTACCCTCTCTCTTATGCGAGCACTGATTTTTGCCGCCGGTCTCGGCACTCGTTTGCGTCCCCTCACCGATCGTTTGCCCAAGGCGCTGGTCCCGGTAGACGGTCGCCCCCTGTTGTGGCACACCATCCACCGGTTGGTCGAAGTTGGCGCCGAAGAATTGGTGGTCAATGTCCATCATTTCGGGCAACAAATCATCGACTATTTGGCCGAACACGAGTGGCCGGTGCCGATTCATGTCTCCGATGAGCGCGAAGCCCTGTTGGATACCGGCGGCGGCCTCCGTCGAGCCATTCCTTTGTTCGCAGAGCGCGATGCGCCGATCCTGATTCACAATGTCGACATCCTCAGTGACGCTCCGCTGCGCGCCTTCTATGCGGAAAGTGCCGATGTGGATGTGCAGCTGATGGTGAGTCGTCGCGACACACAGCGCTACTTGCTTTTCGATGAGCGCATGCGTTTGGTCGGTTGGACCAATGTGGCTACCGGCGAAGTCCGCAGTCCGCATGCCGACTTGGACGTGAACGCCTGTCGCAAACTGGCTTTTTCCGGCATTCACTGTGTTTCGCCGCGACTTCGTGAGGCCATGGCCGGTTATCCGCCCGCGTTTCCCATCATGCAATTCTATTTGGAGCAATGCGACCGCTTGAACATCCGCGGTTACGAGGTGGAGCATCTTCATTTGCTGGACGTGGGCAAAGTGCAGACGCTGGCAGTCGCCGAAGATTTCGTGCGAAAGACGCTTCCTTCCGAGCTTTGAGCCGCTGAATAGGTGCAAATCCGCTTTTTTCGCCCCTGAAAGTGAAAAAAACGGGGAGAAAATTTGTCAGTTCGGAGAAAAGCCTTACCTTTGCACTGCGTTTGAGAGATAACGCCTCTGCAATGAAAGTTACAGAGTGTCTGCGGAAATAGCTCAGTTGGTAGAGCACAACCTTGCCAAGGTTGGGGTCGCGAGTTCGAGTCTCGTTTTCCGCTCACTTTTTGGCAAACTGATCCCTGAGCCCAGGTGGCGGAATGGTAGACGCGCTCGTTTCAGGTGCGAGTGTTTAACGACGTGCAGGTTCGAGTCCTGTTCTGGGCACCTCGCAGTGGATCGGAATTCTCGATGTGGATGTGTTTCCCTCAGCATTCATGTAGTTGTCGAGAGATAAAGCAATGGAGAGGTGGCGGAATTGGTAGACGCGCTACTTTGAGGGGGTAGTGTCAA
>ERZ1674297.317-NODE-319-length-12913-cov-9.395707_pt1 | contig 12913 bp, 10 predicted proteins | sample MGYA00581112_ERZ1674297 | MGnify/ENA primary metagenome ERZ1674297 (study PRJEB41354, sample SAMEA4873322) | human saliva metagenome | biome: human-associated habitat [ENVO:00009003]; feature: mouth environment [ENVO:08000002]; material: saliva material...
GTGTTTTGCACGATGGCTTTCGGGCAAAACGTTGGGACATCGGGGTGTAAAACACGGAAAATCAGGCCTTCGGGCGGCGATTTGTGCTCTTTTCGGCACGTAGCGGGGCGATCTGTGCAAGACTGTGGAAAAGTTGTGCAAAAGCTTGCAGGGCGTGAAGACGAAAATTACAAATTGTGCACAACGCTTTGTGCGCCTTTGTGTCTTGGTACGCGAATTGTGCAAGTATCGTTTCCGCGCTGCGTTCGGTGTGTGGGCGTTGTGGTGCGGCGGTGCGCCATTCGGTCGTTTTCCCTCCCGCCTGCGGAGGCGGGGTGCCCATTTAGGCGGCGGGGGCGCGGCGGTAGGCAGGCAAGTGCGGAGCACTACGCGAGGGGGCGTCCGCCTTTGCCTTCGCCCTCCCCCACCCTGCGCACGGCACTTCGCCCATCAGCGGGCGGGGGCACGGCCGTAGGCGGGCTGACGCGGGGAGAATGCACGGCGCTTCGCCCATAAGTGGGCGGGGGCGCGGCCGTAGACAAGCTGTCGCGGGGAGAACGCACGGCACTTCGCCCATCAGCGGACGGAGGCACGGCCGTAGACAAGCTGTCGCGGGAAGAACGCACGGGCAGGAGCGGGGATTGCCTTGTGCACTTCCGCCTTTGCGCTCGGCACTTCGCCCATAAGCGGGCAGGGGCGCGGCCGTAGACAAGCTGTCGCGGGGAGAACGCACGGGCAGGAGCGGGGATTGCCTTGTGTACTTCCGCCTTTGCGCACAGTGATTCGCCCATAAGCGGGCAGGGGCTCGGCCGTAGGCGGGCTGACGCGGGGAGTACGCACGGGCAGCGGCGGGGATTGCCTTGTGCACTTCCGCCTTTGCGCACTGTGATTCGGCACACAAGCGGCAGGGGCTCGGCCGTAGGCGGGCAAGTGCGGGTTGCTGCGCGAAGAGGCGTCCGCCTTTGCCCTCGCCCGCCCCCACCCTGCGCTCGGCGGCGCGGGACACGGGGTCACAACGGCGCGACCTCTTCCCCACAGCGGCGCGGACACTCCCCGGGAGCGGCCGACGGGCGAACGATATATTATATATACGCGTGCGCAGGCGCGAGGGCGAGAACGTTTTGCACAGGGCGGCGAGCAACGATGTGGATAACTTTTCCGTGGATAACCCATTGTGGATAACTATTGCAGCGGAAGGCCAAAGTCTTCGTGGGCGTCGCCGAAGGCCATGCGGGAGAAGTGTGAACGACGGGCGCGGAAGTGTGAACGCGGACGGGGCGAATGCGGAAGTCTTCGCGGGCGATGAGCATTCGCGGGAGCGCCTTTTCGTCCCCATGGCTGCGATTTCACGGCGTGAACAGGGCGGACGTATATATAATAATACGCGTGCGCACGAGCCGCTGCGGCGAAAGTGCGTTAAACCCGCCGACCTCACAACACATTTCCCGCCGAAGACCTGCTCCCGCCCCGCACAGCGACGCACCCTTCCCGCCCACTTCCACTCCCCGCGCAGCGACGATGCACGCCCGCCGACCTCACAACCCATTCCCCACCGAAGATCTTCGCCCTTCCCGAGCATTTTCTCACTCCCTTCCCGCGCACTTCCACTCCCCCGCCCCGCGACGATGCACGCCCGCAGGCTGCGCGATGCATTCCTCGCCGACCGCACAACCCATTCCCCGCCGAAGACCTTCCCTCGCCCCGCACAGCGACACGCCCTCCCAAACACTTCTGCTCGCCCACGCAGCGCCGACGCACGCCCGCAGGCTGCGCCATGCATTCCTCGCCGCCCTCACAGCCCATTCCCCGCCGAAGACCTCCGCTCGCCCCCGCACAGCGACACGCCCTTCCCGAGCACTTCCGCGCGCCCCCGCAGCCCCGACGCACGCCCGCAGGCTGCGCGATGCATTCCTCGCCGACTTCACAATCCATTCCCCACCGAAGACCTTCGCTCGCCCCCTCCGTTCCGCTTCGGGCACAAAAAAACGGCACCGCACAGTGGATGTGCGATGCCGAATGTCTCGGTCGACCGTCGTTGCGGTCGGTCATTGGGGTTGGTGAGCCGCGCGCTGTTCGCCGCCGTTGCGGGGCGTTGGCGTGGCGCGTGGAGCTTAGGCCTCAGCCTTGGGCTCTACGCTCACGACGCTGCGGTCGCGTGCTCCGCGCTTGAACACGACGGTGCCGTCGGCCAGCGCATAGAGGGTGTGATCGGAACCCATACCCACGTTCTTGCCGGGGTAGTGAGCGGTGCCGCGTTGGCGAACGATGATGTTGCCGGCTACGCAAGCCTGTCCGCCCCAGATCTTAACACCCAGACGTTGTGATGCCGATTCACGGCCGTTCTTCGAACTACCTACACCTTTTTTGTGTGCCATTGTGTTGTGTGTGTTAAGTGGTTATGCGATAACTTCTTTGATGGTGACTTCGGTAAACTGGTGGCGATAGCCGTTGAGCTTACGATGTCCTTTGCGGCGCTTCTTGTGGAAGACGAGCACCTTGTCGCCCTTAACGAGGGGAGTGGTGACTTCAGCGACTACTTTAGCGCCTTCGACGGTGGGGGCGCCCACTTTCACCGCGCCGTCGGCGTCGATGAGGAGCACTTTGTCGAATTCAACAGTTTGTCCGCTTTCGGCATTGCGGACGCGGTCTACGAAAAGCTTGCGGCCTTGCTCGACCTTAAACTGATGACCGTTGATCTCTACGATTGCGTACATGAGATGTGTGATTGATTTGGATAAAACGGTTTTTTTCCGGGGGGCGCGCTTCGCTCCTTCGCCCGCTCCCTTCCTTTCGAAACGGCGCGGCACGCACGGGGCGACGCGACTTCTTGGGCCTCGTCGGACTCTATACGAGCGCAAAAGTACGACTTTTTCGGCGAATGGGCAAAAAATCAGCCCTTTATTCCCTTCGTCCGCCCGAAAAACAGCTTTTTCGAGCGTGCGCCGTGTCATTTTCGGGTCTTGGTTGTGCTGTGCAGGCGGTGACTCGCGTCATTTCGGCAAGGCGATTTGCCGCAATGCCTCCTCGGTGCGCTCCATTTCCTCGTCCCAGAGTTGCCAGATGCGCAGTTGGGTTTCCACTTCGCGCAACAACTCGCCGTTGTCGCACAACAAACAGGTGGCCACCGTGGCTGCATATTCGCGATCGGGCAAACCTCCGCGCAGCAAAGCCAGGAGTTTGTTCCTCACCTCGCACCGATCTGACGGCGCCGCGCTTCTCTTCATCCAAAATTCGCATTCCCGGAGGCTTTTCTCGCAACGCCGACAGACTTCAAAGCGAGCACACAAGAGGTTCACCTCGTCGTTCAACTTCAGCACCTCGATGGTGCTGCGTCCCTTTTCGTCTTTGGAGAAAAAGCGTCCGCAACGCACATACAGGTGGTCGCTCGGACGGTCGTGGATCGGGTCGACGATGGGTTCGGCCACGACATCGTGATCGCCCTTGGCACTGCGGTTACAAAACTCGCACGCCGGCAGCAGATTGCCCCACTCCACCACTTCTCCGGGGTAGAGTTTTTTGCATTTGAAGTGCTCCACGTCCCAATAAGCCCCGTGTCCCTTCAGTTTCACCTCCGCGTAGGCGCATTTGCCGTGGGTCATTTCGAGCAGTGCCTCGCGGATGTACGTTGTGTTCCACACGGCTTTGGGTTTTCCTGCGCGACAACTTTCGGCATACGCGGCCGTGAGCCTTTGCCGATTGGCCGTGAGTTCGGGCGGTTCGGGTGGGAGCGTGAGCTGTATCATGATTTTAGGCCAATTCCTCAAGTTCAATTCTATAGATGCTGCGCATGGGGTTGCCGGGTCGCATCATCTGTTCGAGTTCCGCGTAGAGTCGTTCGGCCGCTTGGCGGTCTTTGGCTTTGAGTGCGTTTTCAAAAGCGCGTTTCTTCTCGTTGTACACCACCGAGCGCACGCCGTCCTTCAGTTCCATGGTTTCGGACAATATTTCCTCAACCGTCCAACCTGTGAAGTCCGTCACGTCCGACCGCTCCACCGTAATTTCGCCGTTTGTTTCGTCGCGACGCAGCACATAGAGGTTCACATCTGCCATCGATTGCAGCACATGCGGACTATGGGTCGTGACGATAAACTGCACCCGCGGGAACACTTTCGAAAGCGTGGGCACGATGTCGCGCTGCCACTTGGGGTGCAGGTGCAAATCCAGTTCGTCCACCAGCACAACGGCCTCCTCGTGGAGCGGATTTTCCGCCTCGGGATACAGTTCGAACATCCGTTTGCACAAGTCGGCCAACCAGGTGAGCGACGTTTGGTAGCCGAAGCCCAGTTCCTCGAAGCGCACGTCACCGTCTTTTCCGGCGGTAAAGACCACCATCACGTGCTCATTGTTGCTGTCTTTCTTGAAAGCAAAATCCGTCACGCCCGGAAACAGGTCGCTGCTCACCAAGTCGTGCATCTTTTCCAGCCGCTTTCGCGATTTCTCGCTGCCGCTCTTCTGCGAATAATCCAACTGCAACAGCCACTCTTGGAAATCCAGCAAGCGCGCACTGGCCCGAAAGAGTGTCTCTCCTGGCTTTGCCTCGCGTTCACTGAGAATAACCCGCGCAGGATAACGACTCACGCCGTAACCATAGATATGCAAATCTATCGGATCCTCCCAAATCGTTCTAGAAGAACGACCTATCCCCCATTTTACCCCACCCGTCAACATAGCTTCTATCACAGTACTTGGGTGGGCCGCTAACACAGTCGGCGCATACTTAGTCGTTATGCTTTTATTTCCATTACGTTCAATTTCAACCTCCGATTCCAGTGGTCTCAACAGCGCCAACGCCCGCAGCACATTCGTCTTACCCGTATTATTCTCGCCGAGCAACACCGTCCACTGCCTAATCTCGCCGTCCGCACCACGGCAATCCACGGCTAAGTCTTTGATGCACTTATAATTCTGAATGGAAAAGCTTTCAATTTTCATAAGAGGAGAAGCGTTTTTACCCGATATTTCACGGCGATACGAACGAGTGGGGAGAAAGGTTTTAACGATCGATCGCTGCACGCAAAAGAAGTGGGTACCAGACGGGCGACGTTCGAAACGGTTTACACTGCAAATATATGAAAAACAACGCGTTCGCACAAGTTCACCGTGCATTTTATTCCCTTATCGCCCCCAACAAAAGCACGCCGACGCGAGGGGCGTCGGCGTGACGGGAAACAAGCGCGAAGGCGACCGGAGGAAGCCCCGTGAGCGACGCCGCAACCCGAAGAGTCGGCGGGTCGGGGGCGCGAGAAAGCCCTCAGTCCTCCACCCGAATCCGCAGCGGAGGCGGCAGGCGGTGGAGGACCTGCATCAAGCGGTGGAACGTCGCCACGCTCTCCCCCAGGCGGACCCAAGGCGACCGGAGGAAGCCCCGTGAGCGACGCCGCAACCCGAGGAGTCGGCGGGTCGGGGGCACGGGAAAGCCTCAGTCCTCCACTCGGATCCGCAGCGGAGGCGGCAGACGGTGGAGTACCTGCATCAAGCGGTGGAACGTCGCCACGCTCTCCCCCAGGCGAAGGGGAGACACCGCGCGGCCTACCAGCACACAACCCGAGGAATCGGCAGGTCGGTTGCCGGGGTGGATCAAAATCCCCTCGCGTCCCGGCACCTGCATCAGGCGCGGCAGTCGCGCCCCCCAGGCCGCCGACCATCGACGGGGCGAGCAGGCAAAGCGTGGCGAAACCACGTCGAGGCGGAGCGGATATTCGCCCGCGGGAATGGCCGGATGCGCCCCCGAAGCGGGCGGTTCGAGCGTGGCCATGGGCGATTGTCCGCTCTCGGCGGGAAAAAACAGCACCCCCTCCGTGCCCCCGGGCAGGTGGGCGGTGCGGCGTAAACGAATCAATGTGGACATCTGGAAAAAATTTGACGTAGTGAATGAAAAACGAGCACCCCTGCGGCGCACGTCGGGAACAGCAAAGGCGAACCCTCCGCACCCCCGCGGCACAACCGCAAACCGCGCGGCACGGCGGGAGCGCGAAAGTCCGATCGGCCCACCCTACGGCGCACGGCGCGAATATAGAAGGCGTACTCCCCGAAGCCTCCGCCGCACAACCGCAACCCCCGCGGCACGGCGGGAGCGCGAAAGTCCGATCGGCCCACCCTGCGGCGCACGGCGTGAACAGAAAAGGCGTGATCCCCGAAGCCCCCGCGACACAACCGCAACCCGCGCGGCACGGCGGGAGCGTAGAAGGGAGTCGAGGGGCGCACGCCGACGGCGGGACGAGGCATCGTGCGTCGTCCCGCCGCTGGCATCGGGCTATTTCCCCTTGGCGCAGTGTCGGCTCACGCGGCGCAACAGTCGGTCGGCCGTCTGCGCACTGCGCTTCGCCAGGGCGGCATAGCGGGCCTCGCTCGCGCCAAGCCCATCGACCGTCTTCGAAGGCACCGACCGCTTGGGCGACTGCACCGCCCGTTCGGGGAAGGGCGAATCAAGGAGATCCGAGGACACTATCTCCGTCAATGGAGGCACCGCCCCACGAGAGGAACCGGCCGCCCCACGAGAGAAGGGCGCATCTCCCGCAGGCGTGGGCGCCTCGATCAGTTCGCCGTTTGCGTCGAACGCAAATAACCGGCCACGCCGAGCACGCTGCCCGCATAGATCAGGCATTGGGCGAAGATCCACAGCACGCTGTCGTGAATCGAACCCATGGGCGGAAAGAGGAGCCCCAGTAGGGCGAACACCACGCCCGCGGCGAGCAGCGCGACGGCGGTGTGTTCTTGCAGTTTGTAGTGTGTCATGAGCAGAAGTTGAGGGAGAAACATCGCGCCGGCGCTCCGCTTCGAGCAACAGCGCACGGAAAAAAAGCAGACGAGCTAAATCGATTAACCGATAAACAGGAATATCCATTTGTAATAATGTGTTTTATTGAGTGATGATTGGAGTAAATGAAACAGATGATGCAGCGTATTCTAATGAATATAAGACGAATAAACTTCTTTTCCTTTGGCGATAGATGCAATGCAACGCATCCATTTTATTCTTTTACAAGGCCTTATCGCCTTTCATCGAGGAATCACTTTCACCCTCGGGCCCAACGAGCCCTTCGGGCGCAGCATCTCCTTAAACAGTGCCCCACCCCGATCTCAAACCGAGGTAGCGGCACGTGCACAGCGCAGACTATTATATAAGCAACGCCCCCGCCGACCGCAAACCGAGGCAGCGGCACGTGCACAGCGCTGGCTATTATATAAGTAACGCCCCCGCCGAGTCCCGCTCCGCGGGATGCGGAGCGAGACGAAAGGCAGTGCGCCTCAGCGGGCGGAGGCACGGCGTCGCGCCGTGGGCGAGCGTCAAGCTCCCCCTGCGGCAGGCGTTCCGCTCGCGGCAGGCGTACCCGTCGAGGGAGGCGCAGGCACGGGAGTACCCGGAGGCGTCACGGCCGAGCCTGCGGCCGAAGTGCCGCTACCCGCAGCGGGTGTACCCGTGGGGGTCGACGTCGTGGTCGAAGGCGCAGCAGGCACAGGCGTTCCCGCGGGAGTGCCCGTCGAGGGAGGCGCAGGCACGGGAGTGCCCGGAGGCGTCACGGCCGAACCCGCGGCCGAGGAGCCCGTCGAAGGCGCGGGTGCTCCCGGCGTACCGCCGCCCGTGGGCGAACCGCCCTGTTGCGCGTTGGCGCCGTGCTTCTTTTTGTCGCGCTGCACGAAGCTCACGGCGTGGTCCTTCACGGAGAGGGCGCGACGAATGCGCGACGAGGGGTGGAACACCACGTGCACCCGCTTGATCTGCCCCACGCCCGCCAGTTCGGGCAAGCCCACGCCCGCCGAGCAACGGAGGGTGGGACGGAAAGAGCCCAGGTCGCCGAGTCGCACGCTGCGTCCCTGTCGGAGACTGTCGATGATCTCGACCTCGAGTGCGTCGACCACGGCCTTCACGTCGGCCGAAGCCAGGGTGCACTTCTTCTCGATGCGCTCGATGATGTGCATGTGGTCGTCGGCCACTGGGGTGACGAGTTGGGGATAGTAGAGGAGTTTGCCGGTTTTGAAGTGCTTACGGCGTACGATGTGGTAGGTTAACATGTTGGGATAAGTGTTTTGAAGTGAAACAAGTGTCGTGTCGTTGTGCTCCGTCGGTCCTCGTTTCAGCGGCGCGGCGGTGCGGATCGGCGCATGCCGAAAAGCGGAAGCGGTGAACCCGAAGGCCAACTCGCCGAGGGCAATCTCCGAAGCGGAAGGCGGAAGAACGAACTCGCCGAAGGCAATCTCCGAAGCGGTGCGTGCCGAAAAGCGGAAGCAGTGAGCCCGAAGGCCAACTCGCCGAGCGGCAATCTCCGAAACGGAAGGCGGAAGAACCAGCCCGCCGAACGGCCACTCCGAAGCGGTGCATGCCGAAAAGCGGAAGCAGTGAGCCCGAAGGCCAACCCACCCAGCGGCAATCTCCGAAGCGGAAGGCGGAAGAACGAACTCGCCCAGCAGCCACTCCGAAGCGGTGCGTGCCGAAAAGCGGAAGCAATGAGTCCGAAGGCCAACCCGCCGAACCGCAACTCCGAAGCGGAAGGCGGAAGAACGAACTCGCCCAGCAGCTACTCCGAAGCGGTGCATGCCGAAAAGCGGAAGCGGTGAGCCCGAAGGCCAACTCGCCGAACGGCAACTCCGAAACGGCGCGTGCCGAAAAGCGGAAGCAGTGAGCCCGAAGGCCAACCCGCCGAGGGCAATCTCCGAAGCGGAAGGCGGAAGAACGAACTCGCCCAGTGGCAACTCCGAAGCGGTGCATACCGAAAAGCGGAAGCAGTGAGCCCGAAGGCCAACCCGCCGAGGGCAACCCGAATCGGCGCATGCCGAAAAGCGGAAGCAGTGAACCCGAAGGCCAACTCGCCGAGCGGAAGCCCGAATCGAAGCGGCCACCCCGAGCGGCGAAAACCACCCAAGGCGAGCGTTCGCCATCCGCAGGTCGAAGCCGCGAAACGAGGGGTCGGCGGAGCAGTGCCGACACACCTACCAATACAATCGAAAAACGCGATTGTGACACCCTGAGGCCCTCCGAGGCATCATAAAAAGTGTTTCATCATTCGAAATCAGGCGCTTCCGAGGGTCGGGAAGAAGCAAAAAAAATCGCGGACGTCGTTGTCACAACTTGGGAACAAATCGCGGAAAGCCCCAAATTCAGACACGGAGGACCGAAAAACCTCGAAAAGTTGCGAGTTTTCGCCCTCCCCTCCACTCGTCGGTTCGCCGGGCGGGCATGTCGGGAACGACGACTGCTGGGTTACAACAGCCGTAGCGCCCCACGCGGGCGCGAGAGAAAGCAATTCGCCCCCACCCGTCCGCAGATTCGGAACAAAACGGCGTTTTTGCTTGTCGGTCTCGACAAAGATGCCTACATTTGCAGCAGCGATCCCCCGCAGTCCACAGCTCGTCAGGGTTCGCCTGGCGTGTTCGCCGCCGCCGAGGCGTCGTTCACGACATTCATTAAACATTAAGAAAAACATTCCTACCCTCATGCCCCTTTTCACCCCCTATTTCTCGCTCGATTCGAGCGCCTTCCGCGTCGGCAACGGCGGCCGTTTGCGCTGCCGAATGGGCGCTTCGGGCATCGGCATCTACGTCATGCTGCTCTCGCACCTGCGCGACTGTCGCGACTGCCGCGCGCCGCTCGACTACGACATGCTGGCCTTCGACCTCCACGAGGACGCCGCCGCGGTGCGGCGCGTGGTGGAAGAATTCGGTCTCTTCGACATCGACCGCTCGTCGGGCACTTTCACCTCGCCGGTGCTCACCACGGTGCGCGGCATGCAGTCGGACGATGGCGCGGCGGCGGGCAGCGGCACGACGCGCACGGTGCGGCAGCGGCGGGTGCGCTCATCGGGCGAAACCCACCGCCGTGCCGTGCGCCGCCTGGCGGCCGACAACGCCCTGCCCCCCGCCGAGGAGGAAGAACCTGCCGAAGGGGAACGCGAACTCACTGAGGAGGACGCCCAACCCGCCGAGGAGCTGCCTACGTCGAGCGAAAAAGAAATCACACCCGCCGAGGGCGAAACCCAACCCGCGGAACTCGACGCCCAACTCGCCGACGAGGCGAACGCTACGGGCAATTTTGCCCCCACTTCGATCGCAGCCGAGGCCGAACCCGCGGAAGTGAAACACGAAGCTGCCGACGCCGACGCCACACCCGCCGAGGGCGAAACCCAACCCGCCGAGGCGGACGACGTCCCGACCGCGTTCGCCGATGCGCACTCCCCCAGAAGAGAAGAGAATAGAAAAGAACAGAATAAAAAACCCCATACCCCTATAGTCCCCTTTCCCCAAAGTGGAAAAGGGACTCGCGCGAGCCACCCCGCCGCGGCCGTCGTCGGTGCGCAGGAGGGGGGCGATGCGTCGGCCGATGGAGACGAGGAGCCGCTCGTGGGAGACGAGGAGCCGCTCGTGGGCAACCCCCTTTCCCTTCCGTCCGCCTCCGCCGAGCTCGATGCTCCCCCGTGTGCCGCTTCCCCCACCGTCCTCGGCGCCCCCGCACAAACCCTCGACCCGCACGCTCATCCTTCCGACCCGCACCCGAGCACAAGCATAGCAAACAGGGCATCGAGCGTAGAGAAGATGGAAGCGAGCCTACCTAATTCGCAGCCTAATCCCCTGACCGAGAGCGAAGCACCTGCCCACCCGCAGGCCGATACGGCGAAGGCCGACACGAGCGTGCCGAACGGGCAGACGAGCGCAGAGAAGATGGAAGCGAGCCTACCTAATTCTCAGTCTAACGCACTGACTGCGAGCGAAGAACCTGCCCACCCGCAGGCCGACACGGAGAACCCGAACGAACGCGATACCCACCCGAGCGGAAAAATGCAGAACGGGACATCGAGCGTGCCGAACAGGCAGACGTGCGCGGAGAAGATGGAAGCGAGCCTACCTAATTCACAGCCTAATTCCCTGACTGCGAGCAAAAAAACTGCCCACCCGAACCCCGACACGGCAAAGGCCGATACGAGCATGCCTAATTCGCAGGCCAACCCAGAGAACGGGACGACGAGCGTGCCTAATTCGCAGACCGACACGACGAACTCCCCCACGAGCACAACCGATGCGCAGCCTAATCCCCTGACCGCGAGCGAAAAAACGACCCACCCGCAGACCGACGCGGCAAACGGGAAGACGAGCGTGCCGAACGGGAAATCGAGCACGGAAAATAAGGAAATGGGCACGAATCATTCGCAGCCTAACCCCTTGACCGCGAGCGAAAAAACGACCCACCCGAACCCCGACACGGCAAACGGGAAGACGAGCGTGCCGAACGGGAAATCGAGCACGGAAAATAAGGAAATGGGCACGAATCATTCGCAGCCTAACCCCTTGACCGCGAGCGAAAAAACGACCCACCCGAACCCCGACACGGCAAACGGGAAGACGAGCACGGCGAACCCGAACGAATGCGACACCCACCCGAGCGGAAAAGTGCAGAACGGGGCATCGAGCGTGCCGAACGGGCAGACGAGCACGGAGAATAAGGAAATGAGCACGAATCATTCACAGCCTAATTCCCTGACCGCGAGCGAAAAAACGACCCACCCGCAGACCAACACGGCAAACGGGACGACGAGCACGGCAAACCCGAACGAACGCTACACCCACCCGAGCGGAAAAATGCAGAACGGGGCATCGAGCGTGTCGAACGGAGAATCGAGCGCGGAGAATAAGGAAATGAGCACGAATAATTCGCTGCCTAACTCCTTGACCGCGAGCAAAAAAAAGACCCACCCGAGTCCCAACGCGGCGAACCCGAACGAACGCGACACCCACCCGAGCGGAAAAATGCAGAACGGGACGTCGAGCGTGCCGAACGGAGAATCGAGCACGGAGAATAAGGAAACGAGCACGAATCATTCGCAGCCTAACCCCTTGACCGCAAGCGAAAAAACCGCCCACCCGCAGACCGACGCGGTAAACGGGACGACGGGCACAGCCCACCCACAAGCTGAGGAGGCCGCGGTCGAGCCGTTCGTGCCCCCCACGGCCAACGAGGTGCGCCGCTTCGCCGAAACGCTGCACCACCCCGAGTTCGACGCCGAATGGTTCGTGGCCTACTACACCGAACGCCATTGGCGTCGCCACAACGGTCGGCCCGTGGTATCGTGGCAGACCACGGCGCGCTATTGGTTGGACCACCCCCTCCACGTGGCCCGTCACCTCCTCGACCATCGCCCCGCCGCGAGCCCCGTGTCCGTCGGCGTGGGTGGCCCGTCCGCCATCGTCGTTCCCGCCGCGGGCAACCCCACTGCAAAGCCCGTCGGCACGAGCACCTATCCCGCCGCCGGCCCCACTTCGTCCACAAGCCCTGGCACACATCCCGTCGGCACGAGCGGCCTGTCCCCGCGTTCGTCCGCTTCGCCCGTCGGCACGGGCGCACCCCACGTGGGTTCGCTCTCGCTGCCCGCCCCCACGCCCTTGCAACAGTCGCGCCTCTCCGACCTCAAAGGCATGGTGCGCCACCTCTTTGCCGACGCGCCCGACGCTGCCCCCGCCTCCGCATCGACCGCCCCCGACCTCTCCTCCGCCGCACCCGACGTTCCCGCCGCCGCGGCCGATGTTCCCGCAAGCGCGTCCACCCCCGATTGGGTCGCCCGCAACTCGGTGCGCCCCGCCCGCGTTCTCTCGCCCGCCGAAGCGGCGCAGGTCATTGCACAGCAAACCCTTGCCTCCGCCGAGGCCGAGGCCGTGCCCCGCGTTGTCCACTATTCGACCGCCGACGCCGAAGAAATCATTGACACACAAGCGTCTCCGACCAACGCCGCCGAGGAAGAAATTGACGCACAAGCGTTTTCGACCCCCGACGCCGCAAATAACATTGAAACACAAGCCCTTTCCCCTGCCGACGCCGAGGAATCCGTTCGCGCTTGCGACAATTCGACCGACGAAGACGGGGAAGAGATTGGAACACAAGCGTTTTCGACTACCGACACCGAGGAAGGCGCACGCAATGGCCACGATTCCACGACCGACGCCGCGAAAG
>ERZ1674297.327-NODE-330-length-12693-cov-9.080788_pt1 | contig 12693 bp, 9 predicted proteins | sample MGYA00581112_ERZ1674297 | MGnify/ENA primary metagenome ERZ1674297 (study PRJEB41354, sample SAMEA4873322) | human saliva metagenome | biome: human-associated habitat [ENVO:00009003]; feature: mouth environment [ENVO:08000002]; material: saliva material...
CCAGCGTCAGGAGACTAGGCTGTTGCCATGGTGGCTTTCCCCGACATCCCCCAGGCTCTCCTCCCCGCTGACGGACGCTTCGGCTGCGGCCCCTCCAAGGTGCGCGCCGCACAGATCGAGGCGCTCTCCTCCCCTCTCCTCATGGGCACCTCCCACCGCGCAGCGCCCGTACGAGACGTGGTCGCCTCACTGAAGGACGGACTGCGCACCCTCCTGTCGGTCCCCAGTGACTACGAGGTCGTCCTGGGCAACGGCGGCGCCTCCGCATTCTGGGACGTGGCCTGCGCGTGCCTCATCTCCTCCCGCGCAGCGTTCGGCTCCTGGGGTGCATTCGGGGCGAAATTCGCCTCCGAGGCCACCCACGCGCCCCACCTCACTCCCCCCCTCATTGACGAGGCCGCACACGGATCTCTCGTCACCGTCTCCCCGCGCGGGGCTTCAGAAGGCATCGACGTCTACGCCTACCCCCACAACGAGACCTCCACCGGCGTGGCCTCCCCCGTCTACCGAGTCGAGGCGCCCAATGCGCTCACCCTCGTGGATGGCACGTCAATTGCGGGGGCCACACCCGTCGACCTGACCCAGGTCGACGCCTACTACTTCTCCCTCCAAAAGGCCCTCGGATCCGACGGCGGCCTGTGGGTCGCCATCCTCTCCCCCGCCGCCATTGAGCGCGCGCGTCGCGTCGAGGAGTGCGCCGACGGGCGCTGGGTCCCACAGTTCCTGTCCCTGTCCGCCGCAATCGACAACTCGCGCAAGGACCAGACACTCAATACCCCCGCGCTCGCGACGATCATCATGGCGGAGCGCCAGGTGCGCTGGCTTCTCCAACGCGGCGGGATGGATGCGGTGAGCGCCCACTGCGCCCAGGCCTCGTCCCTCATCTACGACTGGGCCGAAGCCAACCTGGCGGCGCGCCCCTTCGTCGACAATCCGGCCTGGCGCTCCCCCGTGACCGCCACGATCGAGATCGACGAGGCCGTGAGCGCCTCCGAGCTGGCGGCGCACCTGCGCGCGCGAGGGATCATCGACATCGGCGCCTACCGCGGCGTGGGCGCCAACCAGCTGCGCATTGGCACGTGGCCGAGCGTGGAGGTCGAGGACGTGGAGGCCCTCCTCGCATGCATCGACTACTGCCTGGAGCGCGTGCTCTAAGCTCCTCGCCGGGCGCCGATCAGAGCGGGTCGACCGAGCGGCGCGGCGCGTCCACGGACGAATCCGCCTCGATACCGACCCACGGGAAGGTCCGACGTCGCACAACGCGTCCCCTCCAGTGGATCATCGCCCACGCCCCGCAGATGAGCGCGATGCCGAGGGAGGCGATACCGCCAACCAGGATCGACCAGCGCGCACCGAACGTCGTGCCCACCCATCCGATGAGCGGCGATCCGATCGGGGTTGCTCCGAGGAACACCAGGGAGTACAGGGCCATGACACGCCCACGCTTATCGGAGTCGGTGCGCGTCTGCACGAGGGCGTTCGCACTCGTATTCATCGTCAGCATGCCGAAACCCGTGGGGATCGACAGGAGGGCAAACCACCAGTACGAGGGCGACAGACCCAGCAGGATCTCGGCGGTCCCGTAGAAGGCGGCACCCATGAGAATCGTGCGCAGGCGAGGAGCTCGGCGCGCAGCGCCCGTGGATCCGAGAATCGAACCGAAGGCCATGAAGGTCGAGAGAATGCCGAAGGAGCCGGCGGCTTTTCCGAAGACCGTCGTCGCCATGAGCGCGCTCGTCATCTGGAAGTTCATGCCCAGGGCACTGACGACGAAGATCAGCGCCAGGATGATGCGGATGTCGGTGCGACCGTGCACGTAGATCACGGACTCGCGCAGCTGGCCGCGGGCGCGCGGGACCAGCGTGCGCGGGTAGAGCCGGTCGCCGCGCATGAGAGCCAGCGCGATGACGGGAGCCATGAACATGACCGCGTCGATCACAAAGACCGGGCCGATCCCCCACCAGTCGATGAACAGGCCCGCGGAGGCTGGGCCGATCAGGCGCGCGGTATGGAAGGCGGTGGCGTTCAGGGCGACAGCGTTCGCCATCTTCTCGTGGGGCACGAGCTCACCCACGAAGGCCTGACGCGCCGGGGTATCGACGGCGGAGATCGTGCCCGAGATAAACGCCAGGATGTACTGGTGCCAGAGTTCGCCAGTCCCCGTCAGGACGACGATGCCGATGATGAGGGAGACGAGGCCGACCCCCGTCTGCGTACACTGCAGGAGACGGCGCCCCGGGATGCGATCCGCGAGGACCCCCGCCCACGCGGAGAACAGGATGATGGGGAGGAATTGGAGCGCCGTCACGAGGCCAACCTGCGACGCGTCGTGATCGGTGAGGACCGTCAGGACATACCAGTCCTGGGCGACACGCTGGAGCCACACGCCCGTCGACGCAATGAGGGAGGCGACGAACCAGTACCGGTAGTTCACGTAGCGCATGGATGCAAACGTTGCCGACATGCCATTCCTCCCTCTCTCAATTCGCGCACTGTACGAGGCAGGTGCTGGCGGCGCCGACCGGCCCCCATCGGTGCACCTTCCCAGGATACGACCGCCCCGCCGGAGGAAGGCTCCGGCGGGGCGGGAAGGGCGCGAAGGTGACGAATCAGCCGACGCCGAGGAGGCGCTGGATCGGGCCCATCAGGAAGTAGATGACGAACAGGCCGGACACCAGCCACATGAGCGGGTGAACCTTGGCGGCCTTGCCCTTGATGAGCTGGATGACCGCGTAGGTCACGAAGCCCACGCCGATGCCGACGGACACGGAGTAACCGAAGGGCATGAAGGCGATCGTCATGAAGGCGGGGATCGCAACTTCCTTGGAATCCCAGTCAATGCCGGTCACCTGGGTCATCATGAGGAAGCCGACGAACACGAGGGCCGTAGAGGCGGCCTCGGTCGGGACCAGCTCAACGAGGGGCGCCAGGAAGGTCGACAGCAGGAACAGGATGCCGGTGACGACGGAGGCCAGGCCGGTACGAGCACCCTCGGCGACGCCCGAGGCGGACTCGACGTAGGAGGTGTTCGAGGAAACGCCACCAAGACCGCCGGCCACCGCGGCCAGGGAGTCGACGATCAGGATCTGGCGGGTCTTGGGCGGGTTACCGTCCTTGTCGAGCAGGTTACCCTCGGCGCCGACGGCCACCATGGTGCCCATGGTGTCGAAGAAGTCGGCGAGCATGAGCGAGAAGACCAGCAGGATCACGGAGACGACGCCGAGCTTGCCGAAGCCGCCGAAGAGATCCACCTTTCCGAGCGTGTCGAAGACGGGAACCGCGATCGGGGATCCCTTGAGCTCGGGGACGGTCTGGCCCCAGCCGGTCGGGTTGGTCTCGGAGATGCGATCAATGTGGGCGAAGGCCTGAACGATGACAGCGAGGATCGTGGACGCGATGATCGAGATCAGCACCGCGCCCTTCACCTTACGCACATAGAGGATCATCATGAGGAACAGGCCGAACACGAAGACGAGGGCCGGCCAGCCGTCGAGCGACCCCGAAATACCGAACTGGACGGGGGTCGCGCCGGTGCGCACGATGCCCGCATTCACGAGGCCGATGAGGGCGACGAAGAGACCCAGGCCCACGGTGATGGCGGTCTTGAGGGCGGCGGGAACCGCACGGAAAACGGCCTCACGGAAGCCCGTGAGAACGAGCAGGAAGATGAGGATACCTTCCCAGGCGATGATGCCCATGGCCTCGCCGTAGCTGAGGCCGGCGCCGAGGACCAGGGTGAAGGCGACGACCGCGTTGAGGCCGAGGCCTGCGGCGAGCGCCAGCGGGTAGTTCGCGACAACGCCCATGAGGATCGTCATGACGCCCGCGACGAGCGCGGTACCGGCGGCGATGCCCTGGGTCGTAATCGAGCCGTCTTCGGGAACGGCATTACCCAGGATCGCCGGGTTGACGACCAGGATGTACGCCATCGCGAAGAAGGTGACAAATCCACCGCGGATTTCGTGACTAATCGTCGAGCCGCGCTTGGAGATCTGGAAGAACGAATCAAGTGACTGTGCGAAGCCGCCGTGGGATGGGGCGGTTTTTTCTTGTGTGCTCACCGGACAATCGTGCCTGCTCGGCCGCCCACGCGCAAACAAACTCATCATTTGCCCACTTGCTGAGAAAGCACCCGGGACTCAGTCCCGAGTGCTTTCTGTCAGTTTATAGCGGAATGAAAGGTCAGCCTTCCTGTTCCTCACCCGTCGAGGCCTCGGCCTGGGCGGACGTCACTTCGGCGACCGCAGCCTCGTCCTTCTTCGCCTCGTGCGATGCGCGCGGCATCGGCTCGGCATCGAGCGCCCCCTCGTTCACGCGCGAGGGACGCACGGGCCACGCGGTACCGTTCTTGGGGACGTCGGTCTCCGAGTGGGAACCACACGTGTGATCCAGAGAGACCACGGCCCCGTCGTCGGTCGCCCACTCGTTCGCACACACGCCAAACATCGTGCGCATGTCGCCGCCCATCTTCACGAGGAAGCCGCACGTGGAGCACGTGTTGCGCGGGCGACGCCCCGACTTCGGGCCGCGCTCCGACTCATACCAGCGCTTCGCGGCCTGGCTGTGTCCTTCCGGCGAGAGGACGCGCACTCTTCCTAAGCCAAGCTCTCGCACGACCGGCAGGTCCGGGTCCACGCTCGTGTCCTCGAAGCTCTGCACGAGACGTTCATCGTCCGCCTTGTAGGGCAGGACGTCGTCGCGAGAAATATCCGAGGGACGCAGGCGATCCTCCCACGGCACCCACTCCGGAGCCAACAGCGCACCCTCACGGGGAGTCATGTCAACCTCGCAGACCGTGGCGACGCGCCCGCGCGGCACACGGGCAACGGTCACCGCCCAGCACCATCCCACGTAACCCGCGTCGGTCGACGCGAAGTAGTGGGTGGCCAGGCGCTCCGAGACCATCTCGAAGCCGACGTGCTCGCCGACGGGGCGCGGGTAAGCCACGGCCTCGGCGCCAGCACGCGCAACGTCGACGGCGTCCTCGAGGACGGCGTCCTTTTTCACTGCCCGAAGACGGGCCTGAGTCTTAGGCATCAAATTCCTCTGCGACGGCGCGCAGCACCTTCGCGATCTTGGTCGCGTTGTCCGGGTACGATCCGCGGCGCAGCGCGGCGCTCGACGAGTCGAGGAGCTTAATCAGGTCCTCGACGACGGGCACCATCGCCTGCGGCTTGCGGCGCTTGGCTCGGGCAACGGAAGCTGTCTCCTTGAGAAAACGCACGCTCAGAGCCTGCGGTCCCTTTCGTCCGTCGGCCACCGAATACTCCACGCGAGCACCCACTCGCGGGTTAGCGTGGTCGGCCGGCAGCGCGGACAAGTGGAGGAAGACATCAGCGCCGTCATCTCCCGCAATGAAGCCAAAACCGCGATCTGCGTCGAAGAACCTCACTTTACCGGTGGGCATGGTCCCCTCCTTCTCTCAATAGTCTGAAAGCCCCTATGGGCTCTCCCTATCATAGGGCCCTCTTCCTCCGCGCGCGGGAGAGCGACCGACGCCTGTAGCGAACAGCACCGCTGCCCGCATTTCTCCACCCTCGTCACGTAGACTGACCCTACGGAAACAATCACCGACGCCGCGGTGCATCACACGCTAGACGCATACGGCACACATGGTGTATGTTGACCTGTTCGCCACATCGCAGGAGGACCCCGTGACACGAATCCGCCGTTTCAGCCTCATCGCTGTTCTGACAGCAATACTGCTTGCGCTGGGCCTTCCCGCGCTCGCAGCATCACCCATGTCCATCAGCGATTCGGTCACCGATCCCGACGGCTGGCTTGCCAGTGCAGACCGCTCCACGATCGAGTCCGCCACAAGCAGGGCCGCCTCCTCGGGCAAACCCGTCAAGGTCGTCGTGGTCGCCAACTTCTCGGGCACGGACGCAGACTCCTGGTGCAAGCAGACCGTCGAGCGCTCCTCCCTGGCCAACGGCACCGTCGTCTACGTCATCGCGTACTCGCAGCGCCGTGACGCGGCATGTTCCTACAACGGCCCCTCGAGTTCCTCTCTCCAGAGCGCCGTGCGCGCATCCGAGGCCCAGTTGACGCCCAATCCTCTCACGTCTTCCGCCGTAGCCAACGGGGTCAACGCCTTCGTCAATAACCTCCTCAGCGGCACGTCCAGTTCAGGTTCCAGTTCCACGGGTTCGAGTTACTCGAGCAACGCCGGCGCGACCAACGACGACGGCCGCTCGCTCTTGGGGCTCTTCTCCATGTTCCTGCTCCTCGTGGTCGGCGTCATTGCCATCGCTATCGGCGTTGCACGCTCGTCGCGTCGCAACAGGCTCGCCGCCCAGCAGGCCACACAGGTCGACGCGGAGCGAGCAGCGCACGCCGCCCAGGAAGCGAACCGACAGCTCCTGTCCGCAGACGAGCAGGTGCGCACCGCGACGGACGAACTTAACTATGCGCGTGCCCAGTTCGGCCTGAACTCCACGGACGAATTCGCCCGCGCCATCGAAGCCGGGAAGGCGGCGGTCTCGCGCGGCTTTAGCGCCCAGGGGCAGATGAACTCCGCGACCGCGCCCGCCGAGCAGCTCCGCCTGGCCACCGCGATCATGCAGGATCTGGGCGCCAACATGAACCCGCTGAGTGCCATTCAGGCGTCGTTCGCCACCAAGCGCGCCGAGCAGGCCTCGCTCCCCGAGCGAATCGCCGAGGCCCGCGAACGCCTCGCGGAGGAGCTGACGGATCTGGAGCGCGCAAAGTCCGAGCTGGCCAGCATTTCGACGCTCTACCCTGCGCAGATGCTCGCCTCCCTCCAGGACAACCCCGAGCAGGCCTCGGCCCTCCTCACCTCGGCGCGCACCGCACTCGATACCGCGGAGGCGTCCGCCCCCACCGACCGTGCGCACGCCGCGAGCGCCCTCGACACTGCCCTGCGCGCCCTGACGATGGCCAACCACCAGACCGACGCGATCTTCTCGGCGAAGTCCGACCTGGACGCGATCCGCGATCGCCTCGTCACGGCGATCAGCTCGATCTCCTCGGACATCACCGACGTCAACGAGCTGAACACGGATCCGGCGGTGTTTAACCCGATGGTGGCCGACGCTCACGCGGCCATCGCCGAGGCCCAGGCGGCCCTGGCGAACACGGGCGATCCACTCGCGGCCCTCGAGCACCTGCGCATGTCTGAGGCCACCCTGGACGCGGCACTCGAGCCACTGCGCACCAAGGAGGAGGCCTACGAGAAGGCGCGCACGGCAGCCGAGGCGCAGATTTCGCTGGCCGAGTCCGCCGTCTCTCAGGCCCAGCGCTACGTGCAGGGCCGACGTGGAGCCATCGATCTGGAGCTGCGTTCGACCCTCAACAACGCCGAGACGGCCCTGAGCACCGCTCAGCGCTCACTCGAGGACGATCCCGAGGCCGCGTCGACGCACGCGATGAACGCACGCGCCCTCGCGGACAGCGTCATGGCGACTCCCATCCAGAACTTCGGCGGGTCGTGGGGACAGCCCACTACGGGCAACGGGTCCTACACGGGCTCGTCCCTGGGCGACTTCCTCCTGTGGTCGACGCTGTTCTCAAATTCCGGTTCACATCACCGAGACGACTTCGACCCCTTCCACAGCGGCTCCAGCTCGTCCGGATCCGGCTGGTCCTTCGCTTCCGGCGGCGGCTCCGACTGGGGCTCGAGCTCGAGCAGCTCCGACTGGGGTTCGGGCGGCTGGTCCTCCGCCTCCGGCAGCTTCTGAGTTTTGCCCCACCCGTGAGGCCCGCAAATTCCTTTCTTTGCGGGCCTCACGGCGTCCTTGTGGCCTCGGGAAACGTAAGCGAGTCCCTCACAACTCCTCATATTTCCTCGTAAACTAAGAACGATCGCGAACCGGCGCCGCACCAAACAGCGTGTTGTCAGCGCGATCGAGCCGCACAGCAGAGCTTTATCGCTTCATCGACGAGCAGGAGGCACCGTGTCACGGATCCGACGCCTGGGTGTCGCAGCCATCATGATGGTTGCGATGCTGGTCAGCGGCGCACCCGCGTTCGCGACCGAACCGCTCACCACGAGCGGACACGTCACCGACCCCGACGGCTTTCTGAGCGACGAGCAACGCGAAACTATTGAGACCCCAGCGAAATCGTTTTATTCCACATACACCACGTACATCGACGTCGCCGTCATTCCCAACTTCTCCGGCCAGGACCCATCAGCGTGGTGCAAGGCCACCCTCAAGAAATCACGGACTGCAGAAAAAGGCATCCTCTATGTTGTCGCCTACAAGGATGGTACGAACGTCTCCTGCGCGGGTTTGGAGCTAGCGAAAGATTCGAGTACCAGGCCGATGCTGGACGGCGCGCTACGCGCCGCCCGTAACAAGCATAAAACCACCCCACTGACGCCTGAAGAAGCAGCGGCGGGCACTCGCACGTTCATCGAATCTCTACGCAGCGATTACGACTTCAGGGCACGCAACGCTGCCGAGAACAGCAAGAGGCGGCAAGCGGAGGAGAAAAGGCGCGAGGAGGAAAAGAAGGAAGAAGCCAAGAGGAATCGCGGCGCTAACATCATCATATCCGCGGTCATTGTGATTGCCATTGTCTCCAACCTATGGGTGTGGATCCGCAAACAGAGAGAATACGAATACGGCGAACCCCCAACTGTGGATGTGGATGAGGAACCCACCCCGATCGTGGACACCGTACGGCGCGACGCTCTGAGGGCCGCCGCGGAAGCACGGCGACGCTTGTCGGAGGCCGAGGAACAGGTGCGCGCCGCCGAAGAGGACTGGAACTTTGCTCGCGCCCAGTTCGGTAGCGCCGCGGCTGAAGAGTACGGACGTCGCCTCGAGGCGGCGAAGGCGGCTATTGCGCGCGGCTTCGACACCCACAAACAGATCGAGCAGACCCCTGATTCGCACGCCAAGCGACGCCTCGCTACGACAATCACGGAGGATCTCGACAAGAACCTGCCGCCCCTGCAGGACGCGCGCAAGGAGTTTGCCGCACAGCGCGAGAAGCGCTCATCGCTTCCCACCCAGCTTGCTGACGCTCGCGAGCGCCTTGTCGAGGAGCTCGCCGATCTGGAGCGCTCGAAGGAGGAACTCTCCAGCATTGCGGGCCTCTACACCGAATCCATGCTCGCTTCCCTCCAGGACAATCCGCAGCGCGCGGAACAACTGCTGGAGTCCGCTCGCGCGGCGTTGGAGACGGCCGGCGCGCATATCGACACCGACGCCACCCGCGCAGCCTCCGCGCTGGATACCGCCCAGCGCGCACTCACCATGGCCAATGCGCAGACGGATGCGATCTTCTCCGCAAAGACTGATCTTGACGCGTTCCGCGAGAGGCTCACCACTTCCATCGGATCCGTGTCCGCCGCCCTGTCGGACGCGAAGCAGCTCGATTCCTCCGATGCTTTCTCTCCCCTTCTTGACGAGGCCGAGGCCACCATCGCCAGGGGACAGCGCGCGCTGGTTAGCGACGAGGATCCCCTCGGCGCGCTCGAAAGTCTTCGCGACGTGGAGCTCAGACTGGAAGCGGTCCTCGCTCCGCTAATGACTCAGGAAGATGCTAGGCGCAAGGCGAAAGAGACCGCTCAGCGCCATATTCGCGACGCCGATGCAGCCCTCGCCTGGGCACGCAAGTACCTGAAGGACCACGAGGGTTCGGCTCTCCTCGACGTGAACAAGCTGATGAGCGAAGCCGAACAGGCAATGACCGAGGCGCGCGAGGCCCTTGACGAAGATCCCTTACGAGCGAGCGCAGCGGCTTCGCGGGTCACCACGCTTACCAACCGCGCACTGGCCGCGCCAGGGCGACGATAGAGGAGGTTCACGCGGATTCCCCGCCACATGACGCTGACAAGCATGACCTCGTTATCTATGCCTCGACGCAGGGCATCGGCTCGCCACAGACTTATTTCCACCCGCACACGACCATCACCTACACTGATCTCACACCACTAGATCGTGACGCAAGATACACGTTATTGGAGACGCTGTGCTCCACGATGGTGTATCTTGATCTGTTCGCCACTCACCAAGGAGGATCACATGCCACGGATAAAACGCCTGGGCATCGCGGCCGTCATGGCCGCAGTGATGCTGGTCGGTGGCGCGCCCGCGTTCGCGACCGAGCCGCTCACGCCGAGCAGCTACGTCACTGATTCGGATAGCTTCCTCAGTGACGAGCAGCGCGCAAAGATCGAGACTGACGCAGAATCCCTCAACTCCAAGTATCACGTTCCCGTCTACACCGTCATCGTCCCCAACTTTTCCGACCAGGAACCGGCGAAGTGGTGCCAGTCCACCCTCGCCAATATCGAGCACAACGACAAGGTCATCCTCTACGTTGTCGGATATGAGGACGGAACGGACGTCTACTGCGTTGGCAACGAGATGGCTCGGTTGATACGCGGCAATGTGTTGACCGAAGGTTACATTAAGAGTGCACTATCGGCAGCCCGTCGGGCATACAAGTCGACCCCGCTCACCCCCGAGGAAGCAGCTGCGGGCCCAACAGCCTTCATCAGCGACCTACGCAACTCCTACTACACGGCCGAGGAAATTGCCTCCCGCCGCGAGGCATATAACCAGGATCTGACAAAGGAAACCAAGTACGACAAAATCAAGACCGTTCTCGCATTCCTCGGCGTGGGTTTCCTCTTTGTGATCGGTATTTTCGTCGAACTGTGGACAAAGCAGCGAGAAGAAGAAAAACAAGCCATAGAAATTGAAACGGCAGCATGGCGTGTGTCGCGCAGCAGGGATGCGCGCGAAGACGAAGCCGCACGGCGAGATGCCGACAAGGCGGCCCAGCAGGCGAACGATCGCTTGTCCCAAGCAGATCAGGAGGTGCGCGACGCCGAGAAGGAGTGGGACTACGCCCGCGCACAGTTCGGCATCGCCGCGACCGAACAGTTCCGCAACCGCATCAAGGAGGCGAAGCAGGCCCTGTCCCGTGGGGACTCCCTCCTCAAGCAGTGCCGCACGGCATACAACCCGGCGAACAAAAAGAGCCTGGCGTCGCAGATCATCAGCGATCTCGACACACAGCTGGGCTTACTGCGCGACGCGCAGGCCCCCTTTAGCACGAAGCGATCCGAACGCACCGCGCTGCCGACCCGCTTGGCCGAGGCTCAGGAACGCCTGGCAGAAGAGCAGGCGGACGTAGAGCGTTCGAGGGAGGAACTGGCGACAATTGCCAGCATCTACCCCGGCACGGTACTGGCTGCACTCGAGGACAACCCCGACAAGGCCACGTCGCTGCTTACCTCGGCACACAACGCCATTGAGTCGGCCCAGGCAATCATCGACACGGACGCCGACCTGGCCACCTCCGCGGTCGACACTGCCGAGCGCGCGCTCCTCATGGCCTACCACGAGATGAACGCTATCTTCACGGCGAAACAAGACCTGGACCACATTGAGGATCGGCTCGGCGCCGCTATCGCAGCCCTCTCCTCAGACATCGAGGAGGCCGACCGCCTGCAGACCGATCGTACGCTGCTCGCCCCCCTCATCACCGATGCTCGTGCGGCAATCACACGAGCTCAGGAAGCCCTTATTCACAACGACAATCCGCTCGACGCGCTCGAGCACGCTCGCACCGTCGAGGTCAAGCTGGACGCCACGCTCGATCCGCTTCGCAACGCCGGGCGCTCATCGGGAGGAACACGGTGAACACAACAAGCCCCTCCCCCACAGCCACCGGCCCACGGACCGGTATGGACTAGTCCTCGTCCACCTACCAATCGTGCGAGACAACGTCTCGCTCACAACCCGCGCGCACGCGCACCAACCCAAACCGCGCAGATGCGCACCACCTCAAAGGAGAACATCATGGCCGAAAAGCAGACGATCCTGGGCCGTATCGCTCAGCTCGCCAAGGCGAACATCAACGCCCTCCTCGACAAGGCCGAGGACCCGCAGAAGATGATCGACCAGCTCATCCGCGACTACACCAACTCGATCATCGAGGCCGAGAACGCAATCGCTCAGACCCTGGGCAACCTGCGCATGGCCGAGCGCGACTACGAGGAAGACGTCAAGGCCGCTGCTGACTGGGGCCAGAAGGCCGCCGCCGCTTCCGCGAAGGCTGACTCCCTGCGCACCGCCGGCGACGAAGCCGGAGCCGATAAGTGGGATAACCTGGCCAAGGTCGCTCTCGGTAAGCAGATCCAGTTCGAGAACGAGGTCAAGACCGAGGAGCCCGCTCTCGCTTCTCAGCGCGATGTCGCCGAGCGCCTCAAGAGCGGCCTCGCTCAGATGAAGGACAAGCTCTCCGAGCTCAAGAGCCGCCGCGACCAGCTGATCGCCCGCGAGAAGACCGCCAAGGCTCAGGCCCAGGTCACGGAGGCCCTCGGCTCCATCAACATCCTGGACCCCACGAGCGAGCTCGGCCGCTTCGAGGACCGCGTGCGCCAGCAGGAGGCCCTCGCCCAGGGCAAGATGGAACTGGCCGCCTCTTCGCTGGACGCCCAGTTCGCTGAGCTCCAGACCGACTCCTCGCAGGTGGAGATCGAGGCTCGCCTGGCCGCCCTGAAGGGCAACAACACCCAGGCGTGAGCGGATGCGGCAACGCCGCTCTTAGACAGGCCGGGCGGCCCCTCACGGGGCCGCCCGGTTCGTCATGTCGGGGCCAACGCGTCCGCTCTGGCACGCGAGGCCAGGGTTTACAGGAAGGACATCGGATCGAAGTCGTCGATGTCGATGATGTGGAGCCTGGGCAGGCGCACCTGGAAGGCGT
>ERZ1674297.335-NODE-338-length-12539-cov-6.663169_pt1 | contig 12539 bp, 8 predicted proteins | sample MGYA00581112_ERZ1674297 | MGnify/ENA primary metagenome ERZ1674297 (study PRJEB41354, sample SAMEA4873322) | human saliva metagenome | biome: human-associated habitat [ENVO:00009003]; feature: mouth environment [ENVO:08000002]; material: saliva material...
TCCGATCTAATCATTTCTATACGAGAGAGATTCAAAAGGATTTAAAAAAATGGGAAGGGTATCAAAAAAATTACAACTTCCTCAAGTCCTCCGAGTACAATGATTTGCAGCTGGTCCTCAATCAATTTGCTAAGTCGAATGTCAATGTACTCTTTGTTATTCAGCCGGTTAACAAGAAGTGGATGGAGTACACAGGGCTCAGTGAAGAGATGTACCAGCATGCAGTGGAGAAAATTCGTTACCAGTTAGAAAGTCAAGGTTTCACCAACATTGCTGACTTTTCTAAAAAAGGCGGAGATCCGTACTTTGTCAAGGACACCATTCATATTGGTTGGTTGGGTTGGTTGGCTTTTGATAAGGTTGTCAATCCCTTCTTGACGGATCCGAAACCAGCTCCAGACTACAAGATGAATGACCGCTTCTTTAGCAAGGACTGGGCGACCTATGATGGGAATATCAAAGATTTCCAATAAAAAGAGTTAAAAGTTTGGGATTTAAACCCAAGCTTTTTTGTTTAAATGGCGAATATTTAAGATGCAAATAGGTCAAAAGTTTCAAAATTTTTAGAAATAGCGTATAATATAAAAGAGAAAAAGAAAAGAAAGGGATTTTAAAATGAACAAACGTTCTTTGTTACCTGTCTTATCGACAGCCCTGTTAGCTCCAGCCTTCTTAGCTGGACAAGTCTATGCTGAAGAAGCAACAACTCCTGCAGAAAGTTCAGCTGTAGTGGCGACTCCTGCTACGTCGGCGACTCCAGCCCCTGTTGAGAGCCCTGCAGTACCGGAAACTTCGGCAACTTCAGAAGCGGTTGCACCTGCAGAAGCTCCGTCAGCTCCTGCTGAATCTACTAAAAGCGAAGAAAAGGACACCGTTATCTTACACACTAATGATGTCCATGGTCGTATTGTAGAGGAAAAAGGAGTAATTGGAGATGCCAAGTTAGCGACTGTCATTGAGCAGGAGCGTGCAAAATCAAATCAAAATACTCTGGTTGTTGACGCGGGAGACGCTTTTCAAGGTTTACCGATTTCCAACTCTACTAAGGGTGAAGCGCGTGCTGAAATTCTTAATCAGATGCAGTATGATGCCATGGCAGTAGGAAACCATGAGTTTGACTTTGGTCTTGATGAAGTTAAAAAATACAAGGAAATCTTGAAATTCCCATTACTTAGCTCAAATACCTATGTCAATGGAGCTCGTCTTTTTGAAGCTTCTACAATCGTTGATAAAGATAAGACTGTGGAAGGTGATGAATTTGTTGTAATCGGCGTGACAACACCTGAAACAGCAACCAAAACTCACCCTAAAAATGTCAAAGGGGTAACTTTTACAGATCCAATCTCTGAAGTCAATAAGGTCATCGAAGAAGTTCAAGCCAAGGCTCGTGCAGAAGGTAAGGACTACAAACACTATGTTGTGCTGGCTCACTTGGGTGTGGATACCACAACCCCAGTAGAATGGCGTGGTTCAACTTTGGCAGAAGCTCTCTCTAAAAATCCTCGTCTCAAAGGCAAACGTGTGACAGTTATTGATGGGCATTCTCATACAGTAGCTTCCACAACTTATGGCGACAATGTTACCTATAACCAAACAGGAAGTTACCTTCATAATGTTGGGAAGGTTATCTACAAATCACGTCAGCTTTTGGGCAATCCAACTCAGATTCCGGCTGCTGATGCTAAAAAATTACCAGCCAATCCAACAGTTGAAAAACTAGTCAAAGACATTAAACAAAAATACGATGCTGAAAATGCAGTTGAGATTGTTTCAAACAGCCCTGTAGAACTAAACGGTGATCGTGAAAATGTTCGGGTCCGTGAAACCAACCTCGGAAACGTCGTGGCAGACTCGCTCTATCAGTATGGTCAAACAGGATTTAGCCATCCGACTGACATCGCTGTGACAAATGGTGGTGGCTTGCGTGAAACCATTGCAAAAGGCAAACCGATCACTAAAGGAAATGTCATTGCCGTTCTTCCATTTGGAAATACCATCTCACAAATACAAGTGACTGGGCAACAAGTATTGGATATGTTTGAAAAATCACTCGGATCTATCTTGCAGGTCGATAAGGATGGCAAGAAGGTCTTGGATGAGAACGGGCAACCATTGTTGGAGCCAAGTGGTGGTTTCTTGCAAGTTTCAGGTGTGAAGGTCTACTATGATACCAACCTACCATCAGGCAAACGTGTCTTGGCCATCCAGGTCAAAAACCGCACGACTGGTCGTTATGATCTTCTAGACCTTGCAAAGACGTACTATCTTGCAACCAATGATTTCTTAGCTGCGGGTGGTGATGGCTACACGATGTTAGGTGGTGCGCGAGAAGAAGGTCCTTCTATGGATGCTGCCTTTGAAGAGTATCTGAAAACCGCTGATTTGACCCAGTATGAAAAGATCAATCCGAACTCACGGACGATTTCTGTGGATTCTAAAAACTTTAGTCTACCAGTAGAAACGCCTCAAACGAATGCAGCTGCTAGCGATGCGACTACAAATGTGCCATTGACTTATGAGGTGGCAGGTCAATTTAGCAAGAAGGCAGTTGTCTCAGAAAAGGCCCTCCCAAATACAGGAAGCGAACAGTCCATCTTCTTGCTCTTGATGGGAATGGTAGCTGGTTTGGCAGGTATCTTATCGAGTCGAAAACCAAAGCAAAAATAGGTTAAATTTTACATCTAGAAGAGTCTAGGGAAACGTTTTTACGCCTTTTTCCCTTGACTCTTTTTTGGTTTATGATATAATTAACCAGTAAAGAATCGGTGGCTATCTATGTTTTTTTACGAAAAAGATAGCTAGGGAAGGAGTAACACATGAGACAGCTTGCGCAGGAAATCGATAACTTTTTAAACGAGGTGATCTTGAGATCTGAGAACCAGCATGAAATTCTAATCGGGCATTGCACGAGTGACGTTGCCTTGACCAATACTCAGGAACACATCCTCATGCTCTTGTCAGAAGAATCCCTAACCAACTCGGAGTTGGCCCGTCGCCTCAATGTCAGTCAGGCGGCAGTGACCAAGGCTATCAAATCTTTGGTCAAAGAGGGTATGTTAGAGACATCCAGAGATCCCAAAGATGCGCGTGTGATCTTTTATCAACTGACAGAGCTGGCTCGACCAGTGGCAGAGGAACACCACCATCATCATGAACACACGCTCTTAGCCTATGAACAAGTGGCAAGTCAGTTTACTCCAAATGAACAAGAAGTTATCCAGCGGTTTTTAACTGCTTTAGTAGGAGAAATCAAATAATGCGGTATATTACAGTAGAGGACTTGTCTTTCTATTATGACAAGGAACCTGTCCTCGAGCACATCAACTATAGTGTTGATAGTGGGGAGTTTGTCACCCTGACTGGTGAAAATGGAGCTGCCAAGACAACGCTTATCAAGGCGAGCCTAGGCATCTTGCAGCCAAGATTTGGTAAGGTAACCATCTCAAAGACAAACACTCATGGGAAAAAACTTAGGATAGCTTATCTTCCCCAGCAGATAGCCAGTTTTAATGCTGGTTTTCCAAGTACGGTTTATGAATTTGTCAAGTCGGGTCGTTATCCGCGAAAAGGCTGGTTCCGTCGCTTGAATGCTCATGATGAGGAGCATATCAAGGCTAGTCTAGACTCAGTTGGTATGTGGGAACATCGTGACAAACGAATTGGTTCCCTCTCGGGAGGGCAAAAGCAACGAGCAGTGATTGCCCGGATGTTTGCTTCTGACCCAGATATTTTTGTCCTGGATGAGCCGACAACAGGGATGGATGCTGGAAGCAAAAATGAATTTTACGAACTCATGCACCATAGTGCCCACCATCATGGTAAGGCTGTTTTGATGATTACCCATGACCCTGAGGAAGTCAAGGACTATGCGGATCGCAATATTCATCTAGTTCGTAACCAAGATTCGCCATGGCGTTGTTTCAACGTTCACGAAAGCGATCAGGAGGTGGAACATGCTTAGTTTGTTATCTTATGATTTCATGCAGCGTGCCTTCTTGGCGGTCATTGCCATGAGTCTCTTTTCACCAGTTCTTGGGACCTTCCTTATCTTACGTCGTCAGAGTCTCATGAGTGATACCCTCAGTCACGTTTCTCTATCAGGAGTAGCCTTTGGTCTGGTTTTGGGAATTTCTCCAACCATTTCAACCATTGCCATTGTCTTGATCGCTGCGGTCTTTTTGGAGTATCTCCGGACAGTCTATAAGAACTTTATGGAAATCGGAACTGCCATCCTCATGTCAACAGGACTTGCAGTGTCTCTGATTGTCATGAGTAAGGGGAAAAGTTCGAGCTCCATGAGTTTGGACCAATATCTCTTTGGTTCGATTGTGACCATTAGCCAGGAGCAGGTGATTTTCCTCTTTGCCATTGCTGCGGTCGTTTTACTCTTGACTTTCTTATTCTTGCGACCAATGTATATCCTGACCTTTGATGAGGACACGGCCTTTGTGGATGGCTTGCCCGTTCGTACCATGTCTATCCTCTTTAACATGGTGACAGGGGTGGCCATTGCCCTTATGATTCCTGCAGCAGGAGCTCTTCTGGTATCGACCATTATGGTCTTGCCAGCTAGTATTGCCCTTCGTCTGGGGAAAAACTTCAAATCCGTTATGTTACTAGCCAGCGCTATTGGCTTTTTGGGAATGGTGGCAGGACTTTATATTTCCTACTATGCGGAAACCCCTGCCAGCGCTAGTATCACCATTATCTTTGTAGCTGTCTTTTTGTTAGTCAGTCTACTGAAACGTTTTATCAAATAGGAGAATGAAATGAAAAAACTGAGCTTACTACTAGCTAGTCTATGTGCCCTGTTTTTAGTGGCTTGTTCCAATCAAAAACAGGCAGATGGGAAGCTAAATATCGTGACAACCTTTTACCCTGTCTACGAATTTACCAAACAAGTCGCAGGAGATACTGCTAATGTAGAACTTCTCATCGGTGCTGGTACAGAACCCCATGAGTACGAACCGTCTGCCAAGGCAGTTGCCAAAATCCAAGACGCAGATACCTTTGTCTATGAAAATGAAAATATGGAAACTTGGGTTCCAAAATTGCTAGAATCCTTGGATAAGAAAAAAGTGAAAACCATCAAGGCAACAGGTGATATGTTACTTTTGCCAGGTGGTGAGGAAGAAGAGGAAGGGCATGATCATGGTGGTGAAGGTCACCATCACGACTACGATCCCCACGTTTGGCTTTCACCAGCACGCGCCATCAAACTGGTAGAGCATATCCGTGACAGCTTGTCAGCAGATTATCCTGATAAAAAAGAGACTTTTGAGAAGAATGCAGCTGCCTACATTGAAAAATTGCAAGCATTGGATAAGGCTTATACAGATGGCTTATCTCAAGCGAAACAAAAGAGCTTTGTGACCCAGCACGCTGCCTTTAACTATCTTGCCTTGGACTACGGTCTCAAGCAAGTATCCATCTCAGGTCTCTCACCAGATGCAGAACCATCAGCAGCACGTTTGGCAGAATTGACAGAGTATATCAAGAAAAACAAGATTTCTTATATCTACTTTGAAGAAAATGCTTCACAAGCCCTCGCCAATACACTCTCAAAAGAAACAGGTGTCAAACTAGACGTGCTCAATCCGCTAGAAAGTCTAACAGAAGAAGCAACCAAGGCTGGTGAGGACTATATCTCCGTGATGGAGAAAAACCTCAAGGCTTTGAAACAGACAACGGACCAAGAAGGACCAGAAATCGAACCAGAGAAGGAAGAAAATACCAAGACAGTTCACAATGGTTACTTTGAGGATGCAGATGTCAAGGACCGCACCTTGAGTGACTATGCTGGCAACTGGCAGTCTGTCTATCCTTTCCTTGAGGATGGAACTTTTGATCAAGTCTTTGACTACAAGGCTAAGTTGACTGGTAAGATGACCAAGGATGAGTATAAGGCTTACTATAGAAAAGGCTATCAGACAGATGTGACCAAAATCAACATCACGGATAACACTATGGAATTTGTTCAAGGTGGCCAAAGCAAGAAATTCACCTATAAGTATGTCGGCAAGAAAATCTTGACTTATAAGAAAGGCAATCGTGGTGTGCGCTTCCTCTTTGAAGCGACAGATGCGGACGCTGGACAGTTCAAGTATGTTCAGTTTAGTGACCACAATATCGCCCCAGTCAAGGCAGAACATTTCCATATCTTCTTTGGAGGCACAAGCCAAGAAGCCCTCTTTGAAGAGATGGATAACTGGCCAACCTACTATCCAGATAACCTATCTGGCCAAGAAATCGCCCAAGAAATGTTGGCGCATTGATGCAAGAGAGAATCCCGCAAATCTGCGGGATTTTTTGCTAGAAACGATTATCCGAGTAGGTTGTGGGCGCTATAGTACTACAGCTGTGCTGTTCACAATGTGATAAAGAGGTCATTTTCTACTGACTGATTCTCACTAGCTGACGAATGCAAAAGCTATGATTGTACAAATTATAGAATCTTTTCAGGGGATTTAGGAAGGAATCTTAGTCATATTGACGCTGCTATCGCTTTTTGTTATAGTCAAGGAGAGAGCGGTCTGGAACACTAGTTTATTCACAGTCTGTGGATAAGTCTAGAAGGAAATGACATACAACTCAGGGAGTTGAAGTATCCTGATAATAGTTTCGTATATTAGTGACTTTCTGGAAAGATAGTAGAAATCCTAGTACAGAGCTGTTTGACAAAGGTATGTTTAGGGTGACAGGTGAGCTAGAGACTGAAAAAACTAGTTTTTAGGAATGTTTTCTTATCCACAAGTTGTGGATAACTTTGTGAACAAGAGAAAGAGATGTGAGATGATGACGAAAATAAAACCGCATGGACCATTACCAAGCCAGGCCCAGCTAGCTTATTTAGAGGATGAACTAGCTGCCTTTATCCATTTTGGTCCCAATACCTTTTATGACCAGGAATGGGGAAGTGGGCAAGAGGATCCCAAGCGTTTTAACCCGACCAAGTTGGATGCGCGTGAATGGGTTCGGGTACTCAAAGAAACGGGTTTTAAAAAGCTGATTTTGGTGGTGAAGCATCATGATGGTTTTGTCCTCTACCCGACAGCTCATACAGATTATTCGGTCAAGGCTAGCCCTTGGAGGGATGGGGATGGTGACTTGCTTCTCGAGGTTTCCCAAGCTGCGACTGAGTTTGATATGGATATGGGAGTGTATTTGTCTCCTTGGGATGCTCACAGTCCCCTCTATCACGTGGACCAAGAAGCGGACTACAATGCCTACTATCTGGCTCAATTGAAGGAAATCTTGTCAAATCCTGCCTATGGGAATGCCGGTAAGTTCGCTGAGGTGTGGATGGATGGTGCTCGAGGAGAAGGGGCCCAGAAGGTCAACTATGAGTTTGAGACTTGGTTTGAAACCATTCGTGACTTGCAGGGCGATTGTTTGATTTTCTCAACTGAGGGAACTAGTATTCGCTGGATTGGGAATGAACGAGGCTATGCAGGGGATCCCTTGTGGCAAAAAGTCAAGCCAGACCAGTTAGGAACAGAAGCGGAATTAGATTATCTACAGCACGGAGACCCCTCTGGGACGCTATTTTCAATCGGGGAGGCAGATGTTTCTCTTCGGCCGGGCTGGTTTTACCATGAGGATCAGGACCCCAAGTCTCTCGAGGAGTTGGTCGAAATCTACTTTCACTCGGTAGGGCGGGGAACTCCACTCTTGCTTAATATCCCACCGAACCAAGATGGCCTCTTTGATGAAAGGGATATCCAGCGATTGTATGAATTTAGGGACTACTGTGATGAGCTCTATAGAGAAGATTTGGCTCTGGGAGCGAAGGTATCTGGTCCTGCTCTATCACCAGACTTTGCCGGTCATCATCTGACAGATGGACGGAGGATCAGTTCATGGGCAAGTGATGCAGAGTTGCCAATCCAATTAGAGCTCGATTTAGGATCACCTAAAACTTTTGATGTGATTGAGCTGAGGGAAGATTTGAAGTTAGGGCAACGCATTGCTGCTTTCCGTGTTCAGGTAGAGTTGGATGGTGTCTGGCAGGAGTTTGGATCAGGATTTACAGTGGGCTATAAACGTCTTTTACGAGGAACAGTCTTTGAGGCGCAGAAGATACGCGTGACCATTACAGAGGCACAGGCTTTGCCTTTGTTGACCAAGATTTCACTCTATAAAACACCTACCTTGTCGAGAAAAGATACCGTTCAGCAACTAGAGTTTTCAGAAAAAAGTCTGACTGTGACCAAGGGAGAAAATGTCTACTTTACAGTGAAGCGCAAAGAATCTAGCAGTCCTTTGGAAGCTAAGATTTCGATTCAACCAGGGACGGGTGTGCATGGTGTCGCTTATCGGGACGAGATTCAAGTTATTGAGTTTCAAGTTGGCGAGACTGAAAAAAGATTGACGCTTCCAACCTTGTATTTTTCAGGAGATAAAAGCTTAGATTTTTATCTGAATTTGACGCTAGGCGGGCAGCTTGTTGACCAGCTTCAGGTCCAAGTTTCATAAAAGAAGAACCTTTGCGTGATGCAAAGGTTCTTTTGGTTATGAGTGATTTGGTAGCCAGCTGAGAGTGAAGGTCAGTTGCTCAGCTTTCAAGAGGTCTTGGTGTTGGATGCTAGATACAGAGTTCTTGTCCAATCGACACTCTTTGACAAAGTTAAAATGGCTGTAGTTTTGTTCAGCATAGATATCCAGCCATTTATTTTCCTTAGCCAGGTAGATACGGAGATGGTCAAAGAGAGGAATTCCGAGATCGTAACTTGGTTTGCCCGGACAGATCGGGTAGAATCCAAGAGCTGACCAGATGTACCAAGCCGAGAGACTGCCATTGTCTTCGTCGCCAGGATAGGCTTGCCAGCTGGGGTGAAAGGCTTTCTGACGCAAGGTTTTGATGAGTAGAGCAGTGTAGTCAGGGTAGTCGCTGTAGCGAAAGAGATAAGGGATGTGGAAGCTAGGTTGGTTGGAAATGGCGATTTGCCCAAAAGGAGCGGTAGCCATCTCGCTCATCTCGTGAATCTCGTAACCATAGCCGGTGGTTTCAAAGAGGGGAGCACCCTGACAGGCTTTCAAAAGATAGTGGCTGAAGGCTTCTTTTCCGCCCATAAGCTGGATTAAGCCTGGGATGTCGTGGAGAACGCCCAAAGTCGCTTGAATGGTAGAACATTCGGCGTAGTCTCGTCCCCAACTGTAAGGAGAGAAGTCAGGACGGAAGTTGCCTTGACGATCTCGCGCACGCATGTAACCTGTCTTAGCGTCAAATAGATGGCGGTAATTTTGAGACGCAGTTCTATAAGTTTCCGCGATGTCATTCTGACCAAGCTTTTCGGCACAGCTGGCGATACAAAAGTCGCTATAGGCATAGTCAAGGGTGTGGCTGACGCTTTCGTGGTGGTCGGTAGAGAGATAACCTAATTCTTGGTATTGGGCTAGTCCGTGACGACCATTGATGCCGAGAGGGTCGGATTTAGTGGCTGTCTCCAGCATGGCTTGGAGGAGTTCTTCTTCCAAGTCGGGAGCCATATCCTTGCAGGCGCTATCTGCGATAATGCCGTCCAATAGAGTACCAGGCATCATACCACGTTCATCTGGAGCCAGCCATTTTGGCAGGAAACCAGTATCGCGGTAGCTATTGAGAAAGCCTTCTAAAAAGAGACGATAGTGTTCCGGTATAAGAAGGGCAAAGAGGGGGAAGGTGGTGCGGAAGGTATCCCAGAAGCCATTGTTACTAAAGAGGACGCCGGGTTTGACAGTACCAGTAGCCAGATCCATGTGGATGGCTTGCCCTGACTCGCTCACTTCATAAAATGTCTGTGGGAAGAGGAAGAGTCTGTAGAGGCAGTGATCAAAGAAGATTCGGTCGGCTTCCCCTGTCTCCACGATATCAAAACGGTGGAGGAGATTTTCCCAGTCTGCTTGGGCATTTGCTTTACAGCTGTCAAAGTCCTTTTGAGGTAGATTAAGCAGAGCTTGAGAAGGCGAGATGAAAGAAGTTGCTAGCTGGATTTCGGCTTGGCTACTTGCTAAGTCAATTCGCCAGTCTCCACTTTCTTGGCTGACAGCAAGAATATCCGTGTTCATTTGTAGGGCAGTAAAGAGTATCAGCGGATTTTTGTTGGTCTCAGTTTTGCCTTCTTGTCGTAGGGAAAGAGTTCGCTTATCTACTTGCTTGACTGTCAAGTCATCTGCTGCGTGAAGATAGAGGGCGAGGGCTTTGCCTTGCTTTTGCTCCAAACGAATAGAGGCACCATAGCAAGTCGGTGTCAGTTGGGTTTCAATCTGATAGCGTAGGGATAAAATCTTCAGATAATGAGGTTGGAAAGAGGCCTTATCTAGGTCATAGGAAGACTGACGATGAAAGAGACCGTCTCCACCAATCTGGCCTGTGATAGGTGTTAGGAGTAGCCAAGAATAGTCGCCAATCCAAGGACTTGGTTGATGGGTCAATCGAATCCCCTGAAAGATGGGCAGATGTGGATCGAAAAACCAAGCTCCTTCCTGATCGCTGGTCTGGGGCACAAAATAATTCATCCCAAAAGGCACGCCTGTGTATGGCAGGGTATTTCCCCGAGAAAAGGCATGCTTGCTGGCAGTCCCAAAGCGGGTATCGATGGTTTCAAGTATTGGTTTCATAGTCTTTCCTTTAGCTGTTTTTCTACATTATATCAGAAAAATGAGGCCTTTAGATATGGGGTTCGAAAGTAAGCAATTTTGTAGAAAAATGACTATCATTTGTGTATGTATTTTCTGTCTCAAAAACTATATACTGAACATGAAACTTGTTTGAAAGAGGAAACTGCACGATGATTTATTCGAAAGAAATTGTTAGAAAATGGTTAGACGAAGTAGCAGAGCGGGCTAAGGACCATCCGGAGTGGGTGGATGTCTTTGAGCGTTGCTACACCGACACCTTGGACAATACGGTCGAGATTCTAGAAGATGGCTCAACTTTTGTCTTGACAGGGGATATTCCTGCTATGTGGCTTCGGGATTCGACGGCCCAACTCAGACCCTACCTTCATGTGGCTAAAAAAGATCCTCTCTTGCGTCAGACCATTGCAGGTCTGGTCAAGCGTCAGATGACCTTGGTACTCAAGGATCCTTATGCCAATTCCTTCAATATTGAGGAAAACTGGAAGGGGCACCATGAGACTGACCATACCGACCTTAATGGCTGGATTTGGGAACGCAAGTACGAGGTGGACTCACTTTGCTATCCTTTGCAGTTGGCTTATCTCCTTTGGAAAGAGACTGGAGAGACGAGTCAGTTTGATGAGACTTTTGTCGCAGCGACCAAGGAAATTCTTCATCTTTGGACAGTGGAACAAGACCACAAGAATTCTCCTTATCGTTTTGTCCGTGATACGGACCGCAAGGAAGACACCTTGGTAAATGATGGCTTTGGACCTGACTTTGCGGTGACAGGTATGACTTGGTCAGCCTTTCGACCGAGTGATGATTGCTGTCAGTATAGCTATTTGATTCCATCCAATATGTTTGCAGTCGTTGTCTTGGGTTATGTCCAAGAAATCTTTGCAGAAATAGATCTAGCTGATAGCCAAAACATCATCGCAGACGCTAAACGTCTGCAAGCAGAGATTCAAGAAGGAATCGAAAACTACGCTTATACCTCCAACAGCAAGGGTGAAAAGATTTACGCCTTTGAAGTGGATGGTCTAGGGAATGCTAGCATCATGGATGATCCAAACGTACCAAGTTTGTTGGCGGCGCCTTATCTGGGCTATTGCGACATTGAAGACGAAGTGTATCAAGCTACACGCCGCACTATTCTGAGCCCTGAAAATCCATATTTCTACCAAGGAGAATACGCTAGCGGTCTCGGAAGTTCTCATACCTTCTATCGCTATATCTGGCCCATTGCCCTTTCTATCCAAGGCTTGACAACAAGAGATAAGGCCGAGAAGAAATTCTTGCTGGACCAGCTGGTTGCTTGCGATGGTGGCACAGGTGTTATGCACGAAAGCTTCCACGTGGACGACCCAACTCTCTACTCTCGTGAATGGTTCTCTTGGGCCAACATGATGTTCTGTGAGTTGGTCTTGGATTATCTAGATATTCGCTAGTCAGTTCTTTAGTTAGATAGAAATAAAAATTTAAATTTAGAATGAGGTTTTACTTCATGGAAAATGTTGTTGTACATATTATCTCACACAGTCACTGGGATCGTGAGTGGTATCTACCTTTTGAAAGCCACCGGATGCAGTTGGTGGAATTGTTTGACAATCTTTTTGATCTCTTTGAAAATGACCCTGAGTTCAAGAGTTTCCACTTGGATGGACAAACCATCGTCCTCGATGACTATTTAGAAATTCGCCCTGAAAATCGCGACAAAGTCCAACGTTACATTGACGAAGGCAAACTCAAAATTGGTCCCTTTTACATCTTGCAGGATGATTACTTGATTTCTAGCGAAGCCAACGTCCGCAATACCTTGATTGGTCAAGCAGAATGTGCAAAATGGGGCAAATCAACCCAGATTGGTTACTTCCCAGATACCTTTGGAAATATGGGACAAGCTCCTCAAATCCTTCAAAAATCAGGCATTCACGTGG
>ERZ1674297.338-NODE-341-length-12400-cov-7.993439_pt1 | contig 12400 bp, 11 predicted proteins | sample MGYA00581112_ERZ1674297 | MGnify/ENA primary metagenome ERZ1674297 (study PRJEB41354, sample SAMEA4873322) | human saliva metagenome | biome: human-associated habitat [ENVO:00009003]; feature: mouth environment [ENVO:08000002]; material: saliva material...
TCCAAAATCCATCCGAATATTTGAGAATGTAAGCGCCGCTATCGTCCCCCTCGGCCGTATTCGTGTCTTCGGTGTATGATCCGTCGGGCTCAACATACATTACGAATTCCCAAATATGCTTCAGCATAAGGGTGTATTCTTTAGTTTTTTCATCATAAATAAACTGACCATCGAGCTGATATTTGTCGAGACCATTAATGATCCATCCGCCGCGCTTATAAAGGCGCTCGACATATCCGTAGAACTTTTCTTCGTCAGTTTCTGGTTTCACATATGCTTTGGCGTATTCGCAATCACCCGTCTGGACTGCATAGTTGTGGGCTATGGTCCAGTCGTTGATCATGTTGAGAGCGCCCTCCTGAGTTTCGGGGTATTGTTTCCGGCTCGGGGGCTTGGGTACGTTTTGCGCGGGTCCGTAGCCGTCGGCTTTACGGTACTCACCGTCAGGGGCTTTGGATTGTCCAGAGTAGCCTCGGATAGTAGACGGGGTTGCCGAAGCTGATGCAGATTCAGAAGCTGCCGCAGATGCCGAAGCGGTCTCACTCGGCGCCGCGGAGGCGGTAGCTGCCGCCTCATTGTTAGCCTGCTGGCCACATGCCGCAAGCAGGGCACCAATGCCCACAAGTGCGCCGCTACCCAGCAGGGTACGGCGATTAAAGATGGTTGAATCCATAGAAGATACGCTCCTATCATCGGTGATGGTGTGTTGTTTAGTTACTGGTCGAGCCATTATTCGTAGGTCAAGCTGACCACCGGAAGGAAAACAGCCCCGTAGTGTGCCCAACAAGCGCATCAATGCGCTGTGGAGCACTACAGTTACCACCCTACCGCATGTTTGCGGTCGTTTGCATTCTTTTGGGTGCTACAGCGACGAAACATCACCATACGAATACCTCAATGCTTTATGCATCAAATAAGTACCTGCACGCAAAGAATTTACATGTAGCGGTGAGTGTTCCCCGATAAAAGAATTCCCGCAGCAGACCAGGGGAGAGGGCCGCGGACCAAAAGAATGAACAGCAAGCTAGGGGAGTAGACAGTAGGGTGGAGAAATAGCCGATAGGTTAAGGGAATATTCGATAGGCTATTGCCTCCTCCGCGGGTATAAAACCCACGGCGAAGACACTAACCTATCGAACGCAGCACCCCGTCCGAGATAGAACCAGCCAACGACGTCCCCGCCTGAAGCAAACCCCGGCACATCCTCACCCTGCTCGCCTCCGTATCCCCGCACAGCACTTACACACCCAACACACCCACATCCCACTCCCTCCCCATGCCCGCAATGTGGCGGGCAACTCATGCGGCTCACGCGGGGTGTTAGACAGTACTACACTTAAAGCGGAAGTCACATCGCCGTCACTGAAGAAAAGAGTTTTTGTGCCCACCACGACCGTACATTTGACCGACCGCATCCCTCGCGTTTCTGCTGATGAGTTGCTGGCGGGTTTCCGCCCCTCTGAGCGTTTTGGTGAAGTGTCTTTTGATAGCTACATTCCTGATCCGAATCAGCCGTCGCAGGCTGAGGCTGTGCAGAAGCTGAAGGATTTTGGCGACAAGATTAATGGTGGCGGTGCTGGTGCCGGTTTCTTTGGTCGCCTGTTTGGTGGCAAGAAGAAGGATTCGACGAAGGCTGGCCTGTACCTTGACGGCGGTTTTGGTGTGGGTAAGACTCACCTGTTGGCGTCGCTGTGGCATTATGTGGACGGCCCGAAGGCGTTCGGTACTTTTGTGGAGTACACGAACCTGGTGGGTGCGTTGACGTTCCGTAAGACGGTTGAGGCGTTGAGCAGCTACAAGCTGGTGTGTATTGACGAGTTTGAGCTGGATGATCCGGGTGATACTGTGCTCATGTCTCGTCTGATGCGTGAGCTGGCGGATGCTGGCGTGAAGCTTGTGGCGACCTCGAACACGCTGCCTGGTGCGCTGGGTGAGGGTCGTTTCGCGGCCGAGGATTTTAAGCGTGAGATTCAGGTGCTTGCTTCGCAGTTTGAGGTGCACCGTGTGGATGGTGAGGATTTCCGTCACCGTGGTCTGCCTGCTGCACCGGAGCCTGTTGCTGATGATGCGTTTGATGCGAAGGTTGAGGAAGTGTTTGGCGGCCAGACTGTTGGTGTTGATAACTTTGCTGACCTGGTGGAGCATCTGGCGAAGGTGCACCCGTCGCGTTACCGTCAGCTGATTGATGGCCTGGATGGTATTGCGTGGCGTGATGTTCACCCGATTACTGAGCAGTCGGTGGCGTTGCGTTTTGTGGTGTTGGCTGACCGCCTGTATGACAAGGACTTGCCGATTGTTTCTTCGGGTGTGCCTTTTGACAAGGTGTTTACTGAGGAGATGCTGGCTGGTGGTTATCAGAAGAAGTATTTCCGTGCGGTGTCTCGTTTGACTGCGTTGGCCCGTGAGGGCATGCTCGGTGAGGAGGCGGAGCGCTAGTTCCGCTGTTCGCCGGGGCCGAGCTTTGGCCGGCTCGGGTTTTGATGCGCTGTTCTTTCTAGTCCCGTGAGACTCGAAGCTCGCCCGGTTTGCATGGTTAGCTTGGTTAGTCTGGTTTACCTGAACCGCGCCAACCCCTCTCATACGTGAAGACCCTCGCCGGGTCGCTTAGGAAGCCCCCGGCGGGGGTCTTTGTGTGAGCGAGAACCTGGTACGTGACGGGAACATGGCGTGTCGCTCGCATGGTTTCTTCCCTTGCCAGGGAGTTATGCGGGGGTAGATGTGGTTGGAGTGTATAATTTTGCGTGTAGCCTCCGCGAGGTTCTCGCGAAGCACCCGTTTCTGCCGCATGGTTGCGGGCTATTTTCGGGTAGCTATTTCCCTTCCTTTTCGGAGGGACTTTCATTGAGGGCGACCAGCACAGCCCCGGCCGCGCCCTCTGCAACGGCCATTTCCCTTCCTTTTCGGAGGGACTTTCATTGAGGGTCAATGTTCTGCAATGAGGATTCACCGAAAGCGGCATTTCCCTTCCTTTTCGGAGGGACTTTCATTGAGGGTCGTATCAGGTTTTGACCCACGGGTGGAGAGGCAAATTTCCCTTCCTTTTCGGAGGGACTTTCATTGAGGGTCATCATCTGCTGGTTGACCGTTCGGGTCACAGAGAATTTCCCTTCCTTTTCGGAGGGACTTTCATTGAGGGCCGCTTCCACGACATAATGAGCGCTAGTGCCGGGGATTTCCCTTCCTTTTCGGAGGGACTTTCATTGAGGGATCATCGAGACTAAGGATGCTTCTAACGGTGGCCGATTTCCCTTCCTTTTCGGAGGGACTTTCATTGAGGGCAGACCAAGGATTCGGCGCGCACCTACGCGGATGTAAATTTCCCTTCCTTTTCGGAGGGACTTTCATTGAGGGGGCTGTGGTCTTTCCCGTGCCTGGTACACCTGGGAATTTCCCTTCCTTTTCGGAGGGACTTTCATTGAGGGCGACAACCGCTAAACAAAAAATGGGCGGGCCGATACATTTCCCTTCCTTTTCGGAGGGACTTTCATTGAGGGTGATAAGGCGTCGCACCGTTGTATTCCTCAATGGTGATTTCCCTTCCTTTTCGGAGGGACTTTCATTGAGGGACTGCGATTTTTGAGATTCCCTTCGGCGCAGAGGACATTTCCCTTCCTTTTCGGAGGGACTTTCATTGAGGGCCGTTGAACATTACCGACCAGCTCGAAACTTCGCCATTTCCCTTCCTTTTCGGAGGGACTTTCATTGAGGGTGCAAACGCCCAGGTCGAGAGCGTTTCGAGCAATAAATTTCCCTTCCTTTTCGGAGGGACTTTCATTGAGGGTCCTTTTCGGTTGCGGGTTGTGAGCTGATGATTACATTTCCCTTCCTTTTCGGAGGGACTTTCATTGAGGGAATTGATGACGTGAAAGCTCACCCGGACAAATACGCCGGGATTTCCCTTCCTTTTCGGAGGGACTTTCATTGAGGGCTCGTGCTGTACCCACGGGCTAGACGGTGAGCTAGAGATTTCCCTTCCTTTTCGGAGGGACTTTCATTGAGGGTCATGTCCACGAACGCGCCGCCCTGCATCTTAGCGAATTTCCCTTCCTTTTCGGAGGGACTTTCATTGAGGGGGTGTGGATCCTGTGGGGGGTGTGGTGTGGATGCCAGAATTTCCCTTCCTTTTCGGAGGGACTTTCATTGAGGGACAGTACAGCCGGCTCAATCGTCACAGGCGTCTGCATTTCCCTTCCTTTTCGGAGGGACTTTCATTGAGGGTTTGGTGACAGCAAGAAACAGCCCGCGCTGTTCTGTAAATTTCCCTTCCTTTTCGGAGGGACTTTCATTGAGGGCTCTTCGATGACTCGTTGCCTGTGCTGGATTTGGATTTCCCTTCCTTTTCGGAGGGACTTTCATTGAGGGACTGTCGGAGCGGACGCTGACCCGGTGCTGCACGCATTTCCCTTCCTTTTCGGAGGGACTTTCATTGAGGGCTTAGCACGTAAGCTAATCACACGGTCACCTTCGACATTTCCCTTCCTTTTCGGAGGGACTTTCATTGAGGGTCAGATTCGCCGAGCATGCCCTCACGAGCCAACGCAGATTTCCCTTCCTTTTTGGAGGGGCTTTCATTGAGGCACAGAATCTGGACGGACATTTGTCTCAGGAGTGCTGATTTCCCTTCCTTTTTGGAAGGGCTTTCATTGAGGCAAGGCGACCGGCATTGGCACGATTGATGGTGGGCAAATTTCCCTTCCTTTTTGGGAGGGCTTTCATTGAGGCGCCGATACGGTGGATGCGCGGTTGAGGCAGCAGGATTTCCCTTCCTTTTTGGGAGGGCTTTCATTGAGGCGATACTCGGGACTGAGGAGAGCCAGATCTGGACGACCTTTTCCCAACATTTTTGTAGGGACTTTCATTAAGGCCTCACCGAGACGTTCACCCCGAAATCTGAAAAGACTATTCCCAGCAGCTTGTGGGGACTTTCAATAAGACAGATCAATATCCCCCGGATAATCGCGGGACCGTTTGTTCTGTACCTTGAGGTGTAGACTTTCATTGAGGAGATTGGTTCTGGGTCAATGACCCCGAATCGGAGGCATTTCCCTTCCTATTTGGAAGGGCTTTCATGGAGGCGTGACTGATGAGGTGAAGGCGCAGAACCTCGCGGAGCATTTCCCTTCCTTTTTTTGGGGGGGGGGCTTTCATTGAGGCCTCGTGGATTCGTCCCATCCTGACTGCCATTTTCAGATTTCTTCGCTTTCTAGCGGAGACTTTCATTGAGGTGAACCTCCATGAATTTCTGAGATTTTCTACTGGTCAACGATTTCCCTTCCTTTTTGGAGGGGCTTTCAATAAGACAGATTAATATCCCCCGGATGACCGCGGGACCGTTTGTTCTGCACCTTGAGGTGTAGACTTTCATTGAGGCTTGACACGCGAACCGCGCGCAGCAGAGACACACTCTATCTCCCTACTTTTTCGGAGGGGCTTTCATTGAGGCGTGGACATCAACACGATCACGGGCGACCTTGCTATGATTTCCCTTCCTTTTGGGAAGGGACTTCATTGAGGCCGACCCGGTCGGTCGGTAGCGTCGGTCCGTCGGTCACAATTTCCCTTCCTTTTTGGGAGGGCTTTCATTGAGGCTTGAAAGTAATTTCGTTTGCGAAACCGTAGACCAGCATTTCCCTTCCTTTTCGGAAGGGCTTTCATTGAGGCAGGTGGTGCAGAGGGTCAGATGAGGGGGTTCAGGGGGAGATTTCCCTTCCTTTTTGGAGGGGCTTTCATTGAGGCGACGTGGGCACTGGGGTCATGCGTGAATTTTTCATGGATTTCCCTTCCTTTTGGGAAAGGCTTTCATTGAGGTGTCTGGGCGTGGCTGCCTGATTCTAAGGCTCGTTCATTTCCCTTCCTTTTTGGAGGGGCTTTCATTGAGGCAAGCGACTTAAGCAGGAGCTAGGACGCGACACTCTGATTTCCCTTCCTGTTCGGAGGGGCTTTCATTGAGGCAGGACACTTGTCGTGTCGCCACGTTCGCCTGCTGCATTTCCCTTTCTTTTCGGAAGGGCTTTCATTGAGGCGCAGCGAAAATTGATGAGCTGCACTTGCCTGACCGTAATGTCCCTATATTTTGTAGGGGCTTTCAATAAGACAAATCAATATCCTCTCGTATGACCGCGGGACTGTTTGTTCTGCACCTCGAGGTGTAGACTTTCATTGAGGCACCTGCGTTGTCTCGAATGATTCACCGTCCATGTTATTTCCCTGCTTTTTCGTAGGGGCTTTTATTGAGGTCGCAAGGGCGGTGTACGTGTCGAAGTCTCGAATAACATTTCCCTTCCTTTTTGGAAGGGCTTTCATTGAGGCAACCAGCGGCTCGTGTTGAAGATGGCGCTGGGTGAATTTCCCTTCCTTTTCGGTGGGGCTTTCATTAAGGCTCAGCTGATGCCGCTTTCAACTTCTCAGCCAGGATTTCCCTTCCATTTTGGAAGGGCTTTCATTGAGGTTTCACCTCTGCCGGTGATGACTCGGTGGACTTGGCATTTCCCTTGCTTATCGGAGGGACTTTCATTGAGGCGGCGCAAAGATTGACGCGCTGAACTTGCCGCGACGAACGATTTCTCTTCCTTTTGGGAAGGGCTTTCATAGAGGCGCGGAGCTGGACCCCGGCAACATCGCCCGCACCATGATTTCCCTTCCTTTATGGAGGGACTTTCATTGAGGCATACTTTTCTGGCGACCGGGGGAATGAGCCCCAAAAATTTCCCTACAGTTTTGTAGGGAATTTCATTGAGGCCACACCCATGACTCCCGCTGTTCCCCGGCTGGATTTTTCCCTTCCTTTTTTGGAGGGGCTTTTATTGAGGACTCATGCACTGAGTGAGACAGGTGTATATTATGAGATATTCTCTCTCTATCAGGAGAGACTTGCGTTAAGGCACAACGTGGCCGCACCAACGGCATGTATCGCCGCTGGCTATTCCCTACCTATTCGTAGGGACTTTCATTGAGGCACCCACCTCTGCCTCTACATTTCGGGCGCTTACGACAATTTCCCTTCCTTTTGGGAGGGACTTTCATTGAGGCCTCATGGTCGGCACCCCGAGCGCTACAATTGAGATTGATTTCCCTTCCTTTTGGGAAGGGCTTTCATTAAGGTCTTTCTACTGCACTCTACTGGCTGGGTAGTTCTTCGCTTTCTAGCGAAGACTTTCATTGAGGCGTGGACCACTTCAAGGTCAAGACGGACCGTTACCCCGGATTTCCCTACCTTTTCGTAGGGACTTTCATTGAGGTCTGGACACCTCGGGTAGTAAGATGATGCGAGATTGGGGAATTCCCTTCCTTCTTGGAAGGGCTTTCATTGAGGCTTGATGACCGGAGTCCAATCAGCTTCCACAGCAACATTTCCCTTCCTTTTCGGAAGGGCTTTCATTGAGGCAGCTGCGGATGCGCAGCTCTGGGTGCTGGTCTGCAAGCATTTCCCTTCCTTTTTGGAGAGGCTTTCATTGAGGCTGGATGCGGTGCTGGCTCTTCTGCAGCGTTTGGAATTTCTCTGCTTTTTCGTAGGGACTTTCATTGAGGCCCCCAAGTGTTGCCGGTACGCGAGGCGGGGTGCAATTTCCCCTCCTTTCCGGAGGGACTTTCATTGAGGCGCGTCAAAAAACGAGTTCGCACCATTAGCGACCAGAATTTCCCTTCCTTTTTGGAAGGGCTTTCATTGAGGCCCGGGAAGGCCCAGAATAAACGCTGATGGATTATTGAATTTCTCCATTTCTCAATGGAGACTTTCATCCAGGCCTGCCGGAGCCCGTCGCACGCGCAAGGTTCTGCCAATTTCCCTATAGTTTTGTAGGGACTTTCATTGAGGCAACCGCTTCCGCACTCTGGCAGATGAGCGCCTGACTATTTCTCCATTTTCCAATGGAGACTTTCATTGAGGCTCGCGAATGATGCTGGTATGGATGTCCCAGATTGATTTCTCTTCCTTTTGGAAAGGGCTTTCTTTAAGATGCCCGCGTATCTACTGCAGACCAGAATCCCGCCCGACATTTTCCTACTTTTTGGAGGGACTTTCATCGAGGCATGAGGTGTGACCGTCTGACCGCCGTCATTTTTCGCGCATTTCTTTGTTTTCTAGCGGAGACTTTCATTGAGGCACGGGCTTCACTCACATTTTTGTTGCGGAGCCGAATATTTCCCTTCCTTTTGGGAAGGGCTTTCATTGAGGCTTGACCGAAACGTTCGTCCCGAATCCCGAAAAGATATTTCCCTTCCTTTTGGGAAGGGCTTTCATTGAGGTTCGACTGGCCCCGGCTATATGCCTGGTGGCTCCACAAATTTCCCTTCCTTATTGGAGGGGCTTTCATTGAGGCCTGATCTTGGCAGCAGTCACTGACCCGGTAGCGCATTTCCCTACAGTTTTGTAGGGACCTTCATTGAGGCGGGCGGCTCATCCCGGCTTGCGCGGGCAACACCTCAACCTTTCCTTTTTTGGAGGGGCTTTCCCTAACCTTTCTCTGCTCCGTTCGTGGACCCATCACAGTCCAGGAACGGAGCTTTTCCTTTTTCGCAGCGCAGGAAGCAACCAGGCTAAAACACCAGCCGCAAACCCCACCCGCCAGCTGCTACCCGCCTCATCCACACCTCCAAGCAGAAAACTCAACACGCCGACCCTGCGTCATAAACTCGCTGATAAGCCAAAACACCACACCGTGGTGCTACCCTCAAAACCAAGCAGTCAAAGCTGACTGCCCACCATATTCGCTCACACCAAGGAGACACCGATGTCTACCCCTTACAGTGCAGGCGACGAACTTCCTATCTCACTCGTCATGCACACCGTGTACTGCCCCCGCCGCGCATGGATTGAATCCAACGGTGAAAAGACCGACACCTCACAAATGCAAGAAGGGCAATCCGCCCACAAACGAGTCGACGACCCCAAAACATCCCGCGGCACGCAACAGCGCGCAGTCACGATCTCATCAACACGTCTCGGGCTCACCGGACGGTGCGACGCTATCGAACCCCAAGAAGACGGTTCTACCCGCATCATCGAATACAAAGCAACACCCGTACGCCGCAACGCCTCCGTCACACCAGCCCACAGGGTGCAGCTCGCCCTCCAAAAAATCTGCCTCGAAGAAGCTGGCGAAACCGTCAGTGAATGCGCGGTGCACTTCACCAACCACAACAAAACCGTGCCCGTCGACATCTCAGATGAAGACACCCGCACCGCAGAAGAATACGTACACACCACCCGCGCACTCATCGACAACCCGACAGCACCGCAACCCCTCGAAGACTCACCCCGCTGCAGCTGGTGCTCCCATATCTCCGTGTGTCTACCCGACGAATCCCACGGAAAAGAAAACATTACGCGCGTCGTCGCCAGCAACCCCGACAGCCAAGTAGCACACCTCACCACGCAAGGATCAAGAGCGACCGTCCAGCAAGGACGCCTCATCGTGCAACACCGCGGTGAAACAATCAGCAGCGTACCCCTCGAACGCGTGCACAGCCTCGTGGTCCACGGAAACATTGACGTTTCCTCCGCGCTTCTACGAGAACTCATGTGGCGCAACTGCACCATCATCTGGTGCTCCAGCACCGGCCGAGTCTACGGCTGGTCGCAACCCGGTACCGGACCGAATGGGCTGGCCCGCGTGCAACAGCATGTCCTCTCAGCGCAGGGGCACCTGCCCATAGCGAGCGCCATGATTGCCAGCAAAATCTCAAACCAAGCGACCCTGCTGCGCCGTAACGGCCACGCCGCAGACGTATGCCGCACCATGCGAGACATCCAGAAGCACACGCCGCAGGCTACCTCAATCCCGGAACTACTCGGCATCGAAGGTGAAGCCGCCTCGCTCTACTTCGGCAACTTCGCAACCATGCTCAAAGAAGACGCACTCGCCGAACTCGGCTGGACCTGGGCCGGGCGGCAGGGGAGAGGCGCCAACGACCCCATCAACATTCTGCTGAACTACGCCTACGGGATGCTCAGCTCAGAATGTATTCGCGCCATCCTCACCTGCGGGCTCGACCCGCACGCCGGGTTCCTGCACAGCAGCTCACGGAACAAGCCTGCGCTCGCGCTTGACCTCATGGAAGAGTTCCGTGCAGTCATCGCGGATTCTGTGGTGGTTTCTCTTATTAATAGGAAGCAGGTCAAGGCGGCGCACTTCACCACGGTTGGCGGAAGCTACCGGCTCACACCCGAAGGACGGAAAACCGTCATCGCCGCTTTCGAGAAGCGTATGGCCACGGAGATTACCCACCCCACCTACGGGTACTCGGTGACGTGGCGCCGCGCTGTTGAGGTGCAGGCCCGCATGCTCCTGGGCGTAATCAACGGAACCACCCGCGAGTACACGGGGGTGACCGTACGATAATGCGTGACGACGCCCGACGAACACTCATCGCTTACGACGTGCCCAGCGACCGGCGGCGAACCAAACTGGCCAAGCTCATTCTCAGTTATGGGGACCGTATTCAGTACAGCGTCTTCATTGTGGATGCGGCCCCCGCCAAGGTGCGACGAATCAAAGACGAAGTTCAGGAAATCATCGATCCGGACGAGGACTCAGTACTCTTCTGCGACCTGGGGCTGCTGGCCCGGCTTGATGAGCCGACTTTCAGTTACATCGGCCGGGCGCGCGAGGTGACCGAATCGGATGCGCTCATTCTATAGGCCAGGGGAGGGGCGGTGACGAATCTGGTTGCGGACTGGTTGGGAGGTGCGGATAATGACCTTTGGAGGCTTTCGTCTGCAGACACTAAATTTCTCTGCCTTCGAGTGGGGCCTTCATTGAGGCATCAGCGCCGCAACCTTAATGGGCTTGATGGTCTTTGATTTCTCCACCTTCGGGTGGGGACTTTCATTGAGGCCGCAAGGTCAACAGCAGGGACACGTTCTGGTGTGCCCAGATTTCCCCGCCTTCGGGTGGGGACTTTCATTGAGGGGTTCAGGGCAGCTTTGACGGGCACCCGGTCACCTACATTTCCCCGCTTTCGGGTGGGGACTTTCTTTGAGGTGGGCATGGGGGCAGCCCGAATGACCCCGCAGGCGGCAAATTTCCTCCCCCTCGGGTGGGGACTTTCATTGAGGTAGCACTGATGTTGTGTCGCTTCGTTCGCCGGCTGATTATTTCCCCGCCTTCGGGTGGGGACTTTCATTGAGGCACAGGCGGTGCCGGTGTGCTTGAACGATCTGCTCTCTGATTTCTTCGCCTTCGGGTGGGGACTTTCATTGAGGCGACCGCGTCGTGTCCCATTGGCCGGTGCCGCATGGCATTTCCCTGCCTTCGGGCGGGGACTTTCATTGAGGCGCAATGGCCAAGACCGATTGGCTTCTGGAGCGTCGCGATTTCCCTGCCTTCGGGCGGGGACTTTCATTGAGGCATTAAGTCCGCCCGTGAAATCGCCGCCGTCGACCCGCATTTCCCCGCCTTCGGGCGGGGACTTTCATTGAGGCGGAACCGGAAGAAACCACCGCCGAGCGTGCCGCTGACATTTCCCCGCCTTCGGGCGGGGACTTTCATTGAGGCTTTGGTGGAGCGCGGGCCTATTTCTCGCCCTGGCGCGAAATTTCCCCGCCTTCGGGCGGGGACTTTCATTGAGGCAGGGACTAGCGGTTTTAGGGGTGGCTGCAGAGGGTCATTTCCCCGCCTTCGGGCGGGGACTTTCATTGAGGCAAAAACTTTAAGCCTATGCACCTTGGGCTTACCCCGATTTCCCTGCCTTCGGGTGGGGACTTTCATTGAGAGGGGTAGGTGGCGCCGCCAGCTTATTTCTCCACCTTTGGATGACGATGCTGCGGTAGACACAGATACTGCGTGATGTACACTTTGGATACGTAATCTGCGAGAATCTCGTGCCATAGCAGTTTCTACTACGCCATAACATGCTAGTTTTAGCTAGCTATTTCTTCATCTCCGGGTGGGGACTTTCATTGAGGCAATGTATTCCTAAAATATATTTCCTATCATTATCCGATTTCTCCACCATGGGTGGGGTTTTCGTTATGGTTCTGAACGCGAATTGGGAAGTCTCACGCGGGTTACGTAGCCCCGTTCTGGAAACCAGATTGGTTTCTAGACCGGGGCGCTTCGTCTTTAAAACATGAAGATGGGCTAGGCGCGGCACACACTGTAGATTCCTCTTGCTCGCTATCTGAGTCTGAAATGACCAAATCGGATGCGCGTAATCTGTAACAGCGCTATGGTGAAGTCATGAGCCGAGAAGAGAGCCGATTGCGTCGTAGAGGAGAGGTAGGGATAATGGAGGAACAGCTGATATTCCAGAGGCTTCTCGTGCTTCTTTCCTGAGCAAATCTCTACCGTGCTGTATAGCCCGAGCTTTCATTGAGGGATTAAAATTTTTTGGGAAGCCTTTATTGCTGTTATCTTCTCCTGCGATGGAAATCGCCGGAGCTTTCTCTAAAAATTTGACC
>ERZ1674297.345-NODE-348-length-12277-cov-5.070365_pt1 | contig 12277 bp, 10 predicted proteins | sample MGYA00581112_ERZ1674297 | MGnify/ENA primary metagenome ERZ1674297 (study PRJEB41354, sample SAMEA4873322) | human saliva metagenome | biome: human-associated habitat [ENVO:00009003]; feature: mouth environment [ENVO:08000002]; material: saliva material...
GTTGAGATTGTTATTTGTGAAATTGCTGTGTTTGAAATGAAAGATGATGCATCAGAAAAAGAAAATCGATCGATGAAAATTGTGCTTCTGCGGTTTGAATTCTGTGCATGCCGTAATTTTTTCCATTGATTATTAGGGTTTTGTCTGATGCGCGCAGCGGGGTGCCGCAGAGAGGCCGAGTGTGAATTTTTACCTGTTGTTTTATCTGAATCGTCGTGCTTTGCGTATCGTAAATTTGTGGGAGCCAAAAAAACTAACTATTTTTGCACAGCCTTTCGTATGCACGAGCGACGCGCGCGAGTGATGTCGTCGTTCGCAGATTGTCTTGTTTTGTCGAGACAGTCGATAACGAGCAATAATTTTATCTCACTATATGGACATTTACAAGATCAAAAAGGGATTGCGCCTGCGATTGGCCGGTGAAGCGCACCGGTCTACGCGAGAAGTAGCCCCTTCGACTGAGTATGCCGTGCGACCGGCCGACTTCGGCGGGATGACTCCCAAGGTGTTGGTCAAGGTTGGTGATGCTGTACTCGTCGGTACCCCGTTGTTTGTCGACAAGGCGACGGAACAGGTGAAAGTTGTTTCGCCTGTGAGCGGCACCATCACCGCGGTAGAGCGCGGCGAACGCCGTAAGCTCTTGAGTATTCGCATTCAGCCCGATAGTGTACAGGTAGCAAAGGACTTTGAACTGCCTGTCAACGACGGAGAAGCTGTTGTGCGTCTGCTGCTGGAGAGCGGCCTTTTCGCCTATCTTCGTCAGCGTCCCTACGATGTGGTACCCACACCGGGCGTAGCACCTCGCGACATCTTCGTCAGTGCGTTCTCTTCCATGCCTTTGGCAGCCGATTTCACTTATGTCGCAGCCGGACAAGAGGTTGACTTCAAGGCCGGTATTGCCGCGTTGGCCAAAGTGGCACCGGTGCATGTCGGTGTCAACGACGAGCAACTCAACACTCCCCTGCTGCCCATCAGCGCACCGCAGGTCACTGTTGCCTGCTTCAGCGGTCCGAATCCTGCCGGCAATGTGGGGGTGCAGATCAACCGCGTGGCGCCTGTCAACAAGGGCGAGACGGTGTGGACCATGGCTCCCGAGGCTGTGATTTTCCTCGGCCGCTTGTTGCGCACCGGTAAGCTGGATTTCACGCGAACCATCGCCGTGGGCGGCAGCGAAATCGAAGCGCCGCAATATGCACGGGTGAAAGTCGGCGCGAAACTCTCGTCTATTCTCGAGGGGCAGCTGTTGCCTGCCGAACACCACGTGCGCATCATCAACGGTAATCCGCTGGTGGGCCAGAAAGCCACGATGGATGATTTCCTCGGTGCCCAAGTGACGGAAGTAACCGTCATTCCCGAAGGAGACGATGTGCACGAAGTGCTCGGTTGGATCCGTCCGCGTCTTGACAGCTTCTCGACGAGTCGCAGCTATTTCTCTTGGCTCAGCGGGAAAAAGCCTTATACCCTCGATTGCCGTGTGAAAGGCGGTGAACGCCACATGATTATGTCGGCAGAATACGAGAGTGTGTTCCCAATGGACATCTATCCTTCTTATTTGATCAAGGCTATTATCACGGGCGACATCGATCGTCAGGAAGCCTTGGGCATTTATGAAGTGGCACCTGAGGATTTTGCACCGGCAGAGTTCGTGTGCTCTTCAAAACTCGAGTTGCAACGCATCGTACGTGAGGGACTCGACTTGCTCCGCAAGGAAAATGCTTGAAACCATAAACGACAATGATACAAAAGTTTTTTGATAACGTCCGTCCGCATTTCGAGCCCGGCGGGAAGCTCCACGCTTTTCGCAGTGTGTTCGACGGATTCGAGACCTTTGCGGTAGTGCCCAACAAAACGTCGCGCGTCGGCGTGAGTGTGCACGATGCCATCGACTCGAAACGCATTATGAGTTTCGTGGTCATTGCCTTGATTCCCGCACTGCTGGTGGGTATGTACAACATCGGTTTCCAGAACTACAAGGCGGCCGGCCTCGATGGTTCGTTCTGGGCCTGCTTCTGCTATGGTCTGGCGGTGATGCTTCCCAAAATCGTGGTGAGCTACGTCGTGGGACTCGGGATCGAGTTTATTGTGGCACAGTGGAAGAACGAAGAGATCCAAGAAGGTTTTCTTGTGTCGGGCATGCTGATCCCGATGATCGTGCCCGTCGGTACGCCGTTGTGGATGCTTGCCGTGGCCGTGGCGTTCTCCGTGATCTTCGCCAAAGAAATTTACGGCGGCACGGGAATGAATATCTTCAACCCCGCACTCGTGACGCGTGCTTTCCTCTTTTTCGCTTGGCCGACCAAGATGAGCGGAGACGCCGTGTGGGTGAGTACTGAAAAAGTGCTGGGCATGGGCAATCAGTTGCCCGATGGTTTCACCTCCGCCACTGCTTTGGGACAAGCCGGTGCGAATCACGCCGTGACAATGCCCGTTTGGGACATGTTCACCGGATTGATGCCCGGTTCTATCGGTGAGACTTCGTTCATCGCCATCATGTTAGGCGCAGCTCTCCTGCTCTGGACACGCATTGCTTCGTGGCGCACGATGTTTAGTGTCTTTGCCGGTGGTGCTCTCGTGGCTTTGCTCTTCAAAGGCTTGGGTTCTGCAGACAGCGTTTCGGCACAGCTCGGTCTGGAACACCTGTTGCTCGGCGGTTTTGCCTTCGGTGCGGTGTTTATGGCCACTGATCCCGTGACTTCTGCGCGCACCGAGAAAGGACAATACGTGTATGGCTTCCTCATCGGCGCATTGGCCATCACGATTCGTGTCCTCAATCCCGGATACCCCGAAGGCATGATGCTCGCCATCCTATTCATGAACATGTTTGCCCCGCTCATCGACTATGTGTTCGTGCAGCGCAACATCAACAAGCGCTTGCGTCGCGTCAAACAACAATAAAGCGAACCAGACAATGAAACTCAATACTAACAGCAACGTTTATACGCTTGTCTATGCTTCGGTGCTGGTGATTTTCGCCGCATTCTTGCTGGCCTTCGTGGCTTCAGCGCTCAAAAGCAAACAAGACGAGAATGTAGCCAACGATAAGCGCGGACAAATTCTTGCGGCACTCAATATCCGCAACACGCCCGATGTGGTGGCGGCCTACCAGAAAAACATTGTGAGTGCACCTGTTCTCAATGTAAAAGGGGAAGTTGTGGACACGGCCGGCGGTTTTGATGTCGATTCGAAGGACATCACGGCCAAAGAAGATGCGAAGAAGCGCTTGCCCCTCTACGTGGCAAAGGTGAACAACGACACGATTTACGTCGTTCCTCTCTTCGGTCGCGGCTTGTGGGGCGGCATTTCGGGTTATCTGGCCCTGAAAAAGGATTTCAACACGGTCTATGGCGCCTACTTCACCCACGAGAGTGAAACGGCCGGCCTCGGAGCGCGCATCGTGGAGGAAGACTTCCAGCGGAAATTCATCGGCAAGAAAGTCTTCACCGACGATTCTTTCAATAAGGTTGCGCTTGCACTGAGCAAAAAGATCGAAGATCCCGAACATCAAGTGGATGCGATCACGGGCGCCACGCTGACGAGCAACGGAGTGACCGGCATGTTTGCCACGAGTCTCGAACCTTACAAGCTTTACTTCTCAGCCCATCATCAATAATATAAAGACGACAACACTATGAGTCTTTTCTCAAAACGAAACAAGGAGGTTCTCACCGGCCCCTTGAACCTCGACAACCCCATTGTGGGGCAGGTGCTCGGCATCTGTTCGGCCTTGGCTGTGACTTCGCAGTTGAAACCGGCTATCGTGATGGGACTTTCGGTCACGGTGATCACGGCTTTTTCCAATGTGATCATTTCGTTGATCAGAAACACCATTCCTTCGCGTATTCGCATCATTGTTCAGCTTGTCGTCGTGGCGGCGCTCGTCACAGTGGTGAGCCAAATCCTCAAAGCCTACGCATATGATGTGAGTGTTCAGCTTTCTGTCTACGTGGGATTGATTATTACGAACTGTATTCTCATGGGACGTCTCGAAGCGTTCGCCATGATGAACGGACCGTGGGAGTCTTTCCTCGATGGCATCGGCAATGGACTGGGCTATGCCTGGATTTTGGTCGTTGTAGGCTTCGTGCGCGAACTCCTGGGCTCCGGCTCTCTTTTCGGAATGCCCATCCCCGGACTGGAAAACAATGCGTTTTTCCACAATGGTATGATGACGATGCCGGCTATGGCGCTGATCATCTGCGGTTGCGTGGTGTGGGCGCATCGTGCCATCAATGATCGACGGAAACAATGAGAACGTTTCCCGAACAAATCGACAACTGACAATTAGATATGGAACATCTGCTAAGTCTTTTCGTCCGCTCTATTTTTGTGGACAACATGATATTTGCGTTCTTCCTCGGTATGTGCTCATATTTGGCCGTATCGAAGAACGTGAAAACGGCGCTCGGACTTGGAGTGGCGGTCACTTTCGTACTTGTGGTGACCGTTCCGATCGACTATCTCCTGCAAGTCTATGTGTTGAACCCCGATTGCATTGTGAAAGGTGTGGATCTGAGCTTCCTCTCATTCATTCTTTTCATCGCGGTGATCGCAGGTATCACGCAATTGGTGGAGATGGCGGTCGAACGCTTCTCGCCTTCACTCTATGCCGCACTGGGTATTTTCCTTCCCCTCATTGCTGTGAACTGCGCCATCATGGGTGCGTCGCTCTTTATGCAGCAGCGCATTCTAATGGATCCCGCAACGAGCACGCAGGCCATCGGAAGCGTGTGGGATGCCCTCGTGTATGCACTGGGTTCTGGGCTTGGTTGGCTCTTGTCCATTGTGGCACTTGCTGCAATTCGCGAGAAAATGGCCTATACCAACGTGCCCAAGCCGCTTCAAGGCCTCGGCATCACGTTTATCACCGTGGGGTTGATGGCAATGGCCTTTATGTGTTTCTCCGGTCTTAAAATTTAATCGGAATTTTCCACCACTACCCTATGGATACAACTCTTATAATAACAAGTATTGGTGTCTTCTTTGCCATCATCATCGTGTTGGTGGTAATTTTGCTCATCGCGAAATACTATCTTTCCCCTTCCGGTAAGGTCAAAATTACGATCAACGGTAAGGATACCCTCGAGGTGGAGCAAGGCGGCAGCCTGCTCACCACACTTTCTGAGAACGGTGTGTATTTGCCCTCCGCATGCGGCGGTAAAGGTTCGTGCGGTCAGTGCAAATGCCAGATCGTTGAAGGTGGAGGAGAGATTCTCGACTCTGAAAAGGGACATTTCACGCGCAAAGAAATCAAGGACAATTGGCGCCTGGGCTGCCAAGCGAAAGTAAAGGGCGACCTTGCCATCAAAGTCCCCGAAAGCGTTATGGGCGTCAAGGAATGGGAGTGCACCGTGATCGGCAACCGCAACGTGGCAACGTTCATCAAAGAGTTCAAAGTGCAGCTGCCTCCGGGAGAACACATGGACTTTGAGCCGGGATCCTATGCACAAATCCAGATTCCTGCTTTCTCGATGGACTACGACAAGGACATCGATAAGAGCCTGATCGGTGATTTGTATCTCCCCGCCTGGGAAAAGTTCGGCCTCTTGGGACTCAAGTGTGTAAACACCGAACCCACGATCCGTGCCTACTCCATGGCCAACTATCCCGACGAAGGAGATATTATCACACTTACCGTGCGCATCGCGACACCTCCCTTCAAACCGAAAGAACAGGGCCCCGGATTTCAGGATGTCATGCCCGGTATCGCTTCTTCCTACATCTTTAGTTTGAAGCCCGGCGACAAAGTGAAGATGAGTGGTCCTTACGGTGAGTTCCACCCGCACTACGATTCGAAACGTGAAATGATTTGGGTCGGCGGTGGTGCCGGTATGGCTCCGCTTCGTGCGCAAATCATGCACTTGCTCAAGACGAAAAACGTGCGTGATCGCGAAATGCACTATTTCTACGGCGCGCGTGCCATCGATGAGGTCTTCTTCCTCGAAGATTTCCTCCAGCTCGAGAAGGATTTCCCCAACTTCCATTTCCACCTCGCGCTCGACCGTCCCGATCCCAAGGCCGATGCCATGGGCGTGAAGTACACTCCCGGGTTCATTGCTCCCGTGATGGGCGATACTTATCTCAAAGCGCATGAAGCGCCCGAGGATATTGAGTATTACCTCTGCGGACCTCCCATGATGTCCAAGACGGTGCTCGATCTGCTTGATTCGCTCGGTGTGGAGCGAGATATGATTTCGTTCGATGATTTCGGCGGGTGATCAATTCCGCAAACCTTATTCCCTCTCTTGCTTCGGCGAGAGAGGGATTTTTTCTGGGGGAAATCGTCTCAAAGTTGGAGGATTTTGAGGAAAATCCCCCAAGAAAATGCGTTTAGTTGGGGGAAATGCGCATTAGAACTCAAAAAAACGCCCCGATTTCTTGCCGGTTCAAGAAAAAGTAGTACCTTTGCACTCGTAAACAAGACACGGTACCATGGCCGAGCGGTTAGGCACAGGTCTGCAAAACCTGCTACAGCAGTTCGAATCTGCTTGGTACCTCTTCAAAAGAAGGAGCGGCTCAATGAGTCGCTCCTTTTGTTTTATCATATTGCATCACCCTTTCATCGTTCGCTTCATGGAAGATAAAGAAAGCAATGGATTCACGGAGGACAACAAGAGGACTGACTCACTTGTCTCCGGCGACCCAAAGAAAGATCCCTCCACCAATGATCAAACTGCCGAACACCTTGTACTGCGTACTGAGGGGTTGGTGAAACGTTACGGCAAACGTACCGTTGTGAACGACGTGTCGTTTGAGGTACATCAGGGAGAAATCGTTGGCTTGCTCGGCCCCAATGGTGCGGGCAAGACGACTTCTTTTTATATGACCACCGGCTTGGTCGTCCCCAACGGAGGCCACATTTATTTGGGCGAGAAGGACATCACGAAGGCCCCCGTGTATCGTCGTGCAAAGGCCGGAATCGGCTATCTTGCCCAGGAGGCTTCTGTTTTTCGCAAGATGAGTGTTGAGGATAATATCCTTTCCGTACTTGAAATGACCGGCAAGAGCCGGGAAGAGCAGCGGGAGAACCTCGAATCATTGATTGCAGAATTCCGTTTGCAGAAGGTACGCAAGAATCTCGGCGACCAACTTTCCGGTGGAGAGCGGCGTCGTACCGAGATTGCGCGCTGTTTGGCCATCGATCCCAAGTTTATCATGCTCGACGAACCCTTTGCCGGGGTCGATCCCATCGCGGTTGAAGACATTCAGTACATTGTTTGGAAGCTCAAGGACCGCAACATTGGCATCTTGATCACCGACCATAATGTTGAAGAGACCCTTTCCATCACAGATCGCGCCTATTTGCTTTTCGAGGGCCGCATCTTATTCCACGGGACGCCGGAGGAATTGGCGGAAAACGAAGTCGTACGCGATCGCTATCTCACCCACTCTTTCGTATTGCGCCGCAAGGACTTTGCTGCGTTGGCCGTGAAGCGTGGAACAAACTCCTGACCTTTGATAAAATCTGCGTCCCGCCGGTTCGACGGTACGTGGATTTTGTGTTTAGCCCCCCGGCAGAAAAAGCAATGCTGCTTCTGTCGATTCATAGATTTCTATTTCATGAAACATTTTCTCCCCTTTTTGTTCTTAGGCCTTAGCGGTCTTCAAGTTACGGCTGAGGTAGCGGCAAAACAACCCCATTCGAAGCCTGCAACTACCGTCGACACGGTGAAAGTGTCCGCAGCTGAGCTCACCGGAAGCTTTCCGTTGCGTCGTCCTTTCGCAACAGACAGTGTGAATCTCTCCGATCGTCCGTTTGATCCCGCAGAGGTGCTGGAAAACAATGCTTTGATAGCCAAGCGGCGCGGACAGAAAAGTTTACGTCACCTCACCACCGGTAGTGCAATCGACAGTAATGCCGTGAGTGTTGTGCGATTCACTGTAGATGCCGCCCGCTGGCGTACAGCACGTTTGCAGACGCCGCATCTCAAGCGCTATGACACCTATCTCAATGGCGTGAAAGTAACGGACGGCAACCTACATTTTTTGCCCGGTCGCAGCGAAGTGACGCTTATGGTCTATACAGATAAGGCTGCCCGCGACACTTTTAACGTGGCTCTCGTTGGAGATTCGCTTTCGGTCCTTCGAGTGAATGAAACGGGCAAACGAAAATTCGCTTTCGACGACATGTTGCACGGTAAGCGGTATTACGATGTGGCCATTTCCCCCAGTGGGCGCTACGTCTTGACGCATTACACCGATACGCGCCGCGATGGTGCGACAACTTATTCGTCTGTACTCACCGATCTCAAGGACGGGCGCACGTTACTCCGCACGGCCGATTATTTTCATGGATCGTGGATGCCGAAAACCGACCGGCTTTACTTCAAGCGTAGCACAGATGCCGGGAAAGACCTGGTTGTGCTGGATCCTGCTACCATGAACGAGCAAACCCTCGCCCACCGCGTGCCGGATGGAGGACTCACTTTGTCGCCGACAGGCCAATTTGCCATCGTCACCGCCAATGAATCGGGCCCAAGCACCCAAGGGCCGCTCAAACAGTTGTTTGCACCCGACGATCGCCAGCCCGGTTGGAGAGACCGCAGTGCACTATATCTGGTAGACTTTGCCAGTGGTTTCTCGCAAAGACTCACATTTGGACGCGAAAGTGTCCATCTCAACGACATTTCCCCCGACGGTAAGCGCTTGCTGCTTTCGCGCAATCATCACGATCTCACGCAACATCCGTTTGACCACACCGACATCTACGAGATGCATCTCGACAACGGGCGCGTCGATACGTTGCTTACGAATCAACCGTGGTTGGATGAGGGCGTATATAGCCCCGATGGCAAGCAACTCCTGTTCAAAGGCAGCGCTTCTGCCTTCGGAGGCATCGGAAGTGCTCTGCCCAAAGATGAAGTCGCGCAGAGTTTCGACAAACGACTGTATCTGTACAATCCCTCCACGAAGGTAGCCACTGCACTGCTCAAGGATTTTGCTCCCTCCGTGGGAGAGTATGAATGGAACGCCGGCGACGACAAAATCTACATGCGTTGTACCGACGGCTACGACGAAACCCTCTGGCGTTTAGATCCCCGCACCGGCAAACGTTTCCGTTTCGAACTTCCCACTACTGTCGTGCAGCGTTTCACTTTGTCTGAAGGACGCGTGCCCCGCGTTGTGTTTTTCGGACAAACCGGAACCACTTCTCGCAACGCCTACGTGGCAGATCTCACTTCTTCGCGCCCCAAGTGCAACCCCTTCGGCGAGGTTTCATTCGCCAAAGCCTTGGGCGACGTGCAAGTGGCCTCGTGTACGCCGTGGAGCTACCGGAGATCGGATCGTGACACGGTGCCCGGTTTCTATTTCCTCCCGGCCGACTTCGATGCCACGAAGAAATATCCGATGCTGGTCTACTATTATGGAGGTTGTGTTCCCACGACAAGAGAGTTAGAGTTCCATTATCCGCTCTCCGTCTTGGCCAACATGGGCTATGTAGTGCTCGCACTTGAACCCTCCGGTGCCATTGGTTACGGTGAAGAATTCGCAGCGCGCCACATCAACACATGGGGTAAACGTTCGGCCGACGACATCATTGAGGCCACAAAGGCCTTCATGGATGCACATCCCTACGTAGACCGTAAGAAAGTGGGTTGCATGGGTGCCAGCTACGGCGGATTCATGACCGAATATCTCCAAACACGCACCGATCTGTTTGCGGCTGCCATCAGCCATGCCGGCATTTCCAACATCGCCTCCTACTGGGGTGGAGGTTATTGGGGGCACACTTACGGTGAAACTGCCCAATATGGGTCGTATCCCTGGAACAATCCCGAGCTTTATGTGAAGCAATCGGCCTTGTTCAATGCCGACAAAATTCACACACCGTTGCTACTTCTGCACGGAACGGCAGATACCAACGTGCCCACCAACGAGAGTCAGCAATTGTTCACCGCCTTGCGCATCTTGGGACGCCCCGTTTCCTACATTCAGATCGAGGGCGCCAATCACGTTGTGACCGACTATGGCCAGCGGGTCAAGTGGCAACAAACCATTATGGCGTGGTTTGCAAAGTATCTGCAAGGAGATGCAGCGTGGTGGAAGGGACTGGGCTTTAAAGATTAACCCATTTCAAATGGGTAATTCTGCCTTATTTGATTGAAAGAACGAAGAAAGCGGGGTAAATAGCCCCCGCTTTCTTTGTCTGTTTTCGTGATTCGCCGTAACTTTGTCGAGTCGTTTAGTAATATCTGATGAAAATAAATTTTCTCCTTTTCGCCCTGTTTGTGGGGTTGTTGTGTACCGTTGGCTGTAAAAGCCGAACGGAGTCACCCGCCATCGTCACCGAACAACGCGTAGATTCCGTGAAAAGTGACAGTGTGGCCACTGATTCAACGTCGACTGCGGCCGAGACACCGATTCCCAAGAAAGCAGATGAGTATTTCGATGACTTTGCCTTCGCTTTCATGAAGAAACCGCGTTTTCAGCGTTCGCGCATCGTTTTCCCGCTGGAACATATTGTGGATGGAAAGCGTTCCGAAATTCAGAAGTCGGCGTGGAAATACGATCGCATGTATTCCGCGAGAGAAACCTACACTTTGATTTTCGACAGTCCCAAGGGAGCCGGCATGGCCAAGGACACCAGTGTGACTCGAGTTGTGGTGGAAGAATTGGATCTTTCGCGACAGCGCATTAAAAGCTATCTCTTTTTGCGCGAAAATTCGGAATGGCGCCTGACGCGTCTCAGTGAAGAAAAAATGGAACGCAGTGCCAACAGTGATTTCTACGCTTTCTACCAGCGTTTCTCCACCGATCCGGCTTATCAGCGCGAGCACATCGCCTCGCAACTGGCTTTCTCTACTTTCGATGAGGACAACTTTAAGCGCATGGAAGGCTTTATTTCGGCTTCACAGTGGCCGGATTTTGCCCCCGAATTGCCCAAAAATAAGTTGACCAATGTACTTTACGGACAGACCTTCAACAATTCGAATCTTCGCTTGCTGTCCATTTCATCGCTTTCCAGCGGACTGACGAGCACACTTACCTTCCGCCGACGTAATGGTAAGTGGAAGTTGACGCGACTCGACAACTAAAGACCTGATCAAGCGGTTGCCGGACGGAGTGCTCGGAATTTCTCATGAGCTATTGGGGAATGGTCCCCTTACGGCAGGCGCGAACAAACCGGAATGTCCACCATAAACGATAGACGACTATGCCCTACTCTCTTCTTCACCACAACACATTCGGAATAGAAGCCTCGTGCAAGCAATTTGTTGAGTATGCTTCAGTGCAGCAGCTCAAAGAAGCGATTGCACACCTCGGAGAGGCAGCATGGATGCACATCGGTGCGGGTAGTAATTTGCTCTTTGTCCATGATTTTGACGGGGTGATCTTCCACAGTAAGATCGTGGGCAAGGAAGTTCTGGCCGAGACAGCCGACGAACTGCTCTTGCGTGTCGGTGCGGGAGAGGTTTTCGACACGCTGGTGGCCTATTGTATCGAACGAGGCTACCATGGGCTGGAAAACCTCTCCCTCATTCCCGGTGAGGTCGGCGCAGGCGCTGTGCAAAACGTCGGTGCCTACGGTGTAGAAGCCGGCGATTGCATTGAGCGCGTGGAAACGGTGGAAGTGGCGAGCGGTAAAGAGCGCGTATTCTCGCACGATGAATGTCAATATGCTTATCGTAGCAGCTTTTTCAAGCACGAAGGTGCACATCGCTTTGCGGTAACTCATGTGGTGTTTCGGTTGCGCAAGCATTTCACCCCGGTTCTGACGCACAAAGCAGTGACTCGTGCGTTGGAGGCCATGGGTGTTCGTTGCGCAGAGGAGGCGACCGCACAGCAAACGCGCGATGCCATCATCCAAGTGCGCCGTTCGAAGTTGCCCGATCCCGCGGAAGTGGGTAGCGCAGGCTCCTTCTTTATGAATCCGGTGGTGTCCACGGAGAAACTCACCGAACTGCTGAACCTCTATCCCGACATGCCGCACTATGATTTGCCCCAGGGGGCAAAAATCCCTGCAGCTTGGCTCATCGAGCAGTGCGGATGGAAAGGACGCCGCATGGGCGGTGCCGGTGTGCACGCTTTGCAGCCGCTTGTGCTCATCAATGTGGACCATGCCACGGGCGAAGAAGTGGCAAAATTGGCAGAAGCCATCCGCACCGACGTGGAAATGAAATTCGGAATCCTGATTTCACCAGAAGTGTTGTACATTTGACGAAGTAGGCTCGACGATTTATACGAAGTTCTACTTTTACTCTCTCATACTAAAAAGGAACGCCCTTTTCCGGGCGTTCCTTTTTTGCTTTGCGGCGGTGAAGCTTTCTTTTCTTCCTTT
>ERZ1674297.348-NODE-351-length-12202-cov-6.321561_pt1 | contig 12202 bp, 8 predicted proteins | sample MGYA00581112_ERZ1674297 | MGnify/ENA primary metagenome ERZ1674297 (study PRJEB41354, sample SAMEA4873322) | human saliva metagenome | biome: human-associated habitat [ENVO:00009003]; feature: mouth environment [ENVO:08000002]; material: saliva material...
CCACGTACGTAGATATTAGAGCCACGTACGTAGTCCAAACTTATCTGCCACTCGTTCGCAACTTTTATCCTTACGCGAAGCAATGAACTAATATAGGTCGTCGCAGTGACCTATATAGCTTCACTCAGCGACCAATATAGGTTTGCATCCGAACTACTATTGGTCTGACTGCAAACCACTATTGCTTATCCGTAGCCCCCCTTATTGCTTCACGGCACCTCCTTGGGTAAGAGTGATCCGTACCCCTTCGGTTGGTAAGCTGTGTGTATCACTAATTAGCTGCTCTTAGGTACGGTTGTATTGGAGATATTGTGCTTCACTTGCTCTCTGAAAAATAATTCATACCTTTCTCAAGCAAAAGGACATACGCTGTCCTCTGAAACTTCAAACGAGCCCGTGGATCAGCTGGTCTCGAGCTACCAACGAAGTGTACCATTGTCTAACTCTAAATAGTAACTATTATGCGTACTTACTTATCTGGTATCATACTCTTCCTCTTGGCATGCGTGTCATGTACCGAGAAGGAGCTTCCTATCCCCACAACTCAGGATCTGTCTGGTACGATCTGGGAGTCAGAATTCAAGGTTGATACGGAGGATGGGAAAGTCCCAGCGAAGTTGACTTTCTACTTTAACTCTGAGGATGAGGTGAGAGTTTATTTAGTTGGACCTAGGTTTACTCGTAATAATATGAGGGGGGAGTACTCACTGAATAAGAATATTCTAAAGCATACAGTATGGGTACTATCCCCTGATGGCATCATAACTGAGGAGGTAAAGTCTACGTGGATCATAAGGAAGAGGACAGAGAAGACTATGGTCTGGGATCCTACTCCTCAAGGGGTTGATTTTAGGGACTATATTTATTTGCGTGGAGCAGTGATAAAAGAACCGATAACGCTCTATAAGAAGTCTTAGCAAAGTGACTGGCTTTCCACCCCGATGGAGAGCCAGTTGCTTTATATAAAAGGGGCAAGATTGTGAATTATTAGCTATCTTCGCAACCTATATAGGACCACATTATAGATCATAGTTATTAGACGATGCAAACAGTAGTCAGCGGGATCCGTCCCACAGGTAATCTTCACTTAGGTAACTACTTCGGTGCTGTACGTGCCTTCACACAGATGCAGAATGAGTATAACTGCTATTTCTTCATCGCTGACTGGCATTCGCTGACGACTCATCCGCATCCCGATGATATCATCCGTAGTACGAATACCATCCTCGCCGAATACCTGGCGTGTGGTATCGACCCCGAGAAGGCTACGATCTATGTGCAGAGCGACGTGCGTGAGGTGCTGGAGCTCTATCTCTACCTCAACATGAACGCTTACCTCGGTGAGCTGGAGCGTACGACCTCCTTCAAGGACAAGGCACGCCAGCAGCCCGACAACGTCAACGCTGGTCTGCTCACTTACCCCTCCCTCATGGCTGCCGACATCCTCATGCATAAGGCTGTCAAGGTACCCGTCGGTAAGGACCAGGAGCAGAATATGGAGATGGCGCGTAAGTTTGCCCGCCGCTTCAACACCATCTACGGCGTGGACTTCTTCACCGAGCCCCAGTCCTTCTCCCTCGGAGAGCGTGCACTGAAGGTCCCCGGCCTCGACGGCTCAGGGAAGATGGGTAAGAGCGAAGGCAATGCGATCTACCTCATCGACGATGAGAAGACCATCAGCAAGAAGGTCATGCGTGCCGTCACGGACGCTGGTCCTACGGAGCCTAACAGCGAGAAGCCCGAGCCTATACAGAACCTCTTCACGCTGATGGAGATCGTCTCCGCGCCTGAGGTCTACCAGCACTTCGACGGGCTCTACAACGACTGCGCTATCCGCTACGGCGATATGAAGAAGCAGCTCGCTGCCGATATCAACGCCTTCTGCGCGCCTATCCGTGAGCGCATCCTCGACATCCAGGGCGACAAGGAGCTCCTCTCTCGTGTGGCTCGCATCGGTGCTGAGAAGGCTCGTGAGTCCGCCTCGAAGACGATCGACGAGGTCCGTCACATCATCGGCTTCCGCCCCCGCTAAGCAAAATCATTCAATTTAGATAAGATACTCCCTATGGAATTAATCGGTAAAATCGTCCAGGTACTCCCCCTGCGCACGGGTACCAGCAAGGCTGGCAACCCCTGGCAAGTACAAGAATACATCCTCGAGACGCTCGGCACGCAGTACCCCCGCAAGGTCTGCTTCGAGCTCTTCGGCGACAATGTGAATAAGTTCCCTATGCAGGTGGGTCAGGAAGTGACGGTATCTATCGACGTAGAGAGCCGTGAGTTCAATGGCCGCTGGTACACGTCTGTCCGCGCTTGGAACGTAGTCCAGGGCATCCAGCTCCCCGGTGTAGCTGCTCCCGCTCCTGCTGCCTATAGCGCACCTCAGCCTCCCGCTGCTCCTGCCGCTCCTACGGCAGCCCCCGCTGCTCAGCCTGTAGCTCCCGCTGGTGCTGCAGATGACCTGCCCTTCTAAGCTACTTGCGGTAGACTACCGCCCGTAGACGCCAGACCCATTAGACGATCCCGTCGAGCCCTGTGCCCAAGAGTGAAGTCTAATGGGTCTGGTGGATATAGACACTTACCCCTCGCCCGAACCCCGCTACTTCATAGCCGATGCACCTCCTTCTCCTCGCTGTGGGCAAGACCGATAGCCGTGCGATCGAAGAGCTGACAAAGCTCTACGCCGATCGCCTCGGCCATTACCTGCCCTTCACTCTGCAGATCATCCCCGATATTCGTCGCTCCAGCAAGCTCACCCCCGAGCTGCAGAAGCAGATGGAGGGAGCAGAGATCCTGCGCCAGACCAGTACGTCGGATAGGGTAGTGCTCTTCGATGAGCGCGGGCGAGAGTTCTCGAGTACCGCCTTCGCCTCGTATATCGAGCGGGTGATGGTATCGGGTGCGCGCCGTCTGGTCTTCGTCATCGGAGGCCCCTACGGCTTCTCGGAGGAGGTCTATAAGCGGGCGGATGACCGCGTGTCGCTGAGTCAGATGACCTTCTCTCATCAGATGGTACGCCTCTTCGCTGTGGAGCAGCTCTATCGCGCCCAGACGATCCTAAGAGGCGAGCCTTATCACCACGAGTAGGGTAGTGCCTATGTCTTATCTCTACCCACATCACTAAGATTCTATTTCTCTCTATATGCGTATATGGGATCGGCTCCAGGCTTGGGTAAGCCGTGCTGACCAGCGATGCTACTACTGGATACTGACGCTGGCGCTCCTCCTGCCCAATGTCGTGCTCTCCGTCGTCATGCAGCAGCCTGCCGTAGGGCGTGTGCTGAATATCCTGCTGATGCTACCGGTGTATATGCTTCTCCTGCTCTCGGCGAAGCGTCCTGGACGTGTCTACTGGGGACTCTTCGTGTTGGTCTTGCTCCACGCCTTCCAGCTCGTACTCCTGACGATATTCAGTGGCTCTGTCGTCGCGGTGGATATGCTCCTGAATATCTTCACCTCGGAGCCTGATGAAGCGGGCGAACTCCTCTCCAACATCCTCTGGCCCATCCTCGCCAGCGGGGGCTTCTACGCCTTGACCTTCGTCGTGGCGACGCTCTCAGCGCGTAGCCGTGAGAGTCTCGCACCCCGCTTCCGTCGCCGTATGGCCCTCGTCTCTGCGCTCATCCTTCTCGTCGCCCTACCTATATATATAGGGGCGAAGAAGCGCTTCCCCTACGTGCATCTGCGTGCGGAGGTCTATCCGATGAGCGTCTTCCATAATATGTATCTGGCGACGACGAAGCTCTATGAGGTGCTGCACTACGACCGCACCAGCCAGGACTTCTGCTACAAGGCTACCTCCGAGCGTGCCAAGGATGAGCGTGAGATCTACGTCCTCATCCTCGGTGAGACGTCACGTGCGCACAGCTGGAGCCTCTACGGCTATCCCCGTGAGACGACCCCACACATCGATTCGCTCCACCGTGATGGTGGGCTTATCGCCTTCGCTGACGTCCTGACGCAGTCGAATACGACGTATAAGAGTATCCCCATCATCCTCTCGCCTGCCGATGCGTCTTCGGCGGAGAACCTGCCCCGTGTGCAGGGGATCCTCTCGGCCTTCCGTGAAGCGGGCTTCTATACCGCCTTCATCTCCAATCAGCCAGGGAACCACAGCTATGTGGACTTCTTCGCTATGCAGGGGGACGAGCATCACCCCATCCGTAAGGAGCTTCGCCGTGAGAAGCGCCGTCTCTACGATAGCGATATGATCCCCTATCTGCAGCGCCTTATGGCGAGCGAGCACCCAAAGCTCTTCGTCGTGCTACACACCTACGGCAGTCACTTCAGCTATCGTGACCGCTATCCGAAGGAGGATACCTTCTTCCCTGTGAAGGGGCACTACTCGGGATCGGAGGCCGACAGCCTTATCCTGCGCAATGCCTATGACAATGCCGTGCGCCAGACGGATAAGTTCGTCGACTCCGTCGTCCGCGTCCTCGAGGGTGGCGATCGTGCTGCTTCGATGGTCTATATCTCCGACCACGGGGAGGACGTCTATGACGATGAGCGCGAGCGCTTCCTCCACTCCTCGCCCGACGTCTCCTACTACCAGCTCCACGTACCCCTCCTCATCTGGGGCGACAAGCGCTGGCGAGATGCCCACCCACAGCTCTTCGCTCAGGGGCGCTCCAATAGTCGTGAAGCCGTCTCGTCGAACTCCGTCTTCCACACGCTCCTCGAGCTGGCAGGTATCCGCACACGCTATCGCCGTGATGACCTCTCGGTCGTCAGTTCGCGCTTCAAGGGCGGTGTGCGCTTCTACCTCAATGACCGCTACGAATGCGTGCCCATCGAGGCGCTGGAGCTTCCCGAGGAGGATATCCGCCTCTTCCGTGCAAAGGGACTGCACTTAGGCCCCCTGCCGAACGAGTAGACCCACACGCTACATATACTACTCCCCTGAGGAAGGTGCACTCTGCGTACCACCTCAGGGGGAAGTCCTTTTATATATGGGGTAAAGCGACCAGTACTACTTCGTCGGCTGACCAGTACTGGTCACTATTACCAACCAGTACTGCTTCGCGCGGTGACCAGTACTGCTTCCGTCAGCGACCAGTAGTGGTCGCTTTTTCGTCTCTGTGGAGTGGGGGAGTAGACGTCTATGGAGTGGGGTAGCGTAGCTGGTACTAAGACATAGCCTCCCGAGGAGAAGTGTGGAGCGAGAGTAGCACCTTGGTCGCGCGATTTGGGTAGGGTAGTGGTCGCTCTATCGCAGGTGTAAGCCACCGAGCTATAAGGAGTTGGATATCTTCCTTAGGGATTAGTTAAGTGTATTCATTTGTAAAGTTTTTAGTTATAGGCGATTACGCCATTGCTTTGCTAAAAGAATATCTATCTTTATAGACCTTTTATCACTAACACGATATAAGCCTATGAAACGAATGAAGACAGTCTGCAGCGTGCTCCTTGTGGGTCTTTCGCTGCCAGGACTCGCCTTAGAAAATGCCTATGCCACGCCGGTAGAGACCGCCATGACACAGACTCAGGATCGTAAGGTCGCCTTCACAGGGACCGTACAAGACTCCAAGGGCGAGGCAATCGTCGGTGCTACTATCCTGGTCAAAGGCCAGGCTAAGGGCAAGGGGACACTGACCGACCCCAAGGGACACTTTGTCCTAAGCGGACTCAAGGTAGGGTCCGAGCTCGTCATCTCCTGTGTGGGCTATAAGACCCAGACCGTCCGCTGGACGGGTACGCCCCTCACCATCACGCTCGAGGATGAGATGACCCAGCTCAGTGGTGTCGTCGTCACTGCACTCGGTATCCGCCGTGAAAAGAAAGCCCTCGGCTACGCTATGCAGGAGGTCAAGGGTGACCAGCTCATGGCTGTACGCGAGCCCAACATCACCAATGCACTCTCGGGTAAGGTATCTGGTATCCAGATCATCAAGGGCTCCAGCAGCCCCGGCTCCTCCTCGAAGATCGTACTGCGTGGTAATAGCTCACTCTCGGGCAGCAACCAGCCCCTCATCGTCGTCGACGGTGTGCCTATGGACAACACGACAGGTACTACTAACAATGACTTCTGGAATCCTGCAGCCGACATGGGTAACGGTCTCTCCGATATCAATGCCGAAGATATCGAGAGCATGACCGTACTGAAGGGTGCTTCGGCAGCTGCCCTCTACGGCTCGCGCGCTGGTAACGGGGTCATTCAGATCATCACCAAGAGCGGTCGTAAGAACAACGGCCTCGGTGTCACGATCTCTTCCTCAGTAGGTGTAGAGCGCCTCTTCATGGTGCCCAGACTGCAGAGCCAGTTCGGTCAAGGTACTGACGGCGCCTATAAGAACGACGTCTCCTCCAGCTGGGGGCCTCGCATCGAAGGGCAGGAGTACACGAAGTGGGACGGCACGAAGACCACCATGCAGGCCTACGACAACGTCGCCAGCTACTTCAAGTCTCCTGGGATCGACCTGACGGAGAACATCGCTTTCTCTCAGATGTACGACCGCACATCCATCTACTCCTCTCTGACACGTACCGACAATAAGAGCCACATCCCTGGCGCTTCGCTCGGCCGTACGAATATGACGCTGCGCGCCACGACGAAGTTTGGCCCCAGCGACCGCTGGAGCACTGATACGAAGGTCCAGTACATCCGCTCCTTCGTACAGAACCGTCCGCTTAATGGTGCTAATGCCTCCAATGCCTTCTATACTATGTACTCACTGCCCCGCAGTATGGACATTCGCGACTTCGAGGAAGCCCGTACGCCTCAGGGTGATATGCGCTGGTATGGTGTAGGTAATCAGACGAACCCCTACTGGGCAAGCAAGTACAACCTCAACAACGATACGCGTGACCGCTTCCTCATCAGTGCAGCGCTGAAGTACAAGATCACCGACTGGCTCAATGCAGAGCTGCGTGTGGGCTCTGACCAGTACTCTACGCGCATCGAGCGTAAGACCTACGCTGGCTCGCCTATCGCAGGTGGTGGGGGTAAGTATGAGACGGAGCAGATCAAGTTCTATGAGAACAACTACAGCTTCCTCGTCTCAGCACAGCGTGACAACGTCTTCGGTAAGCTCGGCCTCTCGGGCTCTGTCGGGGGTAACCTCATGGAGCGCAAGCACAATGGCCTTCGTGCCAGCGTCAGCCAGCTCATCGTGCCTAACCTCTTCTCGCTGACCAACGGTACCGACAAGCCCGACAACTACGAGTCATACAGCCACAAGAAGATCAACTCACTCTACGGTACGGCACAGCTGAACTGGGATGGGTACTTCTTCCTCGATGGTACGCTGCGTAATGACTGGTCGTCTTCGCTGGCGAAGGCTAACCGCTCCTTCCTCTATCCCTCTATCAGCACGTCACTGGTCATCACCGACATGCTCCGTAAGATGGATGTGAATGCTCCCTCATGGCTCTCCTTCGCTAAGGTACGTGCCTCGGCTGCTCAGGTGGGTAATGACCTCGAGCCTTACCAGCTCTACAGCGCTTACCGCATCGAGAAGGACCCCCTCGGCGGTACGATGGCCAACATCGACAACGTCCTCTACAACGAGAAGGTCCGCAGTGAGCTCATCAAGTCCTATGAGCTGGGTCTGGAGATGCGCTTCTTCGATAGCCGCTTCGGTGTAGACTTCGCTTGGTATCGCACCAACGCTACCAACCAGCTCATCCGCCTCGGCATGGACCCTGCCAGCGGCTACGATGCTAAGATGATCAACGCAGGTAATATCCAGAACGAAGGTATTGAGTTCATGGTCACCGCTGACATCATCCGCAGCGAAGGGCTGAAGTGGAATGCTCAGCTGAACCTCTCGCACAACGAGAACCGTATCATCAAGCTCTACGACGGCGGTGGTATCGAGTCCCCCGTGACGGAGTACAACCTCGGTACGTACGACAACCTGAAGATCCTCGCTCGCGAAGGCGGTAAGTACGGTGAGATCTGGGGCTCAAGCTACAAGCGCGTCGAGGATAAGACGAGCGACCTCTATGGTAAGATCATTACCGACGAGAACGGTCTGCCTATCGCAGGCGATGAGAAGAAGCTCGGTGACCAGCAGCCCGACCTTCTGGCTGGTCTGACGAACAGCTTCTCCTTCGCTGGCTTTGACCTGAGCTTCCTCATCGATGCTCGCTTTGGCGGTAAGATGTTCTCCGGTACGAACCACGCCCTGCAGGCCGGTGGTGCCGCTGCTGCTACCGTCGTCAACGGTGCTCGTGATAAGTTCGTCGTCGACGGCGCCGTCGAGAGCGAAGTGGCTGGTAAGACGGTCTACACGAAGAATACCGTCGAAGTCACGCCTCAGGACTACTGGGGTGCTATCGTCGGTCGTAGCGGGAACCTCGGTATCAACGAGGCGAATATCTACGACGCTACGAGCGTACGTCTGCGTAACATTGCCCTCAGCTATACGCTCCCCAAGAGCCTGCTGAAGAACACGCCTATCACGAAGGCTAAGCTCGGTATCTCCTGCAACAATGTATGGATGATCAAGAGCTATATGAACGGCATCGACCCTGAGTCGGTCTTCGCTACGGGCTCCAACGCTACGGGGTATGAGTTCGCCTCTTCTCCCACGACCCGCTCCTTCCTCTTCAATATCACCCTCGGCTTCTAGTCGCTAAGCCATGTATATCATGAACAAGAAGAATATTCTCCTCTGGGGTCTGTGCCTGTGCGCTACGATGGGTATCGCCTCGTGCCGCGACTTCGACGAAGTCAATACTAACCCCACTGCCGCTTCGCAGGATCAGGTGCTCCCCGAGTACCTCATCAACCGCGCGATCATAGCTGCTCAGCAGAATCCCCACGTGGCAGAGCGTGCCTTCGTCCTCTACTGGAAGACGGGCGGCCATCAGCACCGTGGTGGTGGTCTTGCCGTAGGTGGCTTCAGTGACGGCTGGAGCTCCGACTACTACAGCCGTATGGCTGAGGAATGCCTCAAGCCCCTCACCGACGCTATCGCTATGTGCGAGAAGCGTATCAAGGACGGCACGGCACGCACCTATGACAAGAGCCTCCAGCAGGTAGCTCGTATCTGGCGCGTCTATATGCTCTCCGAGCTCTGTGACAACTTCGGTGTCGTCTCCATCGACGGCTATCAGGGTGGTAACCCCACCTACGTAGGTGCTAAGGAGGCTTATGCCTATATGCTCACCGAGCTGAAGGAGGCCTCTGACATCCTCGCTACCGCTCCCGGCTCGGACAACGGCGAGACGAACAAGCTCGACCGTGCCTATGGCTACAACACCGCTAAGTGGCGTGCGTATGCCAACTCGATGCGTATGCGTCTGGCGATGCGCCTCTCTGAGGTCGACGCTACGACGGCTAAGACGCACTTCGAGGAAGCTGCTGCTGCAGGGGGTATCACCTCTGCAAGTGATCGCTTCGAGGTCCAGGAGAAGGATGGCTGGGACGACCTGACGGGCGTTATGAGCCGTCAGTGGAATCACCAGATCCTCTCTCCTACGTACAGCAACCTCGTCCTCGGTCTGGGTGGTGTCAGCTCTGCTACGCAGCTCACCGACAGCCGCTACTCGAGCCATATCAAGCCTGCTGACTACCTCGGCGTGCGCTACGATAAGCACTTCCCTCTGACGACGACTGACCCCTCGGCAGGCTTCTATATGGATGGCCTACCAGGCATCATCGACCCTCGTGCCTATAAGACCTTCATCATCGCTGGCGATACGGAGAACCCCGACTTCTGCTTCTATCCCTCGTGGAGCAAGGCCGCTACGACGACCGAGTACAAGCTGAAGGATGCTACCGACAAGGAGAAGGACTTCAAGACGATCAATGCTAAGTACACGTGGAATGCGTGGGTAGGTGGCTCGTGGGGTGACCTCAATGCCATCAACGACCTCGTGCAGGTCGGTACGATGCCCCGCCTTGGTCTGAAGTACCGCAACAGCACGAATAAGCGTGTCTTCTTCGGCGAATGGGAGACTTACTTCCTCATCGCTGAGGCTGCTGTACGTGGCTGGACGGTGCCTCTGACGGGTAAGGACGCCTATGAGAAGGGTATCCGCGCGAGCTTCGCCTATCAGGGTGCTGGCTCCGTCGATAGCTACCTCACTTCGCAGACCTACAACCGCGTAGGGACGTCCGTCGCTTGGGATCACACCACGGAGCCCGCAGCTACCGTGACGATGAAGTGCATGAACGGCTACACGGGTCAGACGGAGAACTACACCTACCGCTATCCTGAGATGAAGAGCCGCCTCTATAAGGCAGCTATGAACGACCATCTGACGAAGATCATCACGCAGAAGTTCATCGCCAACACGCCTTGGCTGCCTCTCGAGACGTGGAGTGACCACCGTCGTCTGGGTCTTCCCTTCTTCGAAACGCCTGCGGTAGAGAAGGCGCTGGACAATATGCCCCAGCTCACCGCCTCTACTTACTCCACGGTGTCGGTCGACTACTATCCTCAGCGTCTGCCCCTGCCCAGCAGCATCGTCAACGGCAATAAGCCCGGCTATGAATCTGCTATCAAGGCGCTCGGTGGCGAGGATAAGGTCTTCACTCCCATCTACTGGGCTAAGAAGAAGCAGTAAGCTCGCTTCCTCCACCCCTTACCTATAAGGCAAGCGCCTCCCGCCTACGAGTCCGAGGACTCAGGCGGGAGGCGCTCTGCTTTATATAGGTATCGGCTTCGCTAAGGCAGGAGCAGCGAGCTGTCGCCGTAGCTGAGGAAGCGGAAGTCGTGGGTGAGGGCCCAGTCGTAGACGCGGTGCCAGTCGTCACCGATAAGGGCGGCGATGAGCAGTAGGAGCGTGCTGTGGGGCTGGTGGAAGTTCGTCACCATACCGCGGATGACACGGTAGCGGTAGCTGGGGGCGATGATGATACTCGTGGGGAAGACGAGGGTATCCTCTCCCTGCGCATCGAGATAGCTGAGGAGCGTGTCGAGGGCTTCCTCTGTCGTCAGCTCTTCGTCCGCGCACTCTTCGTAGGGGAGCCACTGCTCTACGTGCAGGGCGGTCGGGGGCGTGTCGGGCTGACGGCGTAGGGCGATAGCCAGATGATAGAGGCTCTCCAGCGTGCGGACGCTTGTCGTACCCACGGCGATGATCTGCCCGATGTGCTCACGAAGGGCGAGGAGCGTCGAGCGGCTGACGCTGATCAGCTCCGCGTGCATCTCGTGATCGCCGATGTGGTCGGCCTTGACGGGGCGGAAGGTACCAGCGCCTACGTGGAGCGTGACGTCCAGCACGGGCGTGCCCTGAGCGCGTAGCTCTTCGAAGACTGCGGGGGTGAAGTGCAGGCCCGCTGTGGGAGCTGCTACCGAGCCTTCGGTCTCGGCATAGACCGTCTGATAGGTCGTCAGATCCTGCTCCTCCGTCTCACGCCCGAGGTAGGGTGGGATGGGAAGGATACCCATCAGCTCTAAGAGTTCGCCGAAGGTATAGGCATCATTGTCCCAAGAGAAGTGGATAATCCCCTCCTCGCCACGCTCAGCCGTCAGCGTCACTTCGCCCTGTCCCTCGCGGTTGAGGAGGCGGGTGAGCTGTGTGCCCTCCTTGAAGCGCTTGGCATTGCCGATGAGGCAGTGCCAGGAGCAGCGGTGGCGCTCCCCGAGGGAGAGCTCGTAAGAGGTGGGGACAGCGGGGTCGAGGCAGAAGATCTCAATGCGTGCGCCTGAGTCCTTGTGGAAGAGGAGGCGGGCACGGATGACCTTGGAGTTGTTGCGCACAAGTACGGCACCCTCGGGCAGGAGACGGGGCAGGTCACGGAAGGTAAATTCCTCGATCTCGCCAGCTTGGTAGCGGAGGAGCTTGGAGCTGCTGCGGTCGGCAAGGGGATACTTGGCGATGCGTTCGTCGGGCAGGGGGTAGTCGTAGTCGGCTATCTGGATCTCTTGGGGTCGTATATTCATCTTACTCTCTTAGGGGGAAATATCCCTGATGTGGGCGGCACAAAAGTACGCAAAAGCGCCCCAAGTGCCTCTGCCCTGCACGGTCGCCCCGACTGCCGAGGGGCGGATAGCGGGAATACCTAATCATAGTGCCTCGTAGATGAACAACTACTCGTCTGCGTACGAACGACTATAAGTACGAGGTGCGAACAACTATTCGTTTGCATCCAAACCACTACTTGTTCGCACCTCGTACCACTACTGGTTTGCTCGCAAACGACTATTGCTCCGCACTCGTAGTACCTATCCTTAGTGGACTTCGGGAGGGGGTGGTGCGAACCTATATTGGTCGATAGATCGGAAGAGCACACTCTGAACTCCAG